>OHBE01001033.1_pt1 | contig 26716 bp, 19 predicted proteins | sample 1577231 | NCBI WGS metagenome assembly OHBE01 (sample SAMEA3541506, study PRJEB24748) | human gut metagenome | biome: human gut; feature: human-associated habitat; material: faeces | place: China | collected 2012 | reverse complement strand
GCAGGATTGTCGGAAAGATAAGTTGTGACTATGCCGAGAGCGGCAGCACCGGGCAGGCCGTATATAGGCTTCATAAGCGGGGAAAGCAGGTGATTGAGCATTGCAACAACACCGAACTCCGTGAGCAGTGCGGAAACTGCACCCATGATGACTGCGATCGCCATGATGTAAAGACATGTATCGGTCAAAAGAGCGAATGCGGTATTCATTACTGTGCTGAGCATGTTCGAAAGCCCCATGGGGATTGCAAACAAGGTAAAAAGACCGATGAAGAAGATGAGGAATACTATCGGAGTGACCCAAAATGAAATTCTGGATTTGGGGAGTTTTTGGTTTTTTCCGTTTTTATTCCGAACGGGCTGCTGTGCGTTTTCCATGTGATTTCCTTTCGGGGAAGCTGTATTATGCCTGAGGTGCAGCGAGCGGACGGATTAATCCGCACCGAATCATTCACCTTTGCACAATTCGATACTATACAACAAAAAGGATTGCAATTAAACTGAATGTTTGTTATCATATCCATAAGAAAACCGAATGGATCGCGGCGGAAGGGCGTTTGCTGCGGAAACGGAAGGGTAAAGGCATGAACATTGATAACTACAGGGTTTTCATCCGCGTTGCAAAAATAGGCAATTTGACTGCGGCAGCGGAGCAGCTGGGTTATACTCAGTCAGGAATCAGTCACATAGTATCGGCTCTTGAACAGGAATTCGGCTTTCAACTGCTGCGGCGAAGCAAAACGGGCGTTTCGCTGACGCAGGAGGGGGAGCGGATACTGCAAACGCTGCGCGAGGTTGTGAACAGAGATGATATGCTGAAACAGATAGCGGCGGAGATAAAGGGGGTACGCATGGGTAAAGTGCGGGTTGGTGCTTTTTCAAGCGTTGCCGTCTGTTGGCTGCCGAAAATCATAGCGGAGTTCGGCAATGAGTATCCGAATATTTCTATTGATGTCTCAGTCGGAACATACAAAACCATAGAGGATATGATAATTGCCGAAGAGGTTGACTGCGGATTTATGAGCGGGACGATGCGCAAGGAATTAAAGTTTGTCCCGCTGTGCGTTGACAGGATGCTTGCGCTTGTACCCCCGAAACTTCTGCCGTCCGGCTGTAAGACCCTTCCGCTTGAAGCAATATCCGACATTGATTTCATTATCCCGGGAGAGGGATCGAACTATGATATCGGAAGAATTCTCCGCACGGCCGGTGTACGGCCGCGTGTAAAATACAGCGTAAGTGACGACTATGCCGCCGTTGCAATGGCGGAATGCGGACTCGGGATGACCATTGTCCCGGAGCTGATACTCAAGGGCATAGGCGGAAACCGTGCGGCGGTCGAGCTTGAACCTGCCTGCACAAGAACGATCGGAATCGCAGAACGTTCAATCGGCACGGGTTCGCCTGCATGCGCAGCATTTATGCGCTTCACGGAGAACTGGGTCAAAAGGAATTTGGAGGATGCGATTCAATGACGAATGCCGAAAAGCAGCGAATTCGTTCTTTTCAAAACGGTGCGGCAATGTTATAATGAACTTAATAAGGAACGGAAAATGCGGATACAAGGCAGTTTGGCTTATGTGTTTGCCGGCCGTCCGTGTTTGTTCGGCTGCAAGAACATCGGAGTATGCCGATTTTCGGAATATTGAACAAAACTCAGAGGAAAAACTGATTATGAAATGGAAAGAAATAACAATATATACAACCGAGGAAGGAACAGAGATAATTCTTGCGCGGCTTGATATGCTTGGGATTACCCAGGTTAACATAGTTCAGGGCGATGAGGAGATTGACGCGCTGCTGCATTCGTGTGAAAAATACTGGGATTATGCGGATGAGGCCGCAATGGGAAAACAGCCTTCCGTACAGGCTTATGTTTCCGATGTTCCCGAGAATGCCGCAGTGGAGCAGGCGGTGCGAAATTCGATTGCGGAATTGGACAGTATGCGCAGCGAAATCGGCATTGATATGGGTTCGTTAAAAATCGAAGTGCGCAGCGTGGATGAGGAGGACTGGGCGAATAATTGGAAAGCATATTTCAAACCGATGCCTGTCGGCGAAAAGCTGCTGGTCTGTCCTTCATGGGAAAAAATCCCGGAGGGGAACACACGCGCGGTTCTGAAAATTGACCCCGGGATGGCTTTCGGAACGGGAACTCACCACACAACGCGCATGTGCCTTGAATTGCTTGAAAAAAACATTAAGAACGGGGATGTCGTTGCAGATCTCGGCTGCGGCAGCGGAATCCTTTCGATTGCCGCTTCACTGATGGGGGCAAAAGAAACCTATGCAATTGATATTGATCCGGTCGCGGCGCGCGTTGCTGCCGAAAACGCCGAGCTGAACGGAATTGATATGTCAGGCTACTTCATCAGAATCGGAGATATTCTTTCTGATGAAAAGTTCCGAGACGATATTTCCGGAAGACGGTACGATATTGTGCTTGCAAACATTGTTGCAAACGTCATTATCGCGTTTGCACCCGTAATTCCGCAGCTTATGAAACCGGACGGAAAGCTCATTGCCTCCGGAATAATTGCGGACAGGCTGGATGAGGTGCTTGATGCCCTGAAGGCGAACGGACTTGAAGCTGTCGAAATATGCAGCGGCGAAGACTGGCGCGCAGTGCTTGCGGCGAAAATATCGTAAGCAATACTTAGTACAGGTGCAGCAGCGCTGCGAACGTCCGGATATAAAACGGTGAAAGCTGAATCGGCTTATGAGAAGATTTTTTACTGATAAAAAACTGACCGTCGGAACGGAAATTGTTCTTGACGGCGAAGAAGCAAAACACATCATGACGGTGCTTCGAATGAAACCGGGTGATGAACTTTTGCTTATCAACGGAACCGGCAGGGAAATGACTGCACGTATTTTGAACGAGAACAAGGGGGAGGTACGGCTTGAAGCAATTTCCGATGCACCGTGCTCGTCGGAGCCTTTGAATCGTGTAACGCTGTTCCAATGCCTGCCGAAAACGGGAAAGCTTGAGCTGATAATTCAAAAATGTGTTGAACTCGGCATATTTGCAATTCAGCCTGTTTATTCAAAACGCTGCGTTGTGAAACCCGAAGCAAAGGAGTCAAAACTTTTACGATTCAATCGGGTTGCACAGGAGGCGGCAAAGCAGTCCGGGCGCGGGCGAATTCCGAAGGTCGGCCCCGTTCAAAATTTGAATGAATGTGATTTTTCGGGATTTGACGCCGTGCTTATAGCATACGAGGATGAGGAAAAAACGACTCTGAAACAGGCTTTGAGAAAGGCGTTCGGTGAAGAAAAAGGCAAATCCGACGAAGGCGGGAACGATATTGCAATAATTATCGGGCCCGAGGGCGGTTTTGAACCGACAGAGGTTGAATCTGTCCTTAAAAACAGTCCTGCGGCAAAATCCGTATCACTCGGTAAAAGGATTTTGCGAACGGAAACCGCAGGAATGGCAATGCTTGCAATGCTCATGTATGAGCTGGAGGGATGATGCGCTGCTGCTTTATTACACTCGGCTGCCGAGTGAACCAATACGAGAGTGATGCCATGGCGGAGCTCTTAACTCAGGCGGGATTTGAAATCACGGAGAACCCGGCCGAGGCTGATGTCTGCATTGTCAACACATGCACCGTTACAAATATTGCGGACAGAAAATCACGCCAAATGCTTTCAAAAGCGCATAAACTGAACCCGAATGCAAAACTTATTGCGGCAGGCTGCTTTGCGCAGCGAAGCCCGGAAGCGGCGGCAAAACTGGAGGGTGTTTACGCTGTGCTCGGAAGTGCGGACAAGAACCGCGTTGTCGAACTTGTAAAAAGCATTGCTGAAGGACGGGAAAATGAACCGAAAAGCGAAAAATGCAATTGCGGAGAAAAAGAATTGTGCGATTGCTGCGGCGGTATGAAAAAATTCGAACAACCCGAAAACTCGGAATGCAGCGGGAACGCAGCCGGCGGAGCAAAAATCCTTGTCAGAGATGTTATGCATGAACACGAATTTGAAGAAATGAGTGCCGTTCATGAAGGACGCACGCGCGCCTATCTCAAAATTCAGGACGGATGCAACATGTTCTGCACTTATTGCGCAATTCCGTATGCACGCGGCGGATTACGTTCGCGCTCGATTGAGTCCGTTCGTGCCGAAGCCGAAAAGCTTAACAACGAAGGATTTTCCGAGGTTGTGCTGACGGGAATTCATCTGATGAGCTATGGCAGGGATTTACGCAGCGGTACGGATATACGCGATGCCGTGCGCTGCTTTGACGGACTGAACAATATAAAACGTATTCGCTTCGGTTCGCTTGAACCGCATATGATGACGGATGAAATAATTGCCGAACTTGCAGATAATAAACGCATATGTAGGCAGTTCCATCTTTCACTGCAAAGCGGTTCGGACACGGTGCTTGAACGAATGCGGCGCGGATACACGAGCGGGCAGTATTTTGAATTATGCCAAAAACTACGCAGGGCGTTCGGCGGCGAAACAGCCGTTACAACCGATATTATTGCGGGTTTTCCGGGCGAAACGGAAGAGGAGCATCTTGAAACAATCGAATTCATGCGCAAAGTGGGTTTTGCGAAAGTTCATATCTTCCCGTACTCAAGGCGAAGCGGAACAAAGGCGGATGCAATGCCGGGTCAGCTGTCAAATGCCGAAAAAAGCCGCAGAGCAGGTGAGCTTATTGCTGTCGGCAGGGAATCGGAACACGAATACCTTGAACAATACGTTGGAGAAACAGTGAACGTTTTGATAGAAAAATGCGTCGATAACGTTTCATACGGATGCACGGATACATATGCAGCGGTCAGAATTAACAGCGCAATAACGCCCAACACATTTGCGGACGTTAAAATAAAATACATCAAGGAGGACATGAATGGAGAATTGTATCTTTTGTAAAATTGCCGCGGGAGAAATACCCTCAACAAAGGTGTATGAAGATGAGCGCGTGCTTGCTTTTCGCGATATTGAACCGCAGGCGCCGGTGCATGTGCTGCTGATTCCCAAAAAGCATTTTGCCGATATTCTTGAATGCGATTCCGAAACATTTGCGTATATGCAGGAGATTGTAAAGAAACTTGCAGTTGAACTCGGCATCGCCGAAAAGGGCTTCAGGGTTGTTATCAACACCGGTGAAGACGGCCAGCAGAGCGTTAAGCATCTGCACTGGCATATTCTCGGCGGAAGAAGCATGCAGTGGCCTCCGGGCTGATTTAAACATCAATCACATAAACAAAGTAATATGAATTGAACAAGGGTTCCGCGGAATTGCGTTCGTGGAACCCTTTTCTTACTGACTTCGGATAAGCTTTAAACCTCCGCTTGCATAATCAGTCGGAGCATTTGAAAGCCGATTAAAAGCTTATTTCAGAAATTTGAAGCTTGAAACGATAGGTGCTTCGATTGCTTTGCCGCTGCAAACACGGAAGAAGCAGATAAGGTTGAGAACAATAGCAATAATTTTACAAGCAAAGGCAGCGACCCACCCGAGGAATGGGATGATAGCGAGCACGAGCGAAAGCAGCGCGGCGATTTGAATCTTCAGTGCCTGGCGCACATGAAAACCGGCATACGGTGAACTGCTTGATGCAAGCAGAGTGATAATCACGCCGACCCACCCCATAAGATATGGAATGAGCGCGAACACCTTGTTTGCGGAAATGTCAGCGGGGTCAAATTCCGCCGTGTGCTCAAGAGGATCTCCGGGTTGGTCTGCAACCGTGGTCAGCGGTGCGCCGCACTGAGTGCAGTGCGAGGCAGAGTCGGGGAAACTCAGATGACAGTTGGTACATACTTTCATATTAATAGCCTCCGATATTTATGCGGAGTATCATAAACTCCGCATAAAGTATATCACGCAGATGCAGACAAGTCAATACAAATTGATGCATCGAATATCCGGAGAAGAAAAGCAACCGGCGTTTATATTCCGCGCAGCTTTGCGGTTGGAATATATTTTTGAACGATTGAAAGGTATTCGCGCATTTTCCCTTCGCTTGCAGGGGAAAGTCCGGTGCCGATGAGCGCACCTGAATCGACAAACAATTGAAGGAAATAACGTTCTTCGCCTTTAAGCCACTGACCGATGCGCTCGAAATCGGCGGGGGAATGAAGCTCGTTGACAACTGTTGTCCGAAACTCATGCTCAACACCGCTGTTTCTTATAATATCAACGCTTGCAAGCACCGGGCCGATATCGATATTCCGAACACCGGTTAAAACGCTGTAACGCTCGGGGGCGGTTTTGATATCCATCGCAATGTAATTGAGAAGCTTGGCATCAATAAGTCTTTGCAGCAAATCGGGAAAGGAGCCGTTCGTATCAAGTTTCACGAGATAGCCCATTTCGCGGCAGCGCATTATGAATTCGGTAATGTCCGGCTGAAGCAGCGGTTCGCCTCCTGATATGCATATTGCATCAAGCAAACCGCGCCGCTTGCGAAGAAAACCGAAAATTTCTTCACCTGCAATTGTGGGAGTCAACGCAGGACTGATCACAAGATCCGAATTTTGACAGAACGGGCAGCGAAAATTGCACCCGCCCGTGAAAACAGTGCACGCAACCTTGCCCGGGTAATCGAGCAGAGTGACCTTTTGTATTCCTTTAATTTCCATAGATAAAATTCCTTGTTTAATGCCGAAACTGTTATTGCGGACGACACGGTCGGCCGATGTGTGTCGGCAGTGTTTGTATTTTAGACTTTGGGAGACAGAATTTCAACCTCAAAATAATATATTTTTCACTAAGCGGAAAAAACTGTTGACAGAGACAAGGAACGGAGCTATAATGTTAGCACTCAAAGGGAATGAGTGCTAACAACAAGTGCTTCCCGATGAGATGCCCCAAAAGGGCGACGATGATTCAGAGGAGTGTGAGAATATGACGGAAGTTTTGGATGTTCGCAAGATGCGCATACTTCAAGCGATCGTTGATGACTATATTCTCACGGCTTCGCCGGTCGGCTCAAGAACTTTGTCAAAGCGTGACGATATCGAGCTTTCACCCGCAACGATTCGCAACGAGATGAGCGATCTTACGGAGCTTGGTTTTCTTGAACAGCCGCACACGAGTGCGGGCAGGATTCCGAGCGAAAAAGCTTACAGACTCTACGTGAACTCCATTATGGACAGAGCAAAGCTGACCGATGAAGAAGCGGAATACATCAGACGTCATCTGAACACACGCGTTAACGAGGTCGGCGAAGTGATTCGTGAAACGGCAAGAATGCTTTCGGGCATCACGAAATATACTTCTGTTGTTCAAACCCCGCAGATAAAAAACGCAAGGTTTAAGCGTATCAGTTTGATTCCCGTAACGGACGGAAAGGCATTAGCCGTTATTGTCACCAACAACGGGGCGACTTCAAGCAGAATGCTTTCGGTTCCGGCGGGGGTGACTCCGCGCAGCATTGAACAGCTTGCGGAACTGATGAACGAGCGACTCGCAGGTTACAAACTTACCGATGCGCAGAATACGCTGCTTCCTCTTCTGAAGGAAGAGATCGGTGAACAGGCTGAAACGGTTGCGGCAATGCTTCAACCTCTCACAAACAGCCTGAACAAACAGGAGGTCGAGGTTGTCGGTGCGGCAAATATGCTGGATTATCCCGAATACTCCGATGTTGCAAAAGCAAAGTCGTTTCTGTCAGAGGTTGAAAACGGCAGCTGCATTCAACAGGTGTTCACTCAAAACAAGGACGGCGTTGAGCTGACAGTGCGCATCGGAACCGAGAACGATAACCCCGAACTCAAAGATTGCTCCGTTGTCACGGTAAATTATCGTGTCGGCAACGAACAGGCGGGTTCAATGGGTGTTATCGGCCCGACAAGAATGGATTACGGCAAGGTTGTTGCGGTGCTTAAATGCGTGAGCGAAAATCTGAGCAATGTTTTGAGCGATATGCTCAAAAAGAATGAATAGCCGCAACAGGCAGCAGAATAATGAAGGACAACGGCAGCAATGCCCGCGTCACGGAGGAAGTTATGGCAAAGGACAAAAAGAAACCCGTTCAGCAGGATGAAAAGATGCCCGCAGAAGCACACGAAACCGTTGAACAGAATTCCGCAGAAAACAGAGCGGAGAATTCAGAGGACAACGGCGGTGTGACGCTTTCAAAGGATGAATTTGAACGCGCAAAAGCCGAAATAGAGCGCATGAATGCCGAAATCGAAACTTTGAAGAAAAGCGCGGACGAGGCAATCGGAGATGCTCAGCGTATCCAGGCGGAATTCAACAACTTCCGCAAGCGTAACGCATCGGTGCGTGCCGAGAGTTACGATGACGGCATCCGCGAAACTATAAAAAACATCCTTCCGGTGCTTGATAATTTCGAGCGTGCCCTCGCAACATCCGACGGTTCACCCTTTTCAAAAGGCATGGAACAGATTCAAAAACAGCTTCTCGACTGCCTCAAAAAGAGCGGACTTGAGGAAATAGAAGCCGAAGGCGTCTTTGATCCGAATATGCATGATGCAGTCATGCGTGATGAAGATGACAGCGATGCCGAAAGCGGAACAATAACAGCCGTTCTTCAGAAAGGCTACCGTGTAAAGGGCAAGATAATCCGCCACACGATGGTGAAAGTCAAATCCTGAGCACAGAACCCGGACACATGCGTTCCGTGTCTTAAAGCGGAACTGCATCAGTCAATCAAAAGCAAAAATCACCCCTTAACCGGGGATGAAATAAATTTAAAATCCCAAACCCATCGCGGTCGGTGCGGATTCTGTCAGCACCGTTGACGCCGCGGCGGACGGCGGCAATCATATCAAAACATGAACCGTTATTTTCCGCCGGAAAGAAAGGTAAATTATTATGTCAAAGATTATCGGTATCGACCTTGGTACGACCAATTCCTGTGTTGCTGTCCTTGAAGGCGGCGAACCCGTTGTTATCCCCAATCCCGAAGGCTCCCGCACAACTCCCTCTGTTGTTGCGTTCAAAAACGGCGAGCGTATGGTGGGTCAGGTTGCAAAACGTCAGGCTATCACCAACCCCGACAACACCGTAAGCAGCATTAAGCGTGAAATGGGCAGCGATTACCGCCGCACCATCGAAGGCAAGTCCTATACTCCGCAGGAAATTTCCGCAATGATTCTTCAGAAGCTGAAACAGGATGCGGAAGCTTATCTCGGCGAAAAAGTCACTGATGCTGTTATTACAGTTCCTGCTTACTTCTCCGACAGTCAGCGTCAGGCAACCAAGGACGCAGGCAAGATTGCAGGCCTTAATGTTCTCCGTATCATCAACGAACCCACTGCGGCGGCTCTTGCATACGGTATGGATAAGGAAAACAACCAGAAGATCCTGATTTACGACCTTGGCGGCGGCACGTTCGATGTTTCCATCCTCGAAATCGGCGACGGCGTGTTTGAAGTTCTTGCAACTGCCGGCAACAACCGTCTCGGCGGCGATGATTTCGACGATCGTCTTATCAACTATATTGCAGAGGAATTCAAAAAGTCCCACGGAATTGACCTTCGCAACGACCGCATGGCGAAGCAGAGGCTTAAAGAAGCAGCAGAGAAGGCAAAGATTGAGCTTTCCGGCATGGCTTCCGCAAACGTCAATCTTCCCTTCATCACAATGGATGCAAACGGCCCCGTTCATCTCGATATGAACATCACACGTGCAAAGTTCAACGAGCTTATCTCCGATTTGCTCGACAAAACAAAAACTTGCGTACAGCAGGCATTGCATGATGCGGGTCTTAAAACTTCTCAGATTGATAAGGTTATCCTCGTCGGCGGTTCAACCCGTGTTCCCGCAGTTCAGGATCTTGTAAAGAACATCACCGGCAAAGAACCCTTCAAGGGCATTAATCCCGATGAATGTGTTGCAATCGGTGCTGCAATTCAGGGCGGTGTCCTCGGCGGCGAAGTCAAAGACGTTCTTCTTCTCGATGTAACGCCCTTGAGCCTCGGCATTGAGACCCTCGGCGGCGTATTCACGAAGCTTATTGACCGCAACACCACCATCCCCACCAAGAAGAGCCAGGTATTCTCAACTGCGGCGGACGGCCAGACCAGCGTTGAAATCCATGTTCTTCAGGGCGAGCGTGAGATGGCACAGTACAATAAGAGCCTCGGCAAGTTCCAGCTTACAGGTATTGCACCCGCTCCCAGGGGTGTGCCTCAGATCGAAGTCAGCTTTGATATCGATGCAAACGGCATCGTTCATGTAACTGCAAAGGATCTCGGCACGGGCAATGAACAGAACATCACCATCACTGCCTCCACCAACCTGTCCGAGGATGAAATCAACCGCGCAGTCAAAGAGGCTGAGCAGTTCGCAAACGAGGATAAGAAGCGCAAGGATGAAGTTGAAACCCGCAACCATGCCGACACTCTGGTATATGAAACCGAAAAGACAATGAAGGAACTCGGTGACAAGATTGCAGAGAGCGACAAGTCCAGAATCAATGCCGAAGTTGAAAATGTTAAATCTGCTCTCAACGGCAGCGATTCCGAGGCGATCAAAGCTGCAACCGAAAAGCTGACGGAGGTATCCTATGAAGTTTTCGGCAAGATTTATCAGCAGCAGGCTCAGCAGAACGGCGGTGCGGCGGGCTTTGATCCCAACGCAGGCGCAGCGGGCAGCGGCAACAACGGCGGCAGCAACAGCAGCAACGGCAACGATGACGGCGTTGTTGATGCGGATTACGAAGTTGTCGACAACTGATCCCGATTACTCTGATAATAAACGGCGGTGCGGCTGATGATTCCAGCAGGTGCCGTTCAAAGAAAAGCTGTTCCGCCGCAGATGCATAAAATAAAGCATTGGCGGCGGAACAAAATGAACAAACCAAACGTAGGGGCGCGGCAGCTTCTGTCGAGCCCCGAAGGCTTGCATTGCTGCCGAAAGCTTTCTTCTGGATTCGGACGCAATGCAGGTTGAATTATTATTTCATGGGGGAGCACCATGGCAGAAAAAAGAGATTATTATGAGGTTCTCGGCGTTGGAAAAACGGCGAGCGATGACGAAATAAAATCCGCTTACAGGAAACTTGCAAAAAAGTATCACCCGGATCTGAATCCGAACAACAAAGAAGCGGAAGTTAAATTTAAAGAAGCAAACGAGGCATATGAAGTCCTTTCCGATAAGGACAAGCGTGCGAAATACGATCAGTTCGGCCATGCGGCGTTTGATCCTTCGGCGGGTGCTTACGGCGGCGGCTTCAACGGCTTTTCGGGTGCGGGCTTCACGGGCTCCTTCACAGGATTTGACGATATTTTGAATTCAATGTTCGGCGGCGGTTTCGGCGGAAGAAGCAGGAGTGCGCGTGCGGATGCGCCGATGCAGGGCGAGGATTTGCGCTACTCTTTGACAATAACGTTTGAGGAGGCGGCATTCGGCTGCAAAAAGGAAATTTCGTACAGACGCGAAGAAAAATGCGCCACATGCGGCGGCAGCGGAGCAAAACCCGGAACAAGCAAAAAAACCTGTACACGCTGCAACGGCACCGGCCAGATTCGAGTTCAGCAAAATACAATGCTGGGCACGATGCAGAGTGTTCATCCCTGTGATGTCTGCGGCGGTACGGGCAAGATTATTGAACAGCCCTGCGAAACCTGCCGCGGCAAGGGCAGAGTGAGCAACGCCATGAAGGTTGTTGTTACAATCCCCGCAGGCATTGATGACGGGCAGAGTATTCGCCTTGGCGGGAAAGGTGAAGCGGGTTACAACGGAGGTCCGGACGGCGATTTGCTTGTGACGATTCGCGTGAAGAGCAGCAAACAGTTTGTGCGTGACGGCTATAACCTGTACACAAACCTTACAATTCCCGTAACGACCGCTGTTCTCGGCGGCGAGGTTACTGTTCCCACTCTTTCAGGCGAGTTGAAATATAACATTCCCGAAGGAACCCAAAGCGGAACAACATTCCGTATGCGAGAGCAGGGCATACAGAAACTGCGCCTTCCCGGCAAGGGTGACCTTTACGTAAATGTCACCGTTGAAATTCCCAAAAAGCTTACATCGGAACAGCGCGAGTTGTTCGAGAAGCTTGCGGAATCAATGGGCACAAGTGTTCCTGCCGGAAAAAAACGGCGCGTACGGAAAAAATAATCAATAAGTTAACAACATCCCATCAGTTAATAAGATAACTTTTTAAAATACAAACAGGGACGGGCAGTCGTTAAGAACTGTCCGTCCCTGTTTTTTTGTTTGCCGATGCAGCAGACGTTTTCAGGTTAACCGTATGCTGTTATGCGGACTGCATTGCTTTGCGAATTATCAGGAGCGCATCAACGGATGTTATATCGCCGCTGCCGTCAATATCGCAAATGCTGAAATCAAGGCTGCCGGAAACGGGCGCTGCAATAATCCCAAGGGACATGCGAAGCACGGTGAGGGCGTCGGCAGAAGTTACAACACCGTCGCCGTCAACATCACCGAGAAGGCTGTATTCAGCGGTGACAGTGCGGTTTTCGGTAACGTTGACAAGGCTGCCGTTCCAACCGGTGAAAACATAACCATCATGTGCAGGTGCATCAGGTGCGGTGACATTGCTGCCGTGTTCAACGGAGACTTCGGCGATTGCGGAGCCGTCGAGTCCGTCAACGAATGTAACAGTGTAAACATTGATTGAAAGGACAGCGTCAACCGTCAGGTTTTCGGCAGGCATGGTTTCGGGAACAACCCAACCGGAGAAGGTGTACCCTTCGGGTACGGTGTATTCGGGCACAGTGATTGCTGCACCGACAGCGTAGGTCTGTTCGGCATAAAACTCACCGTTGACGGTGTAGGTCAGCGTGTATTCGGGCAATGATGCGTTCACGGAACCGTTCGTTGTATGAACCTCAATATCGGTGACTGTACCGCCGACAGGAAGATTAACAAATCTGTTCACCTCAACGTTGACAGGAGTTGTGCCGGAGAACTCGGGGTTTACGGTCGCCTTAACGGTGAGCAGAACATTTTCATCTATGCCGTTGCCCGTCATGGGAGCGTCCGCACAGAGTGCGCCGACATAAATCGTGCCGGGCGTTGTGGTGAAGTCGATAACGTTCATGGAAGTGTTTTCGAGAATTGCACCGGGAACGACTTCATTAACGGTCAATTTTGTGCTGTCGTAACCGATATGCATTTCAAGGGTGTGAGCCTCGAACTTGCCGCTGACGGTGACGGGAATCTCGACCTGCTGACCGGAAATCGCGGTGATTTCGGGTGCAGAGAAAGATGCCGAAACGGGAAGCTCTTCAATGAGGAGGCGGAGTGTTTCTTCGGCCGCGGTGAGAACATCATAATTGCTGACAAGGGCTTGCTGTTCGACAGTCAGAGCATCATATGCCTGCCTTGCCTCCGCAATTGCAGAGGCACTTTCAAGGCTCACCTCTCCGATTGCGGAAATCTTTGCTATAACATCGCGAACGGGGGCATTCTGCTGATATTCGTCTTCAAGCTGCTGCAGAACCGCTGCGGCAGCATTTACATCTTCCTGACTTGCATAAATCGCGGTTGCGGCACTCATGGCAGAGTCCGGAATTTCGATGCCGTGTTCGTTAAGCGTTGCGATAAGCGTGCTGAGCCTATCTTTGTTTGCAACGGGGTAGAAGGATGTGTTGTCACTGCCGCCCATTGCATAACCGCCGCCGATATCGCTGCCGTAGGCAACGGTGAACTGAACGCGGACAACATCGCCGTCGGACAGATATGAATCTGAGAAGCCGACATTGGGGAACACATTGTTAAGACAGTACATCCAGCCGGAAGCATAGCAATAGTCGAATTCGCCAAGTTCGTTTTCACTGTAGCGGTCTTCAAGCGTTATGCCCCAAGACGAAAGCGCATCAACAAGTTCTGCGGGAGCGTTGACAGGAGAGACGGGGATATTGGGTATCGTGCCGTCCTTAATGGTTGCAAGATAGAAACCGCCTTCAACGCTGCCGGTATGGGATTCGGTGAATCCAAAGCGGTTAAGCACACGCATCAGTACCGCGGCAGCGCAGTCACCGGCATAAATATCGGTAAGCACGGGTTCAACGATGTAGCCTTCACCGAGGGAGAATGCTTCAATGCTGAAGATCGCCTGACCGACGTATTCGCCGTCTTCTGCGGGTTGATAGGTAATAGTGTATGTCAACTCAGCATCGCCGGCGGAAACAACGACGGTGTTTTCACCTTCAACAGTAAAGTTCAAAGTGAAGCTCGTCTGCGTTGCATCGTCCCAAGTGGGGGAGAGTACATCGCCGTTGAAAGTTGCGGTCGGAGTGACCTTGTTGCCGTCGCCGTCCTTTGCAATAACAAAGAACGTGCGTTTTGCTGTCTTCTGGATTATTCCGTCAGACAGGGTTGTTTCAATGCTGTAATTGCTTTTCACAGCATCGGTTAAGGTTGCTGCGCCTGCAAAACTCATCGGGATGATTCCGATAAGAAGTGCGAGTGCAAGAAGGAAGGACAGAATTTTTTTCATTTTCTTTTCCCTTTCGTTTTATTTTAAACGGCCGGAGATGAATCACAGTCCGTTTAATTCTGTCGGAGCTTTATCCCGAAAGCTCATCATGATGATGTTCCGCCGGGATAAAGCGTGGTCTTTTCTGCGTTAAAGCAGATTATTCAATGCCCATTGCTTTGCGGAAAACGAGCAGTGCGTCAATGGATGTGATTGCGCCGTCGCCGTCCATATCGCAGATGATGCGCTCCGTTTCGTTTGCGGGAATGATTCCGAGAGCGATGCGAAGCATCAACAGAGAATCGGCAGTGTCAAGGCTGCCGCTCCCGTTTGCGTCACCGCGAAGCATAAGCGCTGCGTCAATGGTGATATTCTCTGCCGGCATGGTTTCGGGAACGTCCCAACCGAAGAACACAAATCCTTCTTCAGGATTGTACTCAGGTGCATTGACTGCATCGCCCGCTGCATAAGTCTGTTCTGCATAGAATTCACCGTTGACGGTATAGGTGACGGTGAATGTGGGCTGCGCTGCGTTAATAACAAGGTTGATAACGCCGTCAGGTGCGTGGTACTCGGTTCCGGGAACACCGTCCCTGTTCTGATACATAAGCGAGGGATGGGAAATGATGAACATATTATCATCAGAAGTCAACGGAGCCGTTGAATAAACAGCATAGGCAGTTATATCCCGCACCGTACCGTTTGCATAATGCGCAAGCACCTGCATTCCCGTCGGATCAAAGGTTTCTCCGATGGTATAGACGGTTTTATCGGGCAGTTTGGCAATTTCAATGCGATCAACAACGCTTCCGACTGCCATCAGGTAAGCGGAATCGTTTTTGAAATAAATGGTTCCGTCGGCATCGATGATCGGGCTGCAAATCGCATACTGAGCCTGCGCCCCGTCGGGAGTGAACAAAACGGGAGCGCAATCGTATGTTGTGCCTTGATATTCCTCCTGCACGACGGCGGAAGGTTCGGTCTGACCGGGTCTGTCTGCAATGACGCGAAGCATACCGGGAGTGAAGTTATCAAAGAAATAGACGTAAACAGTGTCGTCATCACCTGCATATGCAGTGGTAAGGACGCCGCTTGTCTGCGGATAACCCTTTGTGCGTACCGTATATGCAATGCTCATGCTTTCAAGGTCAATAACCGTGATGTTGTGTCCGGAGTATGCGCCGAATTGGGATGTTCCGGAAACACCGACATAGGCCCTGCCGTTGTAAACCGTCGGAGTGCAGGTACTCATGGCGGGGTTTGATGGGTCATCCGCATAGTTGAACAGCTTTACAAAGCTGAGCGAACCCTCGGTGAAGCTGCCGTCCGCTTCAACATGAACAGCATAGAAATAGCCGCCCTTGGTTGTGAAATAAGCTGTACCGGCGGAGCTTGTACCGTTTTCATCATCGGGAACGAAAGTGACGCTGCTGCGTGCATCCCCGGGGTGAGGAAGGGTGATACTGCCGAGAACCGAACCGGAGGTTGGGTTCAGCGAAACTATCCTTGCGTGGCCGTCGGTATAGCCGCTTTCGCCGTCATCAGTGTCAATAAGAACAAATTCATCGCACACGTATGCGCCGGCCCAATAGAAGCCGCCCTTTGAAACATATCTCCAGGAAGCATACTTTGTTTCGTTGCCGACATCGGGATCTTCGTCAGTTGCCGAAACGCATACGAAACTTGCATCGCCTGTTTCGCTCTTCCAAAAACCGGTGTAAATATAGCCGTCATGGTAAACGATCGGGCAGTTCGGCTGTCCGCCGTTTGAGTCCGTGAAGAGCCAAAGTGAATCAAGAGTGACGGCATCAAATGCCTGAATTCTGCCGTTGGACAGCCCGACAAATATCATGCCGTCCGCATAGGTGGGAGAATTAATCGCAAAACTTGAGCTTGCCGCCATGGACTTTGTGACAAGTGCCTCACCGCTCGTTTTATCAATTTTGTAGATATTGGTTCCTGCATAGACGTACAGAAAATCATCAACAATGATGGGGCAGCTGCAGGCATTTGAGCCGTAACCGCTGCCGAACTGAGTTGCCCAATACAGCACGGAGTCGTTGGCGATCGTCGGTATGGGGTAGTCAACAACGCCGTTGTTAAACCGGTTGGCGCGGAAAGTAGGCCACTGAGCGTCAAGATTCGGGTCAAGATTCGGATTCGGTTCGGCAGCCGTCAGAACAGCATTGATTTCAATGACTTCATCACTCTGAACAGGGATATAATTCGATTCATGAATGCCTGCAAAGCCGACCTTGGTAACGGTGTAAGCATAACTTTCACCGGGGATAAGACTGTAGGTGCCGTCCTCGTTTTTAGGTACGGAAAGGCTCGTGCTGTTTGAAATAACGAAGGTTATCGCATCCGCAGGTTCCGTTACAAAGCGCACCGGTGTGGGCGCTGTCTTGGCAAGATGAAGCGTATAGGTGCTTTGCACGGAGGCATCGTCTTCGTGGCAGATGGTGACGGTGATGTCTTCACTGCTGAGCGCGGAATCAAGAGAAACGGAGACATTTGACGGGTCATCAAAACGTTCACCGTTTACAAGCAGATAATAACCGCCTTTGTTGGGAGCAGTTTCGCTCGCGGTGCTCTTGAATGAAGCAGAAATAATAACTTCGGGAATACTCAACGCAATAGTTGCATAGTAGTCGACCCTGTCTCTGTCATATTTAACAATGCTGCCGTTTTCATCGCGTAGCACAATATCGTTCACAATACCGTTCGCTTGGGTTTTTGCCGAAAGTGTACCGAGGCTCAACGCTCTTCTCGCAACGAACGTATACTCCTGATAGTATTCAACCGAATCAACGGTCTTTGTAAGTCGGAGTGTCATCGTATTTGCGTAACCGCAATTGGATGCAACAAACTGACCGCAGGCAACCGCACCTGCAGCACTTTCAACCGTTGAGTCAATTAACTTATCCACGGGAACACCGTTGGTTGAAGCAATGGTAGTCTGCTTGTCATACAATGCATGAATTTCATACGCATCGTCATTGCACGTAGCCTTCATGAAGAAGGAGGAGTTTGCATCCGAAACGGTGAACATGTATTCGTGTTCGGCGGAAACAAAATCCCTGTCGAGGGGATAAACACGGGTATTTGCATTACCGACGTTCCGCGCAGTGTATGCGCCGACGGCTGTGAGCTTGTCCGTGCTTTCGGGTTCGGAAACGGTAAAATCAGTGCCTTCCGCCGCCGTGAATCTTGCGGAAGTATGGAAATACCGGTTCTTTGTTGCGATACAGTCATATTCTTCACCCGGAGTGAGAGCGTATGTGTTGACATACACACCGTCAACAACTTCACCGCATACCAAAGGTTGAATCACACCGCCGGCGGCATTAACAATTTCTGCCTCGGTTCCGGCCGGGATAATGACGTTGACGTCGGTCGCCTGAAGGCGCGTAATGTTCAGCGTGTAGGAAAATGTTCTTGTGATGTTTTCTTCTGCATTCACGGTATATTCAACCGTAACATCTACAGCGGTGTTTTCGCCGATGCCTTTGAGAACAACCTCGCGCTGCGTATCATTGCCGTTCACGAGAATTCTGTAATCGGAAAGAACGGGGAAGGGTGAGATGACAACGCTTTCGGCAACGGTAGTGAGGGAGTATTCGCCGGTAAGGGGGGCAAACTCTATAGGAAGCCGTGTGCCGCTGCCGAAAACCTGAAGATCGGCAAGCGTCGGAATGCGCTCAAGATTGATTTCAAAGGACTGTATCTGAGTCTGTTCACCGACATAATAACGCGCTTCAATGTCAAAGCTGCGCTCAGTCATGCTGTTTTTTTCCCAAAGGTTCGTGAGCACTGTATAGCGGCTTTCCCAACCCTTGTTGTTTGCGGGAACGCTTCCGTCGGAATTATCCCTGCCGTTGATGTCAACATAGCAGGCATAAGTTTTAACGCTGTCTGAAGGAAGATCCGCGCCGCGCGTAAGGTACATATAGACATTGCCGTGGTTTGTGTCTTCAACTTTGTAGGTTGCGGTGTGAGTTACGTAATCCTGCTCGCGTTCGTAAAGCATCTCGAGTGCGCCGCTGTCGGCATGGAAGATTATGTCTCCGAACCACTCGCCATATGGAAGTGCAGCATCGATTGCGGGAGCAGAGTACTCTCCGCTTTCGGCATCGGGAGAAACGGTCACCCTGCCCTCAATGCGGTTGTGCCCGCCATCGGAAACGGAATAGGTTGAAACACCTGCATAAGCCTGGGCGGTTGTTCCGCTGTAAATGCTCGCATTGCCGTAGGCGTCGGTAATGGTGATAACGGGATTTTCAATTGTAATACCGTTTTGAGTAACATTAAAAACAACGTCGTATTTGTCGCCTTCGAGATATGCGGCATAATCCCGCATTGCGGAATCAAGCGCGGAGAAAAGCACCTGAGCCTGTTCCGCATTTGCATTGCGCAGGCCGCGCAGTGCATCGGCATAGGCAGTCTTTGCGGCGGGGTAGTTTAAAACGCCGTTGACGGAATAATTGAAATCGCCCATAAGTGTTATAAGCGCAATCATTTCTTTTGAGGCAACCTCATTTTCGGCAAAACCTATTGCGGTTATGTCGGAAGCGGCCGCATCAAGATCGTATCCGCATTCACCGGTTGATTCGTCATAATCATAAAATCTGACGAAATTACCCCGGACACCGTCAATTGCGGTGATGAAGCCGCTTTCAATGCCGCTGAACGTGTGTCCGCTTGCTTGAAGAGCTTCTTTAACAGTTTGCCCGTGAGCGTAATCGACCCGAACGGGTTCGATTATCGTGGCAGTTGCGGTGGAAGCGGTGAGATAAAAGCTTCCGCCGGTTTGCAGCAGCTTTGCGGCAGCGGCGGATGCGGGAGCAAGGCACCCGAATGCCAACATGATGCAGAGCATTGCAGCAATGAGTCGTGTTGTTCTTTTCATTAAAAAACCTCCTTATGATTTAGTAATAAGCTGAATTGAATACAGCTTTTACTTATATATAAACACAGGCGATATATCTGTCGCGCAGCCGTCCGAAGAATGAGCGCGAACTCCTGTATTTGTCAACCTCTGATTCAATATACGTCTGCATATCTTCTTTTTGCTCAGCAGTCATTTTATGGTTGCTGAACACGGCTTCAGCGTTGAGCTCGGAATAGCGGGAATTAATTTTGCTGATATCAAGTCCACATGCAGCCATGAACATGTTCAGGTAGCCGAACATAAGTGCAATGGCTTCGTTCGGTTCGGCATTGAGCATTTTTTTGAACGCTCGTCGAAATCTGATGCGGCGTACTGCAAGAAAAACAATCAGAGCCGCTGTGAGCAGAAGCAGAATCGGAAGGAATGCCAAAATCAGTGCTTTTGCAATCTTTGTACTGTTAATTCTGTTCAGATTCTTTTGCGGACGCGCGAGGCGGATATCGGGAAGGTTATCATTCTGATAAGTATCCTCCCTGTCGTCTGAAGAATCCGGTTCGTTCGGAGCTTCGGTGTTATCGGAAGGATCCGATGAATCGTCAGTCCTTCTGTCATTACCGGAAAAAGCCGAATCACTTCCTTCAAAACCCGGAGTTGTTTCAAACGGGATCCATCCGATACCGTCGAGATAGTATTCAGCCCATGCATGTGCATCCGCTTCGGTCAGAACAACACGCCCCGAAACACATCGCGCAGCAGCTGTTTCGGCATTGATATAATAGCCTTCGACATACCTTGACGGAACGCCGAAATATCTCAGCATAACGGCAGCACAGGCTGCATAGTGAACGCTGTATCCGCGTTTGCCGACCTGAAGAACGTATGCGGCAAAATCATTCGTTCCGCAGTCGGTTTTGACCGTTTCATCATAGGTAATGTTTTCCTTCAGCGCGCTTAAAACGAGCGGCAGAATATCCGAAAGGGCAAGCGCAGGCGGGGCTTCGCCGAAAATTTCGGCCATTGCAGCAGTTGCTTCGGGAGTGAGAAGCAAACTTGTTTCATACACAAACTGAGCATAGGCGCGTTCGTCGGACAAGTACTTTTCAACGGAATCCCCGTTTGTATCCTTCAGCATTCTGCGTAGCTGAGGCGCACTCGGAACGGAGCTGCATTCAATGCTGAAATCTCTTCCGGTATTGTTCTTTCGAATACATGCGGAATCTCCGATGCGGTCTTCATCAAGAAGTTTTCCCGCAGCGGCATTATACGGAAGATACAGATAACGTCTGCATGCTGAAATCAGTTCAATATCAACTTTGCTTTTTGCGCATGCATTTCCGCCGTCAGCTCCAACAGCGGCTGCTGCGGAACTCAATTGAGATTGGGCAAAAAAACCGTCGGAATGAAGCCAGTAGAACAAGTCGTTGTATTTCGCAAGTTCTTTGTTCGGCAGCGATTCCCAGCTCGTTCCGGTGTAAACTTCTCCGACCATTCCGCGAAAATAACCACTTTGTATTGTTTCAGATGTTACAGCAATTGCGGGGGTTTCGGAAGTATTGCGTGCGCGAAGGGGAGAGAGCCGTCCCTCGGGCATGGAATTTGTTGTTTCATCGTAAACCGCACGGTGCAGCCAAATACCGAGGCTGCTGTTGAGTGCATTCAGCCTGCTGTTCGAACAAAAACTGCGCATGGGCAGAGAACCCAGTAAGACTGCCGAAGCAAGAAGCAGCGGAACGACGGCACAAGTGAGCTTTGCGCCCTTTTTTTGAAAATGCGGAACGGAGAGACTTCCCGCAGCAAGATGTGTTATTCCGCTTGCAATTATTAAAACCGCACCGACAGGTGATTGTGCAATGCCGCTTGCGGAAAGTACCGTGCCGAACAGAATAACTGCGTATGCAGCAATGCGTCTTCCGGCAGAAAACAGTTTGGCTGATGCTGCTGAAATAATGCTGCAAAGCAGAATAAGGAACGGCAATGTATCGGCAGGTTCGGATTGCACATCGAGATGGATTTTTCCTGTCAGCTTTATTAAAAGCGCAATGCAGTCATTAGTGAGTGCATCAAGTCCGCTGCGTATGCTCCCAAAAAAGAGTATGGAAAACAGGAAAACTGCGGCACAGTATAAAGACACTGCAACGGTTCCCCTCTTTCCGCAAAAAAGAAGTATGAGCACGCAGATTATCGGAGCTTCAACCGCGGTAACCGTAAACGCCGAAACGCTGAGCGACTTAAAAATCGAAAACAGCAGGATGTTGAAGCCGAGTGTGAACATAACCGAACAGAGCAATGCTCTGGAAAAATCCCAGAAGCTTCGACAACATGCGCTTTTGGACTGCTCAATATGCAATTCGTCTCTTTTTTCTCTTTTAATCATTCAACTCAACCACAAATTTTATAATACGAAACCGGTTTAAAGGTCAACATCGGACAGTTCTTCAGCATAATTGTCTGAAGAGAATGCCGTAAACGTACCGTTGCCGCCCGCACGGCAGAGGAGCCGCTTTGTGTTCGCGCCGGCGCAAAACTCAGCAGCAGAGTCTGAGAACTCTTTGCCGATAAACACGATTTTTCCGTATCCGCAGGCGCCGCGTTCCCTGACATATGCTGCGAAGGCGCTTTCCGAGGGTTCGCATTCGATAAGCCATTCGGCCGCAGAGGGAAGCTCATCGGAAGCATTCACGTCGATAAACTCAATTTGGCCGCATTGCGGGCGTGCAATTGTAAATGCGGTTCCGGAGTCCGACAGTGCGGAACAGACAGAGACTGCAACGTCACTGATTGCATCGCATTCAGCGGCTGTACATCCGGATATGTCCATGCAGATAAGCAGCGAACGTACTATCGGAAAGCTTGCGTCGCGCACGATGAGATCATCGAATTTACAGGAGGCCTTCCAATGCACCTGTTTTAAAGAATCACCCTGTTCGTACGGACGGAGTTGAAAAACTTCAGAATGATCCGAACCGCGTTTGCCGGGTGCATAATCGCTGCTGTCTATATCATGAGAGAATGCATCGTTTCTGATGGCGTCAATATCGAACACTGTCGGCATAAATAAGCATTTTGCATCCGTTCGCAGGGAAGAGCTGCTGCGTATTCTTTTAAAAAACAGTCCGAAGCAATCGGTAAGCTCAGTTCGCAGGATCTGCGGTGAAACGCTGCCGCAATGCATCGATTTTACAGAAAACCCGGTTCGGCTTTCAGAAAGTGCAGGGACGCTGCAACGAATGACCGCAATGCGGTTTTCTCCGTTAAGCTTGTTTAGCAAAATCAGAGTACAGCGCACGAACGGCAGCGGAATGATACTGTCATTGCGAAGAACGATTTCACAACGACAGCTTTCCCCGCGGGGACAGGAGGAAGAAGCTTTAACGGCAAATTCAACTTTCGAAGCGGCGAAACAGTTGAACGCAAAGCAAAGCGGGGGAATAAGCAGCACTGCTGCAAGCGGGAACAAAACAGCAAGTGACGGAAGCTTTAATGCGGTGATTGTGCAGCAGAAAAGAATCGACAGATACAGAACAGCAGCTGCAATGCGCCGCAGTGTGCAGCTTTGTACAATAATTTTTTTTACTGCAAAATCATCATCGATCCCCGCTGCTTTCTTTTCTTCGGGTTTGGGGTTATGCTTCATCTGCGTTTAAAATCCTTAACTCCCGGTTTTTTGTGTTCGGAAACAATTTCATCGGCAACATCCGTTTCGGTATACCCGCGCATTCGCGCTTTTGTGTTCAGAACAAGTCTGTGTGCACATACATCGCGGAAAACTGCGGCAACATCGTCCGCCGTAACATAGTCGCGGCGGGAAAGATAAGCATATGCTTTTGCGGCACGGCTCACCGCCAACGCACCGCGGGGGCTGATTCCGAACTGAACCGATTCGTGATGCCGCGTCTGCTCGGCAAGTTCGGCTATGTATTCGTAAACTTCATCGCATATGAATGTTTGTCGAACAACGTCGATTGTTTGCACCAGTTCATTGGCTGAGCATACGGCTTTTACATCGTCAAGCGGGTCGGAACGGTGTCTGTCCCGCAGTATCTCAACTTGACTTTTAATATCGGGATAACCCATGCTCAGTTTGAACATGAACCTGTCCAGCTGAGAAACGGGCAGCAGCTGCGTTCCTGCCGACCCGATCGGATTTTCGGTTGCAAGAACGATGAACGGGGACGGAAGTTTATGGGTTGTTCCGTCAACTGTAACTTTTCCTTCCTCCATCGCTTCAAGCAGAGCGGATTGGGTTTTGCTTGAGGTGCGGTTGATTTCATCCGCAACAAGAAGATTTGTCATAACCGCTCCGGGCTTATACACAAAGTCGGAATTTGATTTTTCGAAAACCGAAAAGCCTGTCACATCGGAAGGCATTGTGTCCGGTGTGAACTGAATACGTTTGCAGTCAAGTCCGAGTGCCTTTGAAAAAGCAAGTGCAAGGCTTGTTTTTCCAACGCCGGGAACATCTTCCAGCAGTATGTGTCCCTGCGCAAGAATTGCAGTCAAAACCTTTTCGATAATTTCGTCCTTTCCGACGATAACTTTTTTGATTTCAGATTTAATGTTGTCTGTCAGCATTTGTAATCACCGTTTAGCATTAATTAATATTTTCGTCGTGCAGACAATATCAGGCTTTAGACTTTGAAAAATCATACAGCCTGCCGAGCTTATGATCAGCTTTATACAATGCGATATGCGCAAGCATTGCCTGCTCCGTGGACATAAGGTTTCCTTCCGAATCGTTCGCAGAGTGTCTGTACACGCTGCCTGGGAGAAGAAAACTCTGCATTCCGTCAACAATGTTTTTACCGCCGCGCATGAAACGTTCATCGGTGCGTGGGTCGATACCAAGTGAACAGAGTGCAATAATAACCTGAGCTGTCGACTCGGTGTTTTCTGCACCATACGAGCAGAATGTGCAGTTTTCTTTCATTACAGCGGCAAGCCGTGCCAATGCACGGTCAACAGTGCGGGAGATCTCGCCGGGGGATATACCGACGGAAAGCGCGTTTTGGCTGCCGTAGTACGGGGCAAGAGCTTGAAGCGCCATTGCGGTTATATCAATGTCAAATGCACCTTTATCAAGCCCAAACCCTCCGCCGGGTTCTTCGGCAGCAAGAATTTCTTTAATGATGCCCGTTCGGGTATACCTGCTTCCGTCAGGAACCGCATAATTTTCGGAATCAAGGGTTATCAGTGCAAAAATGTATGCGTTCAGTCCTTGCGCGCCGAGTTCGCCGGGGTAGTTGTAGGTTCCGAACTCAATAAGATTCACCGGTTCTCCGTTTTTATCCTCCGAAAATGCTGCCGGGTCACCGCCAAGTGCGAGCACCGTAAGAGCGATTCGGTGGTAGTCGGTTGCTCTGCCGAGGGATGAATCTTCACCGAGTTTATTTTTTACATAAGCTTCAAGCGCGTGCAGATAGGCTGTATAGCTATCCTCCGCACCGCCGACAGCGCATGCCAATGCTGCCCAGTCGCAAACGGAAGAACCGGCAGGGAATTCATCCGACGCATTAAGCAGACAGTCGCCTTCTTCAACTCCTGCAAGTTTCTTCATGCCCTGCGCAATCTGAAGGATGCGTTCGGACATGGGAGGCTGTACTCGTTCTTTATGCGGAGCTGCACTGCATGCTGCAAATGTGAGCAAAAACGCAAGCAGCAGGCTCAGAATTGATTTAACCTTTAATGTCATTATTTATCGCCTTTCTTTTTAAGCCGGAATTTTCGGGTGAGCCCGCAGTACCGATGCAGATTTGCGGCACAAGCGTATGCGTCAGCATAAATACGCTTTGGCCCGAACTTCCTGCGGGAAGCACTTCGCGGTAAATGTCATGGCATTTTGAGCAGCGGTACTCAATGAAACCATCCTCATCGTCAGTGGGTTCGACACGCTGAATGATTTCATAATCGTGCTCAAGCTGAATGAATCCTCCGTCAATCCAAAGCCCGCAGTAACTTGAAAGTGAGCCTTCGGAGCCGCCGGAACCGGTTGCGTCATATCCGCCGATATCCTTGCCGAGAGCAAGTGTAAACCGCAGACAGAGTTCGTCACCGTTGATTGGGTAGTATTCGGAAAGTCCGATTCCCGGGTACATGCCGTTTATACAGTACATCCAACCGGAACACCGCGTGAAGTCGAATTCTCCGATGCTGTCTCGGTCGTGCTGATCCGTAAGAGTTATGCCGTCACGGAGTATCAGCTCCCAGAGTTCCGGAGGAATCTCAACGCTGTATGCAATATCGCCCCACACAATGCGCCGCAGGTAGAAATTCAGCTTCGGTGTTCCGCTGAATTGCGCTTCAATGCCATAGTCCTCAAACAGGCGCAGCAGCACTTCGGCAGCGTTTTCGCCTTCATGAACGGTATAATCATCATCAATAATGATGCCGAGCCCGAGGGTGGTTGCATCTATTGAAATATGGATGCTTCCGTTTTCATCTCCTTCACCGACGCGGTGATAGGGCAGAATGAGTTTCCGGAAAGTTGAGTTCCCTTCATCATCCCATGCAAGTATCGTAACAACATGGTCGATGTCGTCTCCGACATTCGGCGGAGTCAGCACAAGGTGATATTCAAACACCGTGCTGCCGGTCGGATTCGTTTGAACAACACCGTCAAGGGTAACAACGATATGGTTTGCGTATATAACATTGCCTTCCCAGGTGCGTGCAGCAACTCTGAGCAGAAAACGGCTGCTTGTGATCACACTGTCGTCGCCGTCGCGGTTTGTTGTTATCACCGGCGGATGTTCACCGACAACAGGATTGTCTTCATCGGCAGGCTGATTGCGGTAGGTGATATAAAAGCGCACAGCACCGCCGCAAAGTTCACTTCCGCGATAGAGATACATTGTGATTATGTACTCATTGTTTATCGACAACACCGGACGAAAATAACTCTGCTCATCCGGGTGAAGCAATTCACCGTTGTTCACGTTGTCGTAACGGCCTTTAATATAAACTTTAAGTGAAAGATTATCTCCCCCGGCAGGGTATGCATAAAAAACAAGCGTGTCATTTTCTATATCGGCAGGAGTATATATTCCGCTGTAAAGATCCGTTGCAATATACGGCTCTTCGGGTTGGGGAGTGTATTCCCCACCGGGCTCGGGAGTGATTTCTCCACCGGGCTCGGGAGTACCGTCTCCGCCGGGTTCGGGAGTGCCGTCTCCGCCGGGTTCGGGAGTACCGTCTCCGCCGGGCTCGGGAGTAATGTCTCCGCCGGGTTCGGGAGTAATATCGCCGCCGGGCTCGGGAGAAGATGACGGCATATCAGTCGGTCGAACGGTCGGATTCGATGTCGGATCGTCGGTCGGATTCTGAGTCGGCGCATTGGTGGGTCTCGGAGTCGGCGCGTTGGTGGGTCTCGGAGTCGGAGCGTTGGTGGGTCTCGGAGTCGGCGCGCTGGTAGGCCTCGGAGTCGGCGCGTTGGTGGGTCTCGGAGTCGG
>OHBE01001019.1_pt1 | contig 27154 bp, 26 predicted proteins | sample 1577231 | NCBI WGS metagenome assembly OHBE01 (sample SAMEA3541506, study PRJEB24748) | human gut metagenome | biome: human gut; feature: human-associated habitat; material: faeces | place: China | collected 2012 | reverse complement strand
CCGAAGCCGGCGGGCTCCGCCCGCCGAAACCGTCCGGAGGACGGTTTGGCCTGCGGCCGGCGGCCCGCCCCCTGCACAAACAAAAATCCCCCCCGGCCGGAGGGTCGGGGGGGAAAATACGGGGCTTCGGCATCAAACGGTGATGACCTTGCCCGCCTTGGTCATGGTTTCCACGATATCGTACATATTGCCGACGGTGCCGCACTGCAGTTTGTCGGTCAGGCCGTAGAAATTAAGGCAGGTGCCGCAGACGATAAGCTTGACGCCCTTCTGCTCCAGCACCTTCAGGTGCTCGATGGTCTGTTCGTTTTCGGTGACAAGGCGCACGCCGCCGTTCATAAAGCAGATGGCGGAGGGCAGGTCGGGCTTTTCGCTCAAGGTATAGAAGAACATCTTGATGAGGGAATGGCCCAGCTCCGGGTCGCCCTCGCCCACCGTATCGTGGCCGACAAATACCACGTAATCGGCAGCAGCGGGAACGGTGCAGCTCAAAAGCTCGTCGGGCATCTCCTTGACGGGGGCGCCGGTGCGGTGCATGGTCACGGTAAAGCAGCCCTGCTCCTCGGCGGTCTCGGCGGAAAAGCCCTGGCTTTCGGCCAGGCGGGTGAGGTTCTGCACGGCAATGGCGTTGTCCACGGTGATGGAAAGCGCCTCGCAGCCGGTGTCCATTTCTTTTTTTGCCATCATTACGGGCATGGGGCAGGCCTTGCCTTTGGCGTCGATATGGTTCATAACAATACCTCCTGAAAAGTTTATAATATCGGGTTGGGATATTCTATCCCCAGTATACCGCTGCCGTATGTAAAATGCAAGGCCTTCAAATCGTTAACACAAAATTATCATTTTGCCTATTGCAAATCCGTTTCTTTAAGATAGAATAGATAATATTAAGAAAATAAAACAAATCTTAAAGATTTATTCTTTTATTTCATATCTTACCGGAAAGAGAGGGAACCCCGTTGATCCTCACCATTCTCATTTTGCTGGGCATCGGTCTGGCGCTGTATAGCTGTGTGACGCACGGACTGTGCTTTTTAGTGGGCGTGCTGCTGGCCGTGGGCTATACGCTGGCGCTCATCCTTGTATTCCTGCTGCTGGTGGCGCTGCTGTCGGTCTTTATCCGCATCGACCGCCCCGCCGACCGCCGCACCCGCTTCTACCACTGGCTGATGACCAACATCGTGGAGGTGGGGATGTTCCTGCTGCGGGTGCGCATGAACGTTACCGGCCGGGAGAAGATCCCGCGGGATACCCGCTTTTTGCTGGTCTGCAACCACCGCACCATCTTCGATCCCGTGCTTACCATGGCGGAGCTTTCGGAATTCACCCTTGCCTTTATCTCCAAAAAGGAAAACTTCAAGATCCCCATTGTCAATAAGCTGATGCATATGTGCTTCTGCCTGCCGCTGGACCGGGATGACAACCGTGCCGCCGTCCGCACCATCAATGAGGCGGTGGAGCTGTTGGACGACAATGTGGTTTCGATGGGCATCTACCCGGAGGGCGCCACCAATAAGACCGAGGAGCCGCTGATGCCGTTCCGCAACGGCGCCTTTAAGATCGCACAGAAGGCCAAAGTCCCCATCGTGGTATGCGTCATTGAAAATACCGAAAAGATTTTGAAGAACTTCCCGTGGCAGCCCACCACCGTCAACCTGAAGGTACTGGAGGTGCTGCCCTACGACAGCGAGCACCGGGGCACCCGGGATGTCAGCGAGCACGTGTGGCCGCTGATGTATCACGAGCTGGTAAAAACCTACCCCGGCGACGGTACCCCGCACCAGCATGCGGAACCCCCTGCCTCGGAGGGACAAGCCGAATAACCATAAAAACATCCCCCGGCCGCATAGACCGGGGGAGCGCTGTTATGGGGGTAAATCAGCCCTTGATGCTGTCAATCAGTTCCAGAAGCTCGGCTTTGGGCCGGAAGCCAACGGTCCGGCCGGTCAGAGCACCGTCCTTGCTGAAGATAAGGGTGGGGATGGTATTGACGGCAAACTGGGCAGCCAGGCCCGGCTCCTCATCCACATTTACCTTGCAGAACTTGATGCCGGTCTCCTCGGCGGCCAGCTCATCGATGACGGGGGAAAGCATCCGGCAGGGGCCGCACCACGGCGCCCAAAAGTCGATGCAGACGGGCAGGGGAGAGGCAATGACCTCCTGTTCAAAATTGTCAGCGTGCAGCTCAATAATATTTGCAGACATTTTATTACTTCCTTTCTCATATTACTCGGGTTCGGTTTCTTATATTATACAACATTAGTATAGTTTATGCAATACCCTGCCGCATTTTGCGTATGGATGCAGGAATTTTGATGCGAAACTTTCATATTTTGCGCCGGAAGCCGTCTTTTTTATCAAAAATAATGCCAGAATGAAATTTCCGTTTGGATAAATTACAAAAAATACGGAAAACCCGTTGACAATCCCAACCTCATCCGCTACAATACACTACATAACCCAAAAGCAACGAAGGGAATTAGTAACACATTTGCCCCCAAAAGAGAGCAGCCGGACGGTGAGAGGCGCGGGTGCGGTGATGTGTGAAGCTCTCCCGGAGCTGCGCACCGAAAGGGAAACCCGGTAGGCTGCGCTGGGCGCCGCCCATTACAGCGGCAGGGTGTTTCGCGGCACCCATAAGGCGCTGCCCGTGAGGGCGGTGCGAAGTAAGGTGGTACCACGCAGGCGTTTTCGCTTTCGTCCTTATGCCGATGTGCAGGGGCGGGGGCGTTTTTTTATACCCTTTCCCGCACAACCCCCAAAAAACTGTGTAGAGAAGGGAAGTAACGCAAATGATCGACACCATCGCAAGGATCAACGGCACGTTAAACGGCATCGTATGGGGCCTGCCCGCTACGGTGCTCATCTTCGGGGTGGGGCTGTACCTCAGCATCCGCACCGGCTTTTTGCAGTTCACCAAATTCGGCACCGTATGGAAAAATACCATCGGTAAGATATTCCACCGCACCACCGAGGCCGGCCACGGCGCCGTGACCCCGTTCCAGGCGGTCTGCACCGCATTGGCGGCAACAGTCGGTACCGGTAATATCGCCGGTGTGGCGGGCGCTATCGCCATCGGCGGCCCCGGCGCCGTCTTCTGGATGTGGATCTCCGCCCTGCTGGGCATGGTGACCAAGTACAGCGAGGTCACGCTGGCCGTCCGCTACCGCCAGAAGAATAAGCACGGCGACTGGGTCGGCGGCCCGATGTATTACATCGAAAACGGGCTGGGTAAAAAGTGGAAGATTTTAGGCATCATCTTCTCCATCTTCGGCATCTTTGCGGTATTCGGCACCGGCAATGCCACCCAGGTCAATACCATCGTCGCCTCCATCGATACCGCCCTCATCAGCTTTGGCGTAATGGAAGCCGGCAGCACCGCCACCCTCAATCTCATCCTCGGCATCGTCATCACCGTTCTGGTCGGTATGATCCTGCTGGGCGGCATCAAGCGCATCGGCCATGTGGCGGAGCGTATGGTCCCCCTGATGGCACTGCTGTATATCGTGCTGGGCCTCGGTGTTATCATCGTCCACGGGGAAAACCTGCCCGCCGCTTTCTCCTCCATCTTCCGGGGTGCGTTCAATCCCTCCGCTGTGACCGGCGGTGTGGTAGGCGCTGCGTTTGTCGCCGTGCAAAAGGGCGTTGCCCGCGGCATCTTCTCCAATGAGGCCGGTCTCGGTACCGCCTCCATCGCCCACGCCGGCGCCGAGGTCAACGACCCGGTGCAGCAGGGACTGTTCGGCGTCTTTGAGGTGTTTGTCGATACCATCATCATCTGCACCTTTACGGCTCTTGTTATCCTGTGCAGCGGCGTGCCCATCACCTACGGTGCGGCGGCCGGCGCGGAGCTGACCATCAGCGGCTTTACCAGCACCTACGGCAACTGGATCACCATCTTTACCGCCGTGGCGATGTGCTGCTTTGCCTTTACCACCATCCTGGGCTGGGGCCTGTACGGCGCTCGCTGCAGCGAATATCTCTTCGGCGAAAAGGTCATCAAGCCCTTTATGGTCATCTATTCGCTGGTTGCCATCATCGGTGCTACGGTCAAGCTGGACCTCCTGTGGAGCATCGCCGAGACCTTCAACGGCATGATGGCCATCCCCAACCTCATCGCTGTGGCGCTGCTTTCCCCGGTGGTCATCCGCCTGACCAAGGAGTACTTCACCCGCCCCAAGGAAAGCCCCCTGTGCAAATAAACCGTTTTCATTGGATTTTTCCTTTAGAAAGGGCAGTGCTGCGGCGCTGTCCTTTTTAATGTGCAAAAATGTGCGCCGCAAGCGAAAAATCGCCGGGATTTGACCGGTTTATCCCGTTCCCCAAGCCAACAAAAAAGACGCCCGAAACATAAAGGCAATCGTCCCTCCGCAAGGAGGGGGAAGTGTGAAGGGGGAACCATAGCGGTTCCCCCTTTGCGTAATATCAGGGCACAGGGCGCCCCGCTGCACGGGGCGGGTGCTCCCCAAGCCAACAAAAATGACAGTCTTTTTGCAAAAAGTTTTGCCGAGGCTATCAAGGAAAGCCTTGATCATTGCCGGAGTAATTCCCCCGACCGGAAGATCCCCGAAATGGTCAACACACCTTCGGAACGGAGACTGATAGCCGCGGACTGTGTTGGGCGCAAGCTCTCCCCAGGATTGCTTCAACTGCTCTGCATAAAAGCGATACACTCTCGTTTTGTCCGTGCCGGCTTCTGCTTTGTTCTTTGTGCTGCACCACGGGCAGCATACCCAGTCCTGGTGTAATTCTCTTTTGCAGGTCTTGCAAATCATAATGATCACTCCTTATAAAGTTGTGCGGCTAATTATAAGGAGACTGTCATTTTTCGTCAATTAACTCGTAAAACAAAACATATCCCCGGCAGCAAGGTTGCACAACAAAATGGTAGGGCCGGTTCAATTCCGGATGCCGGGGTCCTTCACTGGCCACCCATAGGAGTGGCCCAATCTCTCTCTCTTTTGGAGGAGGGCCAGACAGTGGCCCTCCTTCCAAAGGCGAGAAAGCCGAAAGAAAGGGGCAGGACAATGTTATTTGAGGTTCTATTTGATGGGAAGGTAAGAGCGACCACTGAACATCCGGAGTGTATCCCGGAAAGGAACACACTCCGGGAAATGGAGGGTGCGGGATATGCCTTCCGTGTAAACGGGAAGCGCTGCAAGGCAAAGGATGTCGCTGCCGTTACACAGGGATAATTATTGTTGTTCAAGTTGAACAGTAAGGAAATTACAGCGAACACATACAAGAAGGAGACCACCATGAAAAGGCACAAAAAGGTTCTGTTTGAGCAGATTAAGGAAGAACAACAGAGCAAGCGAAAAAAGAAACCTTCTGCGGCATACTACTTTGCAACAGATGCTGTTTGGAATATCTTAAAAGTTGTGCTGGTGGTGGTCGGATCCCTCGTTCTTTCGGTGGCGGTGTCGGTCATTGTCACAGCCATCAATAACGGCCAGGCGCCGGATGCAGCAGTATTATCATTCTGGGTTAAGATGAAGGAATTCTTTCATTCGCTATTCGGGAGGGGGATGACATGAATTTAATATACTATAACAGCTTTGCGGAGCATATGAGAAAAACCTACACATCGGACTGCAGCATCTATTTGGAAAGCCGTGGTGTGATGGAATTGATGGCCGGGGCAGAGCTCCCGGAACAGCTGCTGGAGCAGTACCTTGGGTACATCGGGCCAAAGTACATCGTTTCGGAAAGCCGGCTGCCGCTGATGGGAACGGATAGTGTTTTTTCTCGATTTGTTTTCTGCACCAAAGCGGGGCAAAGGAGATTGCTTGTTGTGCTTTCGACAGAACGCCGTGAGGCTTATGAGGGAGATATTACAGCAGAGATAATCAAAGATATTCGAGAGTTTAGAGAGGGGGTGGAGAAATGAGTGTTAAAGTAGTGGTTGCCGTCGGAAACAGGAAAATCGAACGGTGCATCGCCAGAATGGAAGCGATAGATGTTTTGACAACGGTGCGGAAAAGGGAGGCTGTTCTGGATGCAGTTATCAATTACAATCCCCATGCCGTAATTCTTTCAAGGGAGTTAAGCGGCAAAACGGAAATGACGGATGTGATCCAGCGCTGCAGGAATCTGAAGGAGCAGTGCCGGATTGTATTCATTTATGGGGAAGTCGATGCGGAATACAAGTATTTTTCTGATTTTCTGGTGCGGCAGGGGATCTACAACATCCTTACCGGTGCGGTTGATGAGGATCGGCTGGAGGATGCAATCGAACGCACATACACCGCGGAGGATGTTGTGGGGTATCAAGCGGGACCGGAAGAGGATCGGGAGCCCATACCGAAGCCTATTCCGGAGGTGCGGCCGGTAGCGGCACCGGAGCAGGAAAAAGAGCTGGAAATACTGCTGGTGGAAAAAATCGTCGAACGAGAAACGATCCAAACCAAGGTGCTTGGTAATGTTGTGATCGGGGTGGCAGCGCTTTACCCGCACGGCGGCAGCACGCACACGGCATTGGAGCTGGCGGCCTGCCTGCACCGGCTTAAAAAGGATGTTGGTGTGTTGACCGACCGGGAGGTTTTTCGTCGAGCCAAAGATTATTATTTGCTCAAAGAGAGCAACGGCTGCATTGTGTTGGAGGGGATCTCGATCTATACCGATGAAGCCCAGGCGCTGGGCTGCCACCGGGTGGTGATCCGGGACCTGGGGAGATTGAACGGCCACAACACCGAACAGTTTTTGAAGGCCAGCTGCAAACTGTTGGTGTGCGGAGTGTCGGCGTGGGAGATCGATACCTTGACGGATTACCTGCGCGGCAACAAGTATGCAGATACGATTGAGTACCTTTTATGGCCGGCAAATGAAGCGCAGGCAAAGTCTTATATTAAGAACCTGCGGCAAGGGAAGTGCCGGGGCTATGCCGTTGCCTATAACCCCGATCCATTGATAAAGAATACAGAGAACACAAAGATGTTCCAAAAGCTGCTGCAGCCGCTGATGGATACAATATAGTGTGTACCGTTTCTTTATTCACATTAGCGGAAATGCTTTTCAAATGAGTAATTCCGGGAATGCTAATTGAAATAAGGCGAGGATTGGCCACTTGTTATTCCAAATTTGCTTGACAAATTGGAATAAGGGGAATATGATTAAGTTAGTATTCTGATCTTGGAAAGGGAGTGAAAGGAAAATGAACGATCGTGCCGGTTACTGGAAGACAAACCTATCCGGAGAAATGGCATACCAATCATTCGTGCCTTCTCCCCTGCCGCCGACGCCGCCCATCGAGATAAGCGAGGATATTCTTGAACAGCTGATTAAGGCGAATTCGCAGCTGGCCATCCTGGAGAGCGTGGCAACACGCATTTCCGATGTCGATTTGTTTGTCTCCATGTATGTGAGAAAAGAAGCGCTCATGTCCTCTCAAATCGAAGGAACACAGGCCACCCTGGAGGATGTTCTTGATCCGCTGATCGAAGACAATACAAACCGTAATGTTGCAGATGTTGTCAATTACATCAAGGCAACCGAGTATGCCATTAGGAGACTTCATGAGCTCCCGCTCTGCAATCGCTTGCTCAAGGAGACCCATGCAATCCTTATGGAGGGCGTCCGGGGGCAGGAAAAGAACCCGGGAGAATTCAGGTGTTCTCAAAATTGGATTGGCGGGAAAGGCAGCACGCTGCGAAATGCAAAATACATTCCTCCATCTCCCGATGACATGACGGAGGCGATGTCCGATCTGGAAAAATACATCAATGCCGATGATAGATTGGATGGCTTGATTCGTGCTGCACTGATCCACTACCAGTTTGAAACGATACACCCCTTTTTGGATGGCAATGGGCGCATAGGACGCCTGCTTATCACTTTATTCCTGATGGAGAAAAAGATATTAACTACCCCGGCTCTATATATCTCATACTTCTTAAAAAAGAATCGTGTGGAGTACTACGATCGCATGACCGAGGTACGGAGCAAGGGAAACTATGAGCAATGGGTAAAGTTCTTCCTGCAGGCCCTTGCCGAATCGGCGAAAGATGCCATAGCGGCCATCGATGAGCTGACGGCCCTGCATGATAAGAATGTTGACCTTGTTGCCGGAATGGGGCGTGCTTCCAAAAATGCGATGCTCGTGTTTCGGTACCTGGAAGCAAACCCAATCATCGAAATCGGAAAAACCGCAGAAGCATTGGGGATTACCTTCGGGACCGCTTCCAATGTAGTAGAAAGGCTTTCCTCTGCAGGAATTTTGGAACAAACCACGACCGGCAGGAGAAACAGAACCTTTGCCTATAAGGACTATCTTGCTATTCTCCGCAAAGGCACATGATGAAAAGCCCCCCATTGAGGGGCTTTTCTGTTGCCCTTTTTCCAATAACATGATAAACTAAAGTCAGAGAAGACATAAAAAGAACAGGAGGTATTTACCATGAAGAAACTTATTGCAGTGATCCTGATTGTTATGCTGCTGCTTTGCTGCGCAGCTTGCGGCAAGAATGTTCCTGATATCGAGGCAGAGCAGCACGGTACGAATGAACCGATGGGAAAGGAAGAGAACCCCGGGAAGGAAACCGGAACCACCGAGGTCACCCCGCCGGTTGAGGAGCAGAACCCCACAGACCCCGGTGAAGAGGCAAAAGAACCGGAAGGCGCCAAGGAACCGGAAGAGGCGAAAGAGCCGCAGACGCCAGCCAAGGAGCCTGAAAACAAACAGCAGCAGAACCCCGGCCAGCAGCAGGGGCAGACCCAGACCGGCCCCAAGGATGGGGACACAAAGATTGAGAACGGGCAGAAGTATGTTTACAACAAGTATTTCGGCTGGATCGAAGATCATACCGGTGAAGGTGGGGGAGCAACCGTTTGGGATGGTCCCAGCGAGCTTTCCGGCAACAAGGTAGGCGTTATGTAATTCCCAAGACAATCGAATACCGGGTGAGCAAGCAGTCGCAGTAATGCGGCTGCTTTTCTATATCTCAAAATGAAAAGGAGACAGAAAGCATGAGGAAACGCATTTTATCAGCCCTGCTGGCTGTGATGTTTCTCTTTACCGGTTTGCCCGGCACAGCCTGGGCGGTCGGTGAGGGCAACATGGAGGCCGGCGGTGGCCAGACCGAGACCGTGACGGGAGACAGCTTCTGGAACGGCGATTGGGGCATCCGCTTCTGCGTGGTCGATGTGGCCAGTCAGACGGTGGTTTCCGCTACCTATGATGCATCCAATCGAAACAGTGGGTTTGAGGACTACCATCATTATGGAAAAACAAACAAATTTGATTATCGCAACGGTGCTTCTCTTGTCATTCAAAAGGGGCTTTACAGTTGGAACACTCCACCCGTATCCATCCCCACCATTGTCCGCACAAGCGGTGCGCCGGATATCAAGGCGATCAAGGATTACTTTACCGATGAGACGGTCATCCGCTGGATCGGGGATGTGACCGGAATGGCATATGATACCCTGATCAGCGGTGACTACAAGCTGTTTATCGAACCGATTTTGTACTATACCTTTGATAGTCAAAAGTATGCGATGACCGCAACCGAGGCGGCGCTGTTTGACCGGGCTATCAATGGCTTGCTGCTGCGCACTATGGGTAACGCTACCCACCAGCAGCTGCCGCTGTCCCTCTATCTGGAGAAGAGCGACCTGGGCTTCTCCAAATGGTCCGGCGCCAAGACCGGCATCCAGAACGATACCAATATCATCAACTATCTCGGTATGGGTATTGTCAGCTTCATCCCGGAGGAGGATCCCGAGCCCGGGATCGGCGGGGACGGCGACGGCCCTACCGTCCCGATTTCCTTCCGAAAGACCGACCCGGAGAGATTTAATGCAGCCAATTACAATACCGGGCTTATTACCTTTGCTCCGGCATCCTCCAATTCGGCTGCTTTCGATAATATCTCCGGGGCTGTGATCGAGATCTCCGGCGATGGCACAGGCGCAGGGACTTATGAGCTGCCGTGCACGGTAGAACTGGGGGAAGGCACCTTTACCGTGAGAGAGGTCGCACCTCCCTATGGGTATCTCCTCAATGACGCTTGGAGCGCGGAGATCACCGTGGAGGTGGAAAAGGACGGGGAAGGGAAACCCGTTGAGGGAGCCGAAGCAGAGGCGACCATTACCGTGTCCGGCGGCGGAGGCACCGACGGCACCTCCTACGCATCGGTTGAAGACTATCGGCAGCGCGGTCAGCTGACCGTTACCAAGGTCGATAATGAGACGATTTCCCTCAACCACGGCAACTACCGCACTCCGCAGGGTGATGCTACCTTTGCCGGTGCCGTATTCGAGCTGCGGGCAGCCAAGGACATCTACCTGCCCTCCACCTGGATCAAGATCTACAGCGAGGGTGACCTGGTTGCAACTGCAGTGACCGGCAACGACGGAAGCTTTACCATCAACGGTATCGAGCAGGGTGTCTATACCCTGCAGGAGATCACGCCGAGCGACGGCTATGTGTTCCAGGGCGCCAAGGCGCGTGGGCAGATTTATACCATCACCAATGCCTATACCGGCAGCGGGACCAACATCCTTTCCTTTGACGACAAGGCTGTGGGCGATACCGGCAATAAGAACCAGTACGCCAACACCGTTATAAAGGCGGATCTGACCCTTACAAAGTTTAACGAAAACCGTACCGTTGAGAACGAGATGGACGGCAACGCCTATGAGATGAATAAGCAGCCTGCAGAGGGCGTTTACTTTGCGGTGTACCTGAACAGCAAGGCGGCCGCCGGCGGCAATCCCATCTATTCCACCACCGATGACCCGGTGGGGAATGGCACCTCCAGCAGCGCATCTACCGCCGGTTGGGGGTATCTCGACCTTGTGAACCATAACTCCTATTCTCCGCTGCCTGATGAATGGTTTAAGCAGAGAGATCTGGATGCCAATAATCCGCTGCCTAACGGCAATCCCAGCGTAGAGGAGGGGAGAGCGGAGGAAACCGACCTTGCAAGGATCTCTATGAAGGACCTTTACATGGTTCTGCGGACCGACAGCACCGGCCGGGCGACGACCCTTGACCCGTCCACTGTGGTTTACTGCAGTTGGGGTGAGCTGGGCAACTCCGCAGCAAACGGCACCGCAGGCATCGACTATCGGCTGCCTTACGGCTTATACACCATAATCGAGCTGAACCCCTACGAGGGGCGCGAGCCGGACATGTTTGAGGTATTTATAGGCCGTGACCCGGAGGCAGAGCCTGCGACCGCACCCACGGAGACCAAGAGCGGGTCCGGCGAGGACTATCCCTATACCTCCGGCTGGTACGATTTCAATTACAATTACATTCTGGAGAACAAGACCCTCAAGCAGACCGTTACTGTCCGCAAGACCGATGCACAGTCCGGTAAGACGATCCCGGCAGCCAACACGACCTATCGCATTTGGAGCTGGGACAACATTTCTGCCAATGGGGCAACCGAGCATCCGCTGCGGCCCTATACCAGGAAGATCGTCGCGGGGGACGGTACTGTAACGGCGGACACCGTTGTACCGCCTACTGTTTCGATGGATTACAGCAGCCTCACCATCGCCCCGGGAGAGAGTGCTGCGGCACCGGAGCTTTCCCTTGACTTTGTTGGTCCGGCAGCGGTTGTTCTCAAGGATGGGACCAAGGCGATCAGCTGGACAGCGGCAGAGCAGGCGGAGATCAAGACCGACTTCGCCAATGCTTACGCTGTTTACATCGCCGACGCCGGTGTGGCCAAGGCGGAGCAGAAGACCGATGGCAGCTGGTCGATAATCGGTGTGGCTGCCGGCACAACCAAATATAGCGTAAGGCTGCCCGGTGGGCAGGCCATCACCGGGACGGTGAAAGTAGCTGATGGGGCTGCAACCGCAACAAATAGCCCTGTAACCTGGAAGGTTGACGGCCACTGGATCCACCAGACCATCAGCTATCCCAACCCCCATACACTGACTGATTTCAAGACGGATGCAACCGGAACCTTTACCATGCCGGATTACCTCGTGTACGGGGATTATCTACTCTATGAGATCGAAAGCCCGGAAGGCTATGTTCAGGCGGAGCCGTTTGCATTCACCATCAATAAGAGTGATGCAAACAACAGCAAGATCTATCTGACGCTGAACATCAAACAGGCGGATGTGCCGCAGAAGGCCCGGATCGTCTTTGAGAAGTCCGGCAAGCAATGAATTTGTATATACAAATTCGCTTGCAAGGGGAGAACCCCTTGACCCCCGCACCGAAAAAGGCCGCGACGCAGCCGCCTTTTTTCGGTTCCTTTTGGGGACAAAAGGAACAATCGCTTGCGCTCAATAAAGCTGTTGTTCAAGTTGAACAGTAAAATAATGGGAGGTATTATCATGGCAAACGAAAAGAAAGAAACTGACTTTCACCTTCGTTTAACACCAAAAGAAAAAGCCCGGCTCCAGCGCCGGGCCAATGAGGCGAAAATGCCGTTGAGCCGGTATCTCCTGGAGATGGGCTTAACCGGGAAAATAGTAAACTATGATTATCTGCTGAAGTGCTTTCTGCAGATGCGGCGCATCGGTAATAACATCAACCAGGCAGTGCGGATTATGAACACCTTTCACTCTGACTGTGAAGGCGAGTTCGACTATGTGCTGCGGGAAATGAACAGGCTGCAGGATGTACTGGATCGATATATTGAACGGGAGCTGAAGGAGAATAAACATGGCGTATTTGAAGGTGCTGCCGGTGGCGACAAACACCCACCTGAACAATCTGATTAAATACATTACCCGGGTCGATAAAACGGATGGCAGGGTTTTTGTCAGTGCGGCGGGCTGCCGGGTCGAAACTGCAATAAAAGACTTTAAGAAAATACGGGAGATTTCCGGAAAACAAAGGGGGCTTGTCGCCCATCAGCTGGTCCGTTCCTTTCCGGCCGGAGAGGTGGATCCGGAGCAGGCGCAGCAGATGGCCGAGGAGCTTGCGGCAAGAATGCTGCCCGGGCATCAGTATATCGTTTGTACCCATGTTGACCGGGATCATATCCATACCCATATCGTCTTTAATTCCGTAAGCTATCTTACCGGGGAGAAATATCACAACAACAAAAAGTCGTTGCGGATCATGCGGAGGGAAAGCGACAATCTCTGCCGGAAGTACGGGCTTTCTGTAATAGCGCCAAGCGCCCGCAGCGGGCTGGACCGGCGAACACTGGAGACAGCGCGGCAGGGCGGCAGCTGGAAGGTGCAGTTGGCCATTACTCTTGATGATCTCATTGACCGGGTAACATCCCTGCCGGAGCTGCAGGAGGAGCTGCAGAAGGCCGGCTTTAATATTGAACGGTGGACAGAACGAGATGCCACGGTCCGCAAGGAAGGGGAGGAAAAAGCAATCCGGCTTTCGACTCTTGCCAAGCAGTTTGGATGGCAGTATTCTATGTCGGCGCTGCAGCGGCGGCTGATGGGCGAAGAGATAGAGCTGCCGGAGCCATCCGAACCGGCAGCATCGGCCGAAGCAAGTGAATGGCGCCGATACCAGGCATGGGCCTTTGAGCAACGCCCGGCCTCATTGAAAATGAAGCGGCAAGCCAACCTGTTGGCACGGTCGGTCTGGTATAACAAGGACCCCGCACGGGCAGCAGCCAAGGCACTTACGCTGCTGGCGCTGCAGCACCGGGATAGGAAAATTGGGAAAGCCATCGGGGAGCTCATCGGCCGGGCAACGGTCCTTCGCCGGGAGGCGCCGTTAAGCGAAGGCCAGATGTGCGGCAACATGGATTATCGGACGCTGACCGGGGCACCAGGTAAGAACATTTCTGTCCGGCTGCCGGCAGCGGAATTGATCAAGCTGCAAACGGCGGAGTTTTTCTTTGCCGCTCGGCTGCAAAAGAACGGGACGGCCGATGTGACATTTAAGGAACCGGATATTGAAAAAGCGTCTGTGCTGCTCGGTATCAGCATAAAGGAGCTGCTGGATCCGGCAGTTTCCAGAAACGCTTGGGGGACGCAGGCGGACATTATGGAGGAGCTGCGGGAGTTGGACAAAGAAAAGCGCTCCCGCATCTGGCGGATGCCGGTTTCGCCGGCCGAGGTACGGCAGCTGCAGCAGGCCGGAGTGACGGTGGCTTTTTGGCGGAAGAAAACGGCGGTTGGAATGTATGATGCCTGCTTTATGGAGGAGGACCTCCTGAAGGTCTGTACCGTCTGCGGAAAAGACTATGCGGCAGAACGGCAAAAGCGAATAGCACAGGATGCCAGAGCAGACTATGCCAGGCTGAAGGCCGACGCCGGCCGGAAGGGCGATAGGATTATTTATCGTGTGGTGGATGAGATGCTGTATCTGCAGCTCCGGCAGTCTAAACTGCCAATGGCTGCGTTCCCGAAGGACGCCGCTTACAATGTGGCTTTTATGGAAAGCAAACTGAAACGATACGAACAAATCCTACGGGAGGCCTCGATGCAGCAGGAGCAGCAGCGAAGGAGCGAACTTCATAACGGAGGCCGGGAAAACTAATACGAGCAGCAATTCCTATAACGCATCAAATCGCCCCGCTGCAGAAACATCTGTAGCGGGGCGATGAACCCATGTGGGATGGCAAGTTCTCCTGAATTAATGGGCTAGAAAATTTGGCTTCCAGTATTGCCACTGCACTCTCCCGTCACAGTACAATATGCACGGACTACGCCGGCTCTCACTGTGCCGACAGAGTCATACACATAATATGTTTGCTCAAAGGAGGCTTTCTTTGCAGAAGATGTTGTATCATGGGAAACCAGTGAGCCAAGAGCATAACTATATCCTGCTTCATATTGTTCAAAGTTCCGTTCGAGATCATCTCTGACAACAGACGCAGTAGTACCAGTAAAGTTGAATGTCGGGAAAAGTTCAACGCAGCAAATACGGACATTATTCCGGTACCATGTATGACGAATGCAAATACGAGCGAGCGACGGTTCGTGAGATAATAAACTCACATCGATTGATGTATTCTTATAAACGGTTTCCACACAGGTGAATTCTCCATCGGATTCTATGACTGATGCCGCGAGCAGTTCATACCCTTCGTTGATGGGCTGTTTAGCAGACATGCATAGAAGGGCGCTTTTTTCAACCGAAGCTGGAGTGGCAAAAGCAGTAACTAAAGAACAAGTAAAAAGTATTGCGCTAATCAGTAAAAAAATTAGGGCCCTCTTCATTATACATTCCTCCATTATTGATTTTATAAAACTAGTTTGATTTCTGCCGGTAGATTTATATGTTTTTTATTTGACGCATTGGAATCACCTCCCCTACAATTAATAACCAGTCAAAACTTTATTATGTGACATAATACTTTAACAAAACCGTAAAAACCGGTTCCATAAGTAGAAACCGGTTCTTGCGGCATGGATTATTTTCCTTGCTGCAACTTGCTCAACAGATCGTTCGCCCGTGCCGAGAGAAAAACAGGGTGATCGTTGCTCAAATCAACCGTAACCAGCATCGGGGTATTACAGTATTCGGCGGCTTCGCCGGTCTGCGGGTCGGTAGTCAGCAGGTAAACCTCCATGGTATAGGTGCCGTCTGCATTTTGAGCACATTCAGTCAGGGCGGATTTGACCACCGGCGCGTACAAAATTCCCTGATCGTGGATATTACGGTAACCCATTTCAGCATCGTAGCTGTCCGGTTCGCTTTCTGCCTTTGCCCGCAGCGCTTCGGCGCTTATCCCAAAGTAATACTCTGCAAAGCGCTCCAGCGCTTCGGCAGGGATCCATGTGCTGGAGGTATCGCTGTATAACATGTCGCAGCCATTATTGCGGCACATGTGTCGGAACATCTGTACCAAGGTAGAAATTTTAAGAGAACGTGTGTTGACAAACTGTCCGCTGTCGCAGAAACTTGTCCAGACCTCTAGTGCCTGCTGTATGCCATCGTTTGGCACCGGGATAATGGAAAGGTCATCATACCGGAAGCGGGGCTGGGTCGTCTGCCCGATAGTATCTACAAACTGGGAGGTGTGGTAATAGATGAAGCTCTGCAGCTTTTTCAATACACTTTCTTTCACAGTATCGGAGACCGCAAAGGCCGTGGTGAAGGTGATGGCTGCAGCCAGCAGCACCACAGCGACGCGGGTGACACCCTTTTTCAGCCCGGATAGGACCGTCTCTTTGGCGTCCTCCAGGTTGACCTGCCGGAATGCCGCTGCAACCACATTCCCCTTTGGTGCGGGAACCGGGGCAGCTTCGGCCTCCTCCTGCTCCAGCAGCTGTGCCTGCTCCTTCATATAGGCTTTCAGCGCAATCTTTATAAGTAAATCGCCATATTCCTCTGCCAATGCCTCTTGATCCAATGGGTACTTACTCATAATCAAAGCCTCCTCTCTCATCATAGGCTGCCAGTACTTTTTTCTTTGCCCGGGAAATAATTAAGCGCACATTCCCCGTAGTGAGCCCGGTCAGCCCGGCAATTTCTTTTTGCGGTAAATCTAATGTATAGAAGTAGTTCAGGATATCGATTTCCCTCTGCGTCAGCTGCTTCAGACACATTTTCAGTAATTCTATTCGGTCTTCGCGGATCAAGATATCATCAATACAACTGCCGTTATCAGAGAGGCAGGCCGCCCAGTCCTCCGCAGTTCCGAAAACCGTTTCCCGGTGCTGCTTGTACTTGTTGTAGATGGAAATGCTGGTTGTCTGCACGATGGTAATAAGGTATGGCAGCAGCTCGTCCGACGGGATTTCCCTCACCCGATCAAGATACCGGATGACCCGCAGCATTGCCTCGTGGACCGCTTCCTCGGCGCGGTCATTATCATGCAGAACCTTTTGCGCTTTTCGATACAACGCCGGACGGTACCGTGTGTATATATCAGCGACAAATTGCCGGTCATCATCATTTTCAATGGCTAAAATAAATAGCGGCAGCATGGTGTCCTCTCTCCTTTAGTCTTTTTCTTGATAATATCATAAAAAGGCAGCTTTCGACAAGAGACGGACCTCCCGTATTTAATATCCAAGGGAAGGACGCAGCCTCCGAAAGACCACGCCCTTGCCCTTGGCAGGAATGGTGCTTTTGTGTTGCCATAGGCACAGCTTACCCATTTTCGGGGACAAATTTTAAGGTGAAGACAGAATAATTGCTGCTTTTTTCGGCTCTGGTCGTGCGCTCGGCCACCACAACTCCCGCCTCCGCATCCAGGGTGAAGAAGTTGAGCATCAGCGAGTCCTCCGTCCAGTTTTCAAGATCGGAAGCGGAGAAAACCACCTTCCCTGCGGCGGTATCATACACCTTCAGGACAAAATCCTGACAGAAAACAATGTACCTGCCATCGTAGATATTGCAGTCTACTACACCGGTGCCGACATCGACCTTTTGCGGCTCGGTCTCACCGGCAGCCATGGTATAAAGCTGTTCATCATCAGCCCATACCAAACGCTTTCCGTCAAAGGCGTAGTTCTTCGGCTGCGCAGATACCGTCACCAGCTTTTGCTCGGTACCGGTTCCCAGCTGACAGCCGATGATGTCAAAGCCGCTTTCGACCCGCCGGAGATAGGTGATATGGCCGTTATTGACGGGGAAATCGGAGAACGCCCCGGAAACGATATTGGTGGAGGCAAGCGTGGTGATCTCGCCGGTGGCGCAGTTATGGGATTTGAGCACAAGCGGCTTATCATCGGAGACACCGTTTTCACCGTCGTATTCGGCCCATACCACATAGCGGCTATCGGATGACATGGCCTCGATGAACTGATAGCCGGCCGGAGGGGCATACACCGTTTCGGTGCTACTGCCGGAAAGATCGGTTTTCAGTAAATGCATAGAGCTTTTGCCGCTTTCATCCGGCGCCAAACCAAGCCAATAGACCGTGTCGCCCACAAGCCTTGCATCAAATGCATAGCCGGAAAGGTTGGTTTCCTGCTGCGAGATGAGCTGATAGACGAAGGTGTTGTTATGGGCGGGATCATACCCGGAGCCGTCGCTTTCGATCACAAGCAGCCGGGAGTTATTGTGCGAAGGAATGGCCAAAAACTGCTTCTGCGGCAGGGAGTATTCCGCTTCCTCCATGCGGTAGGTGGCCTGCACCTGCGGCGTGTTATGCGGGTCTGGCGAGGGATCATCTGGCGTGGGCGGGCTATTCTGGCAGGCGCCAAAGCAGCAGATGAATACAAGTGCGAGGATCAAAGATGGTATTTTCTTCATATGTACCTCCTATAAAATGCAGGCTGTTTTATTGCGATTATTCCGAACACCAAATAATATTTCCACCGTACCCATTATCCCAGATGGCGTTCAAAACGGTATTGACACTTTCGGTATAGGTGGTAGAGATGGGGGTATAGTAGTTTGGATCAACAATCCCGATCGTGTTGGATGTTGTATTCAAGGAGTTCGCAAGGATATAATGCCCCCCAAAATTATGTCCACTGTACTCATTAAGAAGCCTTGCTTCGACCCACAGGATGCAGGGAGAATTGGCGTCAAATGTTGACATCAATTTCGTCTTGAGACTGTTTGCCTGATTGACATTAGAAGGCACGCGGGTAAGAGAATAATCATGTATTGACTGCCGATTATTGATGACTGTTTTCATAGAACTCATACCAGTTCCATTATAGTTTGTTCCCATACTATCGGCGAGAGTAATTTGTGGGCTGGTGTAGGATTTGTAATGGGTGTGATTTACAGAGGGATAGGGGCAGTTGCTGTCGCTTTCATCTGCACAAAAGAAATATAAGTATCTTGTGGTGCTTTGAACATTAATGCCTAATGTTTTCAAAAGGATGTAGGAAGAGGCAGGGCCGCAGTAATAACCAACAATTTGCCGAACAGGGGTTACGCTAACACTGTATATTGCACGAGTATTATTTGCGTAGAGCTCATATGCTTTATTTTCTTTCAGGATGGCGTTGTCATCAACCGCCGCTGCATAAGGAGGATCTGCTTTTGCACCGGTGCTCATAGCGCTTTCATCGGTGATGAAACCACCAGCAAAAGCGGTTATGTTTAATGCAAAGATAACTGCAACAGCCAGAACAATACTAATCAGCTTTTTCATACTTTTCATCCTTTCACTTTTTAACGAGTGTTGGCTGGCCGATTTGGCTTGATCGTTTAATAACTGCATTGGACTCATCCCCTTCACTTTATATAACCACTTTACGAAAAGAAATGTTACATATTCTTTAGAAAAAGCACTACATTTTTTTACTGTTCAACTTGAACAAGAAAATTATGCCATCAAAATAACCATCTATTTAGACGGCATTTCCCCCGGTAAAGGGCTAACATTTTTTTACTGTTCAACTTGAACAACAGACAAACGGATGCTATAATAATACAAAACAGGGCTGCCATGATGGTAAGATTGTTCCCAAGAGAGGAGGCGCAGCAATGAAGGACAGCGACAGGTATTTTGTGCAGCAGCTTATTGGGCGGTTTCAAATCGAGTTTAAGAGGAATGACCGCAGCGGTGTTTATGCCTATACACAACGGCTGATGGCTTACAACTCCAATAAAATTGAGGGCAGCACGCTAACCGAGAAACAAACGGCTTCCCTCTTTGACACTGGCTTGTTATCCGGTGAAGATGCACCGATCCGAGCAAAGGATGTCGAGGAAATGACCGGGCACTTTCTTATGTTTAATGAAATGCTGAAAACCTACGATCAGCCCCTGTCACACAAACTTATTAAAGAGTATCATTTCAAGCTGAAGAGCGGGGTGTTTGAGGACATCGCAAACGGTTATCCAGTAGGAGAGTACAAAAGCAGAAGGAATATCGTTTCCAATATTACAACTGCGCTCCCGGAGGATGTCCCCCAGCGAATGACCGATTTGTTGAAGTGGTATAACGCTATTCGCTCTCCTGCCCTTATGGACCTTGTAAAGCTCCATGTCGAGTATGAGACGATCCACCCGTTTCAGGATGGTAACGGTAGAACCGGAAGGATTATCCTGTTCAAGGAGTGCCTAAAGAACGGGATCGTGCCTTTTATTATCTCTGACGCCAGAAAACAAGAGTATTATTCTGCACTGAACAGGGCACAAACGGACTGCTGCTACGATCTGCTTCACAGCTTTTTCATCTCCGAGCAAAAGGCTTATAAGGAATTGATGTATGGCTTTGTTCTGCCGATTGATATTATGTCAATGTCAGAAGCAGAGAAGGAAGCCGCCGACCGGCTGCGGAGAGCGACCCATGATTCCGCCGAAGGGCACCGCCGGTGATGCCCGGTGTTCAAGTTGAACAAGAAAATTATGCCATCGAAATGAGCAAGAAGCAGCTGCGCCGAAAAGCACTGTGGACCCATTATTGTGAAGAGAGGAGATGCTGAACATGACAGACGAAAAGAAGGACCACGAGCTGACCGACTTTTTGAAATCCATTCCGGAGGACCCGATGCCGGAGGAGATGTGGGATGAGGAGCCCGCCGTTCTTATCGAGTATGATGCATATGGCAATGTTCTGTCGGTGCACTATTCTGATGAGTATGATAATGAATAGCCTCATGTTTTGTAGATGTTTATCTTGAATGCCTGCGATGCGTACCGGATGCTATAATTATATTTCAAGATACTAAGGCAAAAAAACCTGATCGGAAGGAGGTCCTGGCATGGTGATAACAATTTCTCCGTTAGAATTAGCCTTGGATGTAGAGAATCCGCGCTTTGTTATATTAGCGAGCCGGGAACAGGCAGACATCCGAAAGTATTTAGTTACTTATGAAGATGTCTGCCAACTTGCAACCGCCATTAACGAATATGGCAGCCTTTTACCGGGTGAGCGAATAGTGGTATTGCGAGAAAATGATAAGTATGTTGTAGTCGAAGGTAATCGACGGACTTGCTCATTACAGTTTTTGTTGTCACGCGATTTAATCCCCGAGGGGTTTGCTCATCGTATCCCACACACATCAGCCGCAGTAATTGAAAAATGCAGCAATATTGAGGTCGATGTATTACCTGACCGTAATTCCGCGCTTGAATTGATGACGAAACGCCATATTCAAGGCGTTAAGCAGTGGAAGCCTTTGGCAAAAAAGCAATTCTTCGCAGCGAACTATCAAGATGGGCGGGGACAGTCTGTTCAAGATTTATCTCGAATTACAGGAATAAGAGAAGGAGAAATTAAGGACGATATCCGGGATTACAAGTTCTTTTCTGATGTGTATACAAAATACGCATCCAATCATCCCGAGTTTGATAGAGAGATTATTGTACTAAAGACCGACCCGTTTTGGCGCATCTTTAAGGCAAAATTTGAGTATCCTATCGGGCATAGGATCAGCCCCAAGGATTTTCTCCAAATCTCTTATGATGACACATTTAATACGATTAGCAGTTTGCCACCGACTCTCTTTGAGCAGATAACACAGTTGGTTTTTGAGCAAACGATTGTCGAAGAAGCTGTTACAACCCGAAATGTTTTAACGGATGTAGATGGCATCATGCCTCTTTTGCAGGCTGTAGCAGATTGCACAACTGATGAAGAGGAAAATGGGCCTGCACCAACTACAGAACATGCTCCCGATGATGAGGAATCCTCTACGCCAGAAGCAGGACAAGATGGGAGTGGTCCTATCCCTCCCCGTGATAGCGAAGGCGAAACCAATAGTGGTTCTGGCTCCGATGATTTAAGCGGCGGTCCTCGCCCCGGTGGCCCAGCACCGCGTTCTTTCTTTGAAACTATCAGTTGGCGTGGCAAATTAAGTCCGTCAAATTCGTTGCATCAGGGTTTGCTTTATGCAATAAATGAGCTCTATGGACTGTCCTCACAGAATTGCAGTCGTCAAAAGGCATACTGCACTTTCCCGATTGCTACTGGCATGGTTTTACGAACCGTATATGAGCAGGCATTGAGGCTGCGCTTGAATCAGGTGGGGCTATGGGGTACATATTTGCAAAAGATAAACCGTGAGTTTCCAACCCTTAGCAGTATGGAGGACTTCATTTGTGCAGGCGCAAATAAGTCAGTAGTTTTTCCGGATCAAGGATTGCTGCTCGCATATGACCGTGTGATTGCCGCTACACACAGAGAGTTCCTAAACGCAAACATTCATTATCCTGGCAACATCAATGTTACGGCAGATTCGTTAGAGGCTATCGCTGCTGGGGGAATGTTCTCAGTAATTCAAGGAATAATAAATCTACTTTGATAGGGGGAGGTATCATGCCAGAAACAATAAATCCGCTCCGCTATCCGGGGGCAAAGCGATTACTTGTAAACTATATTGACGCGCTATTAGAAGCAAATCATTTATATGGCTGTACCTTTTTTGAGCCTTATGCTGGAAGCGCAGTTGTAGGGCTTGAGTTGTTGCAACGAGGCCATATTGACCATTTGCTTCTTTGTGAAAAAGACATATTGTTGTATGCATTTTGGGAATGCGTTTTCAACGACACAGAGAACTTAATAGATAAAATAGACAATACCGTTATTAGTATTGAAACTTGGCAGCGAGAATTGCCGTATCGAGAAATGACTTCCTTATCACAGGCAGAATTACTTGAATTAGGGTTTGCGGGTTTGTTTTTCAACCGAACAAATTTCTCTGGAATCTTAAAAGCAAACCCGATTGGAGGAATCCAGCAAACGTCTCAATATGGGATAGATTGCCGTTTCAATAAGGAGAAGATTATAGAGATAATCCGGCAGTTATCTGCGCATCGTGAGAATGTAAATGTGTATTGCGATGATGCGCTGCATTTTATGGCCTCGCAAAACAATCGTTTTTTAAGAGAAAGCTGCTTCGCATACTTTGATCCGCCGTATTATGAAAAGGGTTCAAGAATTTACCGGCACTATTACACCAATCAAGGGCATATTGATCTTGCAAAATATGTGAGGGGTGTCCACAATCTTGATTGGATCATAAGCTACGACGACGCTCCTTTTATCTGTGGTTTATATAGCGATTCCGGAGCAAGGTATCAGCCATTCTTTTTGGATTATACCTGCGCATCAAAGGTCCGCACGCAAGGACAAGAATTATTGATTTCTAATTTGCCGCTTCCTCCATTTCCAATGGCCAATGTTGCCGAATTATAGTATTCTGCAAAATCCGGTTTAGGGGTTTCCCCTAATCCGGATTTTTATGTTGCCGTTATCTCCGCAAGCTGCCTCAAAACCTCGCCCGTGTGCTCCCAAGGTGCGTCGTAGTCCCGCCGCAAGCGTTCAACCTCCCCGGGATAAACCCCGATCCCGTCAGCCAGCCAAAGGCGCACTTGTGCGCAGCTTGTAGTATAAGGGCTATGCCCGAAACTGAAATACCCCCGGCTTTGCCGGGGGATATTTATTAGGGACAAGGATGAACAACTATCCTTCCTTGCATATTTTACACCTGTATGGTAAGATTGTTCCCAAGAAAGGAGGCGCGGAATATGACAAAAGAGCAGTGTGCCTTTTTGGCAAAAAAGCTCTTTACGGAGCTGGTGTTCAATACAGCGTACATTGAGGGTGTCAATGTAACCTTCCCGCAGACGCAAGCAATTTTGGATGGCAGCATTGTCAACAATGTGCCGGTATCGGATATCCAAACGGTGCTGAACCTGCGTGACGCATGGAAATACTGCTTGGAGACTTTGGATGCTCCTGTGACGCTGGAATATATCTGCGCAATCAATGAGCGTGTCAGCAGAAATGAAAGCCTTGAGTGGGGTAAGCTCCGCACCGGCCGGGTGGGTGTCAGCGGCACGGATTACGAGCCGCCTGTGCCAAAGAAAGAAAGTGTTGAACTGGCACTGGAGGAGATAATGAGATGCCCCGACCCGAAGGACCGGGCAGAGAAATACTTCTGCTATGGTGTCCGGTCTCAACTCTTCTGGGACGGAAATAAACGAACCTCAACCATCGTTTCCAGTAAGATACTGATAGCAGCCGGTACCGGTGTTCTAACGATTGGAAAAGCGGAAGCGGTAGACTTCAATGAAACGCTGCTGCATTATTATGATACCGCAAATCCTGGCCCTCTTATGCGGTGTTTGGATCGCTGCATTAAGACGCTTGATCCTATCAGCCGGATTAAATCAGAAGCAAAGAAGGAAGCCGCCGACCGGCTCCGGAGCATTACCCCGGACCCCGCCGAAGGGCGCCGCCGGTGATGCCCGGTGTTCAAGTTGAACAAGAAAATTATGCCATCTAAATAATCATCTTTTTAGACGGCATTTTCCCCGGTAAAGGTCTAACATTTTTTTACTGTTCAACTTGAACAACAGATGAATCTGGTGAGTTCCTGCGGCAGTATTGACATAATCCCCGTTTGTGAGTACAATAATAGTACAGGGCAGAGATGCCTCAAAAAGCGGTGTACCCTACCATGAGTGGGAGCTAAAAAAGCGGTGTACCCTACCATGAGTGGGAGCTAAAAAAGCAAAGGGACGGGCTTTTTCAAGGCCGTCCCTTTTTGACGGCAGTTTCTACGGAGCCTTAACTTTTGCAGAGAGAAGGGAGTGGATCGTATGAGAGTAGAAATGACTTTCAATGACGCAGCCATCACGGCAGCGGGTTACCGTAAAGAGGATATTTACTGGACGATCAAAAAGGCGTTCACCGGCCGTGGCCTGCGCTGCACCTCCGAGAATGAGCTGCTGTCCTTTGAGGACAATGGTGGAGAGAATGATTACGCCCAGATGTGGAATGTGATAAAAAGCCTGATGATCTCTGATTGGTTTTTGACCTGTGCTTCTTCTTGCCTTTACATCGATGACGATGATGAGGTCGAAGATGTTTTGGCACAATCCTATCTGTTCAAAAAGAGTCAACTTGAACAATAGATGAAGTTTGTGAATTTTCTGCGGCAGTATTGACATAATCCCGGTTTGTGAGTACAATAATAGTACAGGGTAGAGATGCCCCAAGGAAAATATGGTTCGCCCACCGTTGGCGGCAATACAAATGAACGGCTCGAAAATGTGTGGTAGCCCTATCGAGAGATAGGGTTATCTTTCTTTATATGCTGTTTGGTGCATGTCCTGATATTAGACGGTTGGAGAATTTGATGAGAGCAGAACTTCAGCGGGAAGCCCTTACCGCCCAAATCATCGCCGAAGCAAAGCAGGAAGCCGCCGACCGGCTCCGGAGCATTACCCCGGACCCCACCGAAGGGCGCCGCCGCTGATGCCCGGTGTTCAAGTTGAACAAGAAAAGACTGGTATAAATAATAAGCGCCTTCCGGTAGTGGCATCGCATCCGGAAGGCTTCTCTCTTTTCATTATTCAACTTAAACAAGAAAATACCATTGACAACCAATAAATTGTGAGCTACAATAATAGCACAAAAGAAAATACACCCTGCGGGGTGGGGAAAGCTGGCCGGCCTTCCGCCACCCATCTTTGTGATCGCGATGTGATCACGCAGACTTTATACACGAGAGTGCTGTATTTTCGTGCTTACCATAGCACGATGGAATACCAAAAGTCAAGCGTATCGTTTCCACAGAGAACGGGGGCTTGGCTTTTCTTTTTGCTCCATGTGTCAGAACCTTGAAAAAACCATGACCGCGGGCCATGTACCAGATAGCCCGCTGCAACCGGAACCCATTTGCACATGATGGCTCCGGAAGCCCGTTAGTAGAGCACAGAACGCTGACGGTGGTATTTTGGCATAGTCGAAGCAGAAAAAGATACCTTTGTTGCCACAAGGAGTTTGCCATGACCCTATCAGCAATAGGAGAGCAGGCCGGCAGCAGAAACGGGGATGAAAGACAGATCAGGGAAAAGGCGTGTGTTGCGCCGGCGTCCGGATCCTCTGGCCAAACTATTCTGCACCCTGCGACACTAAAAAATATTTTTTTACCGCTTTTACGACTTCTTTAGTTATGCACCATTAGCGGGAGATCACAAATTTCTTTGCGATTTCCCGCTATGGTACATATGGCGGAGATGGAGGGATTTGAACCCTCGCGGCACTTTCGCACCCTACTCCCTTAGCAGGGGAGCCCCTTCACCACTTGGGTACATCTCCAAGGGCTACGAATTCTGTCGGAGGTGTTTGGCGGAGAGGATGGGATTCGAACCCATGGCTCTGACGAGTCACCGGTTTTCAAGACCGGCTCCTTAAACCGCTCGGACACCTCTCCACGGCTTATATCGTACTCCAGTATATTACCACATCGCAGGGCGGTTCGTCAAGCCAATTTGGGATTATTTTTTCACCGCCGCCGGCACTGTGCCGGGGTAGTAGTGGGATAAAATCTCCCGCCAGCCGCTGCCGTGCTGCGCCATATACTGCGCCCCGTATTGCGAAAGCCCCACCCCATGCCCGTAGCCCAGCACCTCGAAGGTAAACAGCCCGCTTTTGTATTCCACCGTAAAGGCTGCACTGCGCAGCCCCAGCAGATGGCGCAGCTGCTGCCCCGTCAGTACCCGGTCGCCCGCCTGTACGGCGGTCACATAGCCCGCTTCACTGCGGGTGATGATTTTAAGCCATTCCTCCGGCTTCGGTCCCACCAGCACCGAAGCCCCGGTCAGCTTTTTCCGCAGGTCGGCGGCAGTTAGTGTGACGGTGCTGCGATAGCCCAGTGCGTTTTGATCCCAGCTGCTGTCCACAGGGGTCAAATAGGGCAGCGAGCCCTCCCACACATTCCCGGCGTCCTCGGTGGTTTTCCCGGCCGTAATGGCAAAATACGCCGCCACAATGGGCTGCCCATCGTAGGTGAGGATGCTCTGCATGGCGGTCTCGGCGGCGGCCGTCACCTTTTTGCGGTACAGCTCATAATGGTCTCCCCACATAGCCTTCATGGCGGCATCGGTCACATAGCCCAGCCGCTTCTGCGGGTCGGCCGCAAAATCCGCCCCCTTCAGCTCGGCAGGCGGGTCGGCCCGGTGCAGCGTCGCCAGATAGTGGGCGTTGGTGTAGGCGGCAACCCCCTGCGCAATGAGGGCATCCTGCTCGTAGCCGGCGGGCATTTCCGCCGCGATGGCTCCCGCCACATAATCCGCCGCAGCCACCTCCGCCACTTCGCCGGTCGTTTCATCCAGGATGCGAAAGGCCGAAAGCACCGGGAAGGCATCACTTTTTTCGGGGTTTGGGGCGGGCTCCTCCCGTTTGCTGCCCGGCAGGACGGTCACCTGCTGCTGCGGGTCGGTTTTCTCCTCCCCGGCACACCCGATCCCCATCGGGGTGCCGCTCCACGCCAGCACCAGCAGCGGCACCGCCAGCATGGCCGCCGCCGCACCGGCATTGAGATCCACCCGGGTGCCACCATCGGCAAGTGTCTGTTCATCGACCATGGCATGGGCATCGTGTTCGGCGAAACCTGTGAG
>OHBE01001017.1_pt1 | contig 27292 bp, 19 predicted proteins | sample 1577231 | NCBI WGS metagenome assembly OHBE01 (sample SAMEA3541506, study PRJEB24748) | human gut metagenome | biome: human gut; feature: human-associated habitat; material: faeces | place: China | collected 2012 | reverse complement strand
GGAACATCTCGGACAGGTCATAGCCGGGACGCTCGTTGGAATAATCCTCGGTATCATCGATGTGCGCGGCCGCGGGGGACAGCACCAGCGTCTGCAAAAACGTATCCGGCTGCACGACGCACGCGCCGTGCGCGTCAGGCTGCATTTTCACGCCGATGAGGCCGAAGCAGTCATACAGACGGGCAGATTCCACGGCCAGGCGAATGCGCCCGCACCACGGGCTTTGCAGAGAAATTTTCATCGTCCGTCTGCCCTTCGGCCAGATGCCGCCGCTCACGTTTACGATCTGCGTCTCTCCGTTCAACTGATTTTCCAAGCGCACACGGCAGACGATCTGGCAGACCGGCAGCCATGTGGGATTCTGCACGGTCAGTTCTGCCGTACCGCTCTCGCCCTTGCGGAGATTCACGGGCAGCCTGACCGCCAGCTTCAGCTTTTTTGCTGCATACAGGTTAATTGGCAGGCACAAGAGCGGCAGCAGCACCATGCAGGCGGCGAGGCCGAGCGCGATGGGGCTGGCTGTCTGGACGGAAAGGGTAAGAAGCCCTATCGTCAGCAGCAGCCAGACGAATTTTCGTACTATTTTCATTTTTTCAGCACCGGCATATCCGTCGTCTTGAGAATCTCAGCCAGCACGGTTTCCGGCTTTTCCTCCATCATGCGGGCCTTGCTGTTGAGCATAAGTCTATGTGCGCAGACGTCCGGGAAGATCGCGGCCACGTCCTCCGGCATCACGAAATCACGGCCATGGAGGTACGCATACGCTTTCGCCATCCGGCAGACCGCCAGCGCGCCGCGCGGGCTGACGCCGAGCGCGACCTGCGGATGGGTTCTGGTTTTCTCCACCAATGTGGTCACATAATCCAAAACGGCGTCGCGCATATCGACTTTTCGCACATCCTGCACCAGCCCCAGCAGTTCTTCCTTGTTGACCACGGCATACGCCCGGTCAAGGGGATTATCTACATGGCGGTCGCGGAGAATGTTGACGCTGCTCTTATGGTCGGGATAGCCCATGCTGACGCGGATGAGGAAACGGTCGAGCTGCGAATTCGGCAGCATTGTCGTACCGGCAGAACCCACCGGGTTCTGCGTGGCAAGGACGATAAACGGGTCAGGCAGCGCATACGTCTTGCCGTCCACCGTGACCTTGTGCTCCTCCATCGCTTCCAGCAGCGCGGACTGCGTCTTGCTGGAGGTACGGTTAATTTCGTCCGCCAGCAGCAGGTTCGTCATGATCGCGCCGGGCTTGTAGACGAACTCGTCTGCCTTTTTGTCATAGACCGAGAAGCCGATGATGTCCGATGGCACGGTATCCGACGTGAACTGCACACGGCGCGTTTCCAGTCCAAGGACTTTTGCAAAGGCCATGGCTGTCGTGGTCTTGCCGACGCCCGGCACGTCCTCCATGAGAACGTGGCCCTGTGCCAGAATGGCCATTAAGATCTTCTCGACAATTTCATTCTTGCCGACGATAACGGACTCGATCTCCTGTAAAATCTCGTTGATTTTTGTATTCATAGCAAGCTGCTCCTATTCGTTATTTTTATGTCGTTATCCTTCTCCGCCGGTGTCTCCGCTGTCAGAGCCGCCGCCGGAATCATCTCCGCCGTCGCCGTCTCCACCGGGATTGCCGCCGCTTCCGCCGCCGTCTTCATCCCCGCCCGGATTCGGGTCCGGGGTGGGGTCAGGGTCAGTCGGCGGCGTGTAGGTCTGGTCTATTGCGCCGCAGGCGCAGATGCCCTCAACATAGGTGTGTGCCTCGGATTCGACCAGTTCTTTCTGGCAGACACTGCATATCACTTTATGTGTCGTGCCATCGTTGTTGTTCACATATTGCTTATGATCCTCGCAGACGTGACTGCCGTACCCGCAGACCGAGCAGGCACCGTTTTCGCCCTTCTGGTCGTGCGTCTGCTTGACAGACAATCCGCAATCTTTGCAGTAGAGCGTATGTCCATCCGCGTCTACTTCGGAGCCATCCCAACGGAATTCACCGATACCATTGCAGGCGCTCATATGCAGCATCTTGCACTTATCGCATACCCAGTCGTATTCGCCTTCTATGTAGTGGTGCTCCGCTTCATTGATATGCGTACCGCAGTTTTTGCACTTCTGATAATGTTTTGCACCGTCAGAATACCAGACGTCCCCGATTTCATGCTCCAGCGGTTCAGGTTCTTCTGTCTCCCGCTTTGCATGGCATTCCTGGCATTCATCCGTTCGGATACCGCCGTGTTCACAGTTTGCCGTGTTGCTGATTTCCTTCCAGATATGCGGTTCTTCCTTTTTGTATCCGCAGTCGTGCTGGCATGTGATGATGTGTACCTCGGAATTTTCTTCGCTCGTGTATTGAAGCACATGCGGCGCGGGGTCACTAACGTTCTTCCCGCAGTCCTCGCAGACCAGCGCACAGGTTCCGTTCTCCTGATCGACGTACTTCTGGTGATCCTTCTGGTGCGTACAGGGATTCTCCAAACCACAGCGCTTGCAGATCTGTTTCGTTATACCGTCTGTTGTAACAGCTTGCAGATCGTGGTGCGGTTCTTCGGACCAGCGCCCGCCGCCGTAGTAGGTCACGCAGTAGCCGACAGAGTTTCCGCGACCCTGTCCATTTCCGATATCCCAGCCGTAAGCCAGCGTATAGCGCAGCGTCAGCGTATCTCCCGGCTTTAAGTCTGCCTTGTCCATGCCGTAGGACGGATAAGTTCCGTTAATTTCATATTCCCAGCCGGAACCTTCCGTGAAATCCAATTCACCGAGACTGCTGCTTGCGTCATTCAGGCTCAGGCTGTTGCGGTAGATGCAGCGCCAGAGAATGTCCAGATTCGTGCCTTCGCCAAACTGCGCGTCAATTCTGGCAAAGTTCTCCTCCTCCGTACCGCTCCATGAGCCGCTGATCGCATTGGCGCGCATACCAAGTCCGCTTGTATCGTCCAGACTTCTCAGGTAGAAATCAGGGCCGAACGGATCGTTGCACTCCGCGCGCCAGCCGAGGCTTCGTTCAGCCGTTCCGAATGGCTCCGGCGCCGTATAGCCCCAGACCGCTTTTGCAACTGCGCAGGACGCCGGTTCACCGGCAAGGACATCACAGGTGATGGACGAAGAACCGAGTCCGACGACGCCCATGTCGATCACGATCGTCGCCTCGCCGAGCTTCTCGCCGCTGCTTGCGCGTTCGCCGCGAAGCAGGATCGTTTTCTCGCCTTTATTGCCGAATGCGTCCTCGGCGCTGATCACAAGCGTATGCTCGTTTGTGTCTCCCTTTTCCGGATTGCTCGGCGTCACCTTGAACTGCTGCCAGCTTCCGCCCGCAACGCCGGTAAAGATGCACGCTTCATCATCCATCTTTACACTCAGCTTGGTGTCCGTGCCGGTATACAGGATATACGTTTTGTTCTGCTCGGCATCCTCGCTCCAAGCGCGGAGTTTAAAGGTCAGCATCTGTCCGTTTGCGACGCTTTCGACGTCTTCCAGATCACACTCGATCTTTACCTCCTGATCGCCGCGGTGCTTATACGGGATGCTGATGATAAACGTGTATTCCTCGCCCGCGCCGGAGGCTTTGATGGTAAACGTATTTTCGCCCGTTTTGCCGTCCTCGGCCAGAAGCAGCGTCACGCTGCCGGTGGGCGCTGTGAGTGTCTTTGTGCTGAAATCGCCCGACTGATAGCAGGTGACGGAGGTGATCTCAATGCCCGACGTGTCCTCACCCGTGAGCCGCAGCTCATAGCCAAGCAGCCCGTCCGTCAGCTGATCGTCATAGACATCTTCCGCATGGACGGTCTTCCTGTTTTCGCATTTCAGGACACACGGCTTCGCCGCACCATCTTCCATAACGGTATACGCCATTTCAAGCGAAACGTCGCTCTGGTAACGGATCGTGACCGTAAATGTGACAGTACGATCCTTGACCTTCGCGGTCACGAGGGCCGTATAGGTCGCGCCGCTTTCCGTAGCTTCCAACCGCACGGAACCGCTGTCCGTGCTCATAGCGGCCCCGTTGAAGCTGGCGCTTGTGATCTGCGCGTCCTGTGCGCTCCTGCCGGCCAGACCGAGCTTATACAGAAGCTCGCTGTTATTGATCTGGTTGTGCTTGATGGTCAGCGCTGCGCGCTTATCCGCGTCGCAGAGAACGGTCTGCGCCGTGACGGATTTTTCGTACCATGTAAATTGCAGCTGGAGGTCGAGGCCGTCCTCATACGTCACGACAAACGTATAGCCGATCGTCTGCCCCAACACCTCGGCGGTCACGGCGAGATAGTACGTTTCCGTATCCTTGCCGTCTGCGGCGGCCATCTGGATCTCGCCGGATTCCGAGAGCGTTCCGCGTTCGCCGTCCGTCGTCCAGTATTCCGCCGTGCGGATCGTTGCGTCGTCCGCGTTTTCGCCGAGGAATTGCAGCGTGTATGCAAAATTCCCGTCTGTCAGCGTGTCGCTCTTGACCGTGCGATTGACAGAACCGTTGGCCGGGCAGGTAGCCTGACCGTTGGGCTGCCACGTAAGCTGCAAATCCAGATCAATGCCGCTTTCCAAGCGAAGCAAGAACGCAAAATTCACGTCTGTCTCCACGGTTTCGCCCTTCTGGTTCTTTTGCACGGCATGGGCCTGCACGGTCAGGATATAGTTTTGAAACTCCGCGCCGTCCGGCAGCGTCATATCCAACACACCGCGCGTATCCGCGTCCTGTGATACGCCGTTGCCCACGGCAACCTGCACATCGGTGATCTTTGCGTCGTCCGCGTCGAGGCCGGTGAGGTCGATGTTATAGCGCAGTCTGCCGCGGTCGAGCTGGGCAAGCAATACACGCTTGCCGACAGATTCTCCCGGCGCGCAGACCATGGAGCTTGCCTGTGAGCCGTATTTGTACCATGTCAGCAGCGCGCCGAGGTCGAGTTCCGTTTCCGGCAGATCCTCATCCGTCTCGCCGGTATCTCCGGCTTCCTCGCCCTCGTCGCCCTTGTTGGAATCGGTGTTCGTACCGATGGCGGCATCGGCCAGAACCTCCTGCTGGGGCTTGCCTTGTGGCTGCTGCTCCGGCTGGGTGTTTTGTCCCTGCTCGGTCTGGTTTTCCGTTTCCTCCGGGTCGGGCTGCTCCTGCTCGCCGGTCAGTTCGCTGTCGGCGCTGCCGCCCGAACCGGCTGCGCCGGTGCTCTCGGCTTCGCCGTTTCCGGCGTGGCCGGGCGCTTGTCCTGCTTGCAGGACGGTGATCTCCTGCGGTGCGGCTTGCAGGATGGGATTGTCCGGCTCAGCCGACCGCATGCCCATGAGCGGCAGACAGATACTCAGCAGCAGCGCGCAGATCAAGACGCCGCAGCCGGCCTGCTGCACCCATGGGTACCTTTCAAGAAATTTTTTCATGTGTGTTCGCCCTCCGGGAAAAGGGCTTCCCCCTTAAAAAAGTCTGCATTTTGTGCAGCTTATTCGCATGTTTAAGAAGCTCTCTTAAACGCACGAATAAGCCGCACGGTTCCCCACGCTTTCGCGTGGGGAACCGCCCAGCTTGGGGTGGTTATCCAATATTCAATTCAGAACGTTGGATCATGTGTTTCATTTTGCGATTTTTTCCATGAAGCGCATGAGGATGGTCGCGACCTGTGCGCGGGTGGCGGAGCCCTGCGGGTCCAGCTTGCCGTTCGAGCCCTGAAGGAGTCCTTCGGCGACTGCCCACTGCATGGCCTCGGATGCGTATCCGCTGACCTTGTCCGCATCGGCGAAGGCGGTCAGGGCGGCGGATTTGCTCACGTCGTAGCCCTTCTGCTTCGCGTAGCGGTACAGGATCGTCGCCAGCTGCTCGCGCGTGACCTCGCCGACCATGTTCGTGCCGTCGGAAATGCCGTTGTCCATCGCCCACTTCTGGCCTGCCGCGTACCACGGCGTACCGGAGGTGTTCACGCCCTCGACACGGGCAAGGATCGTGACGATCATGCCGCGCGTCGTACTCGCGTTCGGGCTGAAAGCAGTGGAGGACGTGCCGTTCATCAGACCCTTTTCAGAGACATACTTCACAGCTTCCTCATACCAGCTTCCAGCCGGAACATCCGTGAACGAAGAACCCGTGGTGGGCTTGTCGTCCTTCGGCTTGCTCGGCTTGACGGGGACAACCGGCGTATCGTCGCCTTCCAACAGCTCACGATAGATTCTTTCCGCCTCGGCCAGCTTGTCCAGCAGCTCCTGCGGGAAGGTCTTCAGCTGATCCGCCGACAGTCTGGATACAGCTGCCTTCGCCGCATTGATCGCGTCGCCGCTATTGATGGTCACGGTACCGATGGCGTTGATCTTCTCGACAGCGTCGTTCCAGATCAGCGTATCGGCAGCCTCGATCAGCTTGTCCATCTTTCTGGTTTCCGCGACGGAGAGGCTCTCATACAGGTCAGAATTCTTCTTGATCTCCTCGTATGTACGCTGGGCGCTGCGGATCTCCTCCACATCGTCGAGCGTCGCCTCAGCCGGTCTGGGAAGCGACTTGACCGTCGCCTTGAACTCCTTGAGCTTGCGGTAGCTCTGTACCTTCTCAAGCAGCTTTTCCAGATTCTCGACAGCATCTTTATTGACCTTAGCCTGCTGCTCGGATTGCAGCTGCTTGTACGCAGCCTCTGCCGCAGCGATCTGCTTTTCGTACTTTTCGTAGTTGGTAAAGTCGATGGTGTCGGCCTGCGGGAGCTGCTTCAGCTGGTCTTCGACCACCTTGTAGCTGCCGCTGGCAGAGATCACTCTGACCACATACCACGTGCCGTCGTTCGACTGCGTGTTGCCGGCCTGATTGTTCATGGTGGGCCAGCCCTTGATGCCGCAGCCGATGTAGATCGTGTCGCCCGCGACGACGGGGATGGACTCGGTGCGCTTGTAGAAGCTGCTGCCCTCGGTGTTGGACGTGACCTTTTCGTTCAGGAACGTCTTCACGAGGAAGTTCTTGTTCGCCGCCGTCGGGGTCACCGTCAGGTTCGAGCTGTCGCCGTCGATGACGAGCGTGTAGGTATAGGTGCCGCCGCGCTTACCGGGTTCAAACGTGGTGGTCAGGCGCGGATCGCCATCGCCGTCGAACGTCAGCGATTTGAGCGTCGTGTCAGAGTTGCTCCACGTGCCGCCAACATCTTCGCCAAGACCCACGGAGGTGTACTTGATGCTGATGATATCGCCGTCCGCCAGCTTGCCGTTCTCCACGGTGAAGTTGGCAAAGCCCTCGTTGGTGAACCAGTCGTTGAGCGTACCCATCCAGCCGGACTGCTGGCCGCCGGTGAATTCGGCAAGGCTGTAATCGCCGTCGGTAATGGTGGAAAGATAGGTGATGTCGAAATCATACGTCCCGTCGCCATTGCCGCCGGTGCCGAGCCATGTGCAGTTCGCTTCCGTGAGTGCGCGGAGCAGAACGGTCATCATGGTGTCGTTTTCGCCAAGCGGGTAATTCTTCCGTTCGAGCCAGTACTGATCCTCAGGTCTGTAGAAGTGTTCGAGCGCGGCTTTGTTCTCGCCCTCGGCGTTGCTGCCGTCGTTCGTGTAGTTCTGGACGCTGACGGTCACAGTACCGACCTGCACGCCGGGCGTAAAGGCATTGCCGTTCGTGACGTCGTTGACCTTCTTCCAATACTCGCCTGTTCCGTATTCCCAGCCCTTGATCTGGGCGCCGGTATTAACGTCGTTGGCAGCGTTGGCCATGTTCTTGAGCACGGTTCTGCGCGCCTCGCCGACGGCTTCGACGGTCTTGGCGTTCTTGATTTCCTCAATGCCAGCTTCATATGCAGCGTAGATCTGCTCGTACTTCGGATGCTCTGTGCCGTAGCCGTCGAGCGCGGTCTTGGCTGCGGCCAGCGCGCTGTCTTTCGCAGCGGTGATCTCGTCGGCGGAGCCGCCGGCGGGAACCCACGTCACCGTGGCCACCACGTTGTCATACGGCATGGTGAAGTACTTGAAGCTCCGGAGGATACGGCTGGCCTTGACGTCCGTGCCGTAGTCCGACCAGTCAAAGGTATCAAGGCTTCGGTCGGCGATGTCTTCCTCGGCGAGACCGGAGAACGTGATGCCGCGAAGCTCGTACTCGTTGTCATTGACGTAGAAGTGCGGAACCTCGGTGGTGTTCGTGCCCTTGACCCAGTGGTCTTCGATGCGCCACGCAGCGCCGGTGTCAGTGATGGCGTAGTCGTTGCCCGGAACGAGATACGGGAAGTTTGTCTTCACGCTCGCATCCGTCAGCGGACGGCCATTCTTGTCGTCCTTGCGCGCGCCGCGAATCTGGAAGTAGGTGGCGTAGGTCGGGTTCGCGCAGAAGTAGACGTCCGTACCAACGTCGACCGTCGTCACTTCCTCGTAATTGACCTTCGTCTGGCTTGTGTTCACCTTGTTGAAGGTAAACAGCCCCGCCATCCTCGTGCCGCCGGTGGTGCCGTTCGTGCCGTCGACGACGCGGTGCTCCTGAAGCCACTTGATCATGGCTTCCAGACCGCCCTTGTCTTCTTCCGGCACAGCAGAGAGGTCATACGCCACCGTCAGCGTGTAGTTCTTCGCGCCGCCAGCTGCCAGTCCCTCGCGCGCGGCGAGAATCTCGTTGTAGCGCTTCGTTTCCTGCACGCTGAGCTCGTCGCGCTGATACTGCGTCATCGCGTTGTAGTAGCTCTCGAGCTGGTCGATCAGCTTGACAGCCGACGCGTCGAGCTTCGTCAGATCTTCGGGGAAGCGCTTCATGAGCGCCCGGAAATCGGCGAGGTTCTTCGCGTTCGTGTCCGCGGCCTTTCTCTGGAGCGTCTCGATGCCGGACTTCGCAGTCAGCTGCGCCGCGTAAGCGGAAGCTGCGTCCTCCGCCGCGTCGATGCCGTCCATGCCGGTCTTGTAGAGCGTTTCAATTGTCTGCCAGTCGGCTTCCGTGAAGCACTCCTTCGGATAGTCCGGATTCTCGTATGTCTTTTTGAGCTCTGCCCGCAGATCGTTCTTGATCTTCGTGAGGTCTGCCTGTGATTCATCGACCTCGGCGTAGATCAGGATCGCGCCACCGTTGACGAACGCCGCGTCGTCGCTGTCGAGGTTATAGACGTTGATGAGCTGCCAGCCCGGCTGATAGACGGTCATGGTAAGCGTGCCGTCCGCGCCGGTCTTGAGCTTCGTGTCGGTCAAAATCTCGGCTTTGACCGCCAAGTCATAGTCGTCCACGATCGTGCTGCAGAAGACGTATGCACCCGCGGTGGGCTTTGCTTCGTCGTCTGTCATGTAGGCGGGCATAGCTGCCTTCGAGGTCGCCGTCAGCGTGAACGGCACACCGACGACCGCCTTGTACGCGCCGTTGGTCTCGTCCTGCGGAAGATCCGTCGTCAGCGTCTGATACCGCATCTGATCCGGCACACGTTCAAGCGCCATCGGCCAGATATCCTCGCTGATGTTGACCATGCCCGGCATTTCCACGCGCACGATGGTTACTTCGTCGCCGTCGTGGAGCAGGAACTTGCTATACTCATTAAATCCAGCGTAGTCGATACCGCCCGCCCGGCAGGAGAAGCACATCGTACCGTTGACGTAGACCATCAGCTCACTCATGGAGTTGACCCACCAGACATTCTGGTTCTTATAGGTGCTGGTCATTACATCCGCGACCGTCGTACCGGCATTCACCGTGCGGGTATAGGTGCGCATGTTGAGCTTCTTGCTGATGGACGTTGCCTTTTTGGCCGCTAATTCGTCGGTCAGCGAGACGTGTACTGTGATCTTATCCGCGTTCGGAACAAGGCTGAAATACGCGCTGCGGAGACGGTTGAACGCGTCTGCCTGTATCCCTACTTCGCTTACACCCATTGTGGAGGTGAATGTTCCGTGTTCCTTCGCGGTGTTCAGCGCATTGGCGCGCGCTGTCACATAGGCCTGCCAGCTATCGCTGGTGTAGTCGTCCGCGCTCAGCGTGTCGTAATAGCCTGCGTAGAGCGAGATACCGGCAAGCGCGTTGTCAGTGACCGCTTGCAGCAGGCTGTGAACACGGGTGTCCAGACCGGCTTTGGCTTCCTTCAGCGCCTCAACCAGTGCATCTACCGTCTCCTGCGGATGCTTGACGGAGCTGTTTTCGTCTGTCGCCGTGACGTTTCCGTCTGCGTCCTTCGTGAACAGACTGTCATACAGATTCTGTGCGTCCGTTCTCTTGCGGTAGAACGCAGCCCAGCTGTCAGTGGAGTAGCCTTTTTCCTCGAGGTCGCTGTAGAGCGGCAGCGTCTCATGAAGTCCTGTCGGGTTGACTTGAGACGTTGGGATCAGGTTTGCGATAGCTTTGGATAATTCGCTGTCTGGATCTTTCTGATCCAGCGTTTTTGCTGCCGCGTTCACGGCACTCTGTGCTGCTGATTTATTGTCGTACACAGCTTGCGCCGCGTCCACGATTACCTGCATTTCATTCCAAAATCCGGTTTTGCTCTCCGTCTTGCCGTTGTAGCGGTCATCGGAAGTATAGTATCCGGAGGTTGGAACTGCGTCGAGTGCTTCTTCCAGCTTAGATTTATCGACATTTGCATCAGCTGCCTGATAGCATAGGATAGCAATCAAATCATCATTTGCAGCAAATGCACGGATCATATAGAATGAATAATTCATCCATTTTGCAAATGATGTTTCTTGGGCTAATGGTGGGTCGTAAATCAAAACCGGCGAATTATAAGATACGTCTTTCAGCGTGAACGTAAGCGCGTTTCCATTATAGCTATAATCGTCCGTATCCAAATCTGGCGCGTCATAGTCGTCATCGCCGAGAGGCGTAATTGCATAAGGAATATCCTCAGAAAAACCTCCTGCTATCTCGATGGTAACAGCTTCTGCTTCCTTGGAAACTTCGACGATATAAATATAGCCGCCATAAACGCCGTCTTCCTTGAATCCCAGTACGCTATCCTTTAACGTCCCGCCGGTGCTTGTAACGCTGGCAGTTGGAATTGTATTAACAGCAAAGGTCGGCGCAATGCAACTGAAAAGCATTGCTACGCACAGCATGATAAAAATGGGCAGGCGGGCAAATTTGCCCGCCTGCTTTAAGAGATGTAAATCAATGCTCATTTTTTCTGGAGGTTCAAATAAGTAACGTACGGCGCAGCTTCACCATTCTGAACAATGATCTGTACCTTCGTTCCCGTGCGCGTCGGCGTAATCGTGGCAGAAGTAGTTGCGACGCCATTGATGTAGACATAGCCAGTACCAGTTACATTCACGGTATAATCACCGCTCTTTTTGCTGAGAGGCAGAATGCCGCCATTCGTTGTCGTTACTGTGCTTCCGTCCACACTGATTGTCGGGGTAGCCGCCGTTTCCGTCGTGCTGCCCGTGCAGGCTGCAACGCCGCAGACCTCAGTGGAAATCTCACCGAAGATGCCGTTCATCTGCGCCATGCCGGTGTAGATACGCACATATCGGATCGAGTCCAGATTGGCCGGTGTGCCGTTGGACTTGACTGCCCATGCAATGTCGATCGGGTCGCCGCCGCTCGTGCCCGCAACCTTGGTATCATAGTCGCTGCTGCTGGTGAAGGTCTGATACGGGTTGTAGGCGATGGTGCCGCCGAGCGTCTTGTTCGGATGCACGTCGCAGTAGCCGAAGCCGATCTGATCCGTCTTGCCCGTGCCGGGGTAGTCGGTCAGGAGCGTGCCGGTAAAGGTCAGGGTGTCGGTGATGCCGCTCTCGCGCGTCGTTCTGCTGACGAACGGAAGCGTATCAACCTTATCCATCGCCGCGCGTGTGCCGGAGGTGATGAAGTAGTTCGCGTTCATCGGGAACCAACTGTGGTTGTGGAACGTGTTTTTCGCCACCGTTCCACCGGTCGTCGTTGTGCCTACCGTCAAAGCGTAAGGAACGTCTGCCAGTACGCCGACAGCGCCCGGTTCATCCTCGCTCAGTTCGGATGTATCCGTGTTCGGGTTGGTATAGGTGATGGTTGCGCCCGTGGTGCTCTTCGTGTAATACATCGAGCCCGCGATGTCGTACCAATCCGTTCCGTTTTGGGAGACCTGGATGCAGCCAGCCTCGGAATTGTTCCAGAATGCGTTGCCGTAGACGATGAAGTCCGCGCCGTAGGGGTGCGTGGGATCGTCGGCGATCGGGTTCTCGAACTCATAGACGGCGTAGCCGCCGAAGAAGCCGAGGGAGACGCCGGTCGAGCTGGTAGCCTTGACCGTGCCGTTGCTGTCATACGCATCGCCCCAACCGCCGTTCGTCACGCCCTCGTTGACGAACTGCGCGGGAGCCGGAAGGTAAGCGTAGAGCGCCGCACCGGCTGCCGTCGTGCCGCCGCTGGGCTGTGCGCAGCTGAACGTTGCCGAACCGATATTGCCCGTGCCGGTGACGGTCACGGTGGAAGCCGAGGTCGTGGGCAGAACGACGACGCCGTACTTCGTCGTGGTGCTCTCGACGTAGTTGCCGTCCTCGTCGGTCACATAGCCGCCGTTGCCATCTTCTTCATACGCCCAATGGAACGAGCCGCCGTTGCTGACGGTGACGCTGGCGACCTTCGAGCGGTTGCTCACAATCAGCGAGAAACTGAACGGATAGTAGCCGTTCGTGGCTGTGTTCAGGATGTCTACGCCGTCGAAGTACATGCCTTCAATGTCAAGGTCGACCGATACGCCAAGACCGTCGCCGATGGCGTAATCAGTTTCGAGCGAGTTGGTAGCTGCAAATGCGCTCGCGCTCAAAGCGAAGAGCATCACAACCGCCAAAAGGATTGCTGTGAACTTTTTCATAGTTCTTCCTCCTATATTGTATTTTCCCGGTTTCTTTTTGCCCGCGCAGTCGGGATGTCCTGCGCGGAATGCACATTCTGTATCCCGCTTCTCCCGTGCGCTTTTGAGAAGCGGCTTTTATCTAACGGCGGAACAACTCGCCGCTAAATACATGCTGACACACTACAGATCCAGTATCGTTTCCTGTGCTCCCACGCGCCCATGTGGTGACCACGTTTTCCGCTTCCTTGGCGCGCTCTTATCGTCGCGGCGCTTCCCCGGAAGCAGTATCCTTTCCTGCTGCAGCTATTCAGTTGTCGGCGCGTATCGCCTTTTATTGGGACGGGCGAAGGCCCGCTGGTTTCGTGAAAGGGGGTTCCCCGGCTCTGTGTTCCCAATACAAAGCCGGGGAGACTCGGTGCGCCGGGATCGGCGCATTGGCAGTCAGCCCCAGGGGGATGGGGCCGGTCTATCTGCAAATCCGCTCCCACGCGGATCGCATCCGTTATTCTTGTGAAGCGTTTTCAGCTTTCGGTACGGACGCTGGTGATTGCGCCTGCGCCTCGCGCCGTGCTTCTTTTTTCGCCGCTTTCTTTGCCGCCTGCTGCTGACGGAACTGCGTCAGCTGGCGTTGGTATTCCTGCTTGAACTCCGGCGTTTTCCGGGGATTCCAGCCATCGGGGAACTTGATGCCGCGCATCTGCAGCGCATGCAGCGTCCGCCCGGTGATTTTTTCATCCAGCCAAAGGTCTGCCCGAAAGCGCCGGCCTTTGCCCTGAAGGGGAATCTGACGTTTTTTCATTCTGTGATTTCCTTTCTCCAAATAGATTTCATATTCTTTGAAAGAAAATCTATGTTTGCACTTCGGCGGCCTTTGCCGCGCGCTTTTTCTCGGACTTCTGTTCGCGCCGAGCGGCTTCGGCCGCTTTTTTACGGTCTTTTTTCGCCTGCGCGTGCAGCGCGGACTGGCGTTCGTACTCAGCCTGGAACAGCGCTGTCCGTTCCAGCGGGAAATTGCTCACGGCCTGACCGGTGCTGACCGGAAAGCCGCTGTATGCCAGCGCGTTGCCCCACGAGCCGAAGCGAAGGGCCAGCAGATCGCCGCCGAGGACTTCCGACTGCGCCGGGACGTGCCCCAGCTCTGCCTGACATCGCCGCAGGTAGTTGGCAAGCTCTGCCGCCGAATCCTTCTGGTGCTCCAGTATGAATTCAATGTTCCGGCGGGATATCTCCAACCGCGCAGCCTCGTTCATTTTCCGTTCGTGCAGCGCCCGGTTATCCTGATAGTAAAACGGCTTGTCCTTCATAGCTGCACCCCCGCTGCCGCGCAGAGGTCGCGCACGATCTTCCGGTTCGCGAACGCCGGGGGATTTTTCAGGAATTCGGCGGCCTTGCCGTCGTAGACGCTGCGCAGCGCCTTTTGCCACGAGCCAAAGCGGTATTCCAAGAAATCGCCGCCGATAACTTCCACCCGCGCGGGCGGATGGCCGATGTCCTCCATGCAGTCCCGCAGGTACAATGACAGCGCCGCAAGGCTGTCGTGCTGGTGGTCGAGAATAAACTGGGTGTTCTTTTTGTTGATGATGTGCCTGACGCGGCTGAGAACCTGCTGGGTTCGCGCGTCCGGCTGGCGTTGCTGTTCGTCGTGCATGATGCTCCTCCTATCGTACTTTTTCGCATACCATCCCTATGATGGGATAATCTGGATTTGGCACAAGCAAAAAAGCGCCATTTGTTCCGTAAAAGGGAAACAAATTGACGCCCGTGCCAAGTACGATAAGCAGATCATCGTGCTGCCTACCATACGTTTTCGTTCGCCTCCTGCACGTCGCGGGATCAGAAACCAAACAGAATCCCATGCAGCGAGAATAGCAATTCTTCCGACTCGGACTATGGATGCAGATCGCATCCGCGCTCTGATTCCTACCTTCTCATGGGGAACCCCACAATGGCGGCCTTTCGGCCACATGACCCGCGAACAAGCGCTGTCTTACGCTTCCCCACGGATCACTTTGGATCTTGCTCATCCTTACGGCTCCGGGCGAGCAGCCGCGCACACTCCCAATGCGCACAGCCTTCCTCTTTCATCACAGGCTCAGTCCAACCGGCCGCGACCTGTGATTACACATCCTCAGCAAACAAAAACCAACGATATGAAATTGTAAAATTGAGCAGTATTACACTTTGCTCACCGTGCCATACTAAAATAGAATCTACGGCGTTCGTATATCCCAAAGCACAGCACTTTGAAACCAGACGAGTTCCATGACTTTCGCCCTATTTCACTCATATTATACAACAAGGCAGAAAATTGTCAATCTGATTCCCACTCATTTTCAAGTAAAACGATAAGAAAATATCGGGAAGACAAATATATGTTCGCTGATTCTATGGAGTTTGCCGGTTTCGTGCTTCGCAAAAAAGTCAAATCGCCGTCAGCATTTGCTGCCCCCTGACAGGGGTAACAACGGCGGCGGGGGATACCCGGCTGGTGCTTCAGGCACCAGCCGGGTTTTCCATTGGCGTATAACTGGGAATAGTTCAGGACACTTTCGGGATTTCTTTATGTTGCTCCGGTTTTGCTGTTTGTCTGTTCTCCATGCAGCCAATGTCGGCGTAGTGAATTTCCACCGTCTGTGGTGCGTGTTTGGACCATTTTACTTCCTTTTCATGCACCACGATCTTCTGGATGAAGAGCCGCAGCAGCTCCGGTGTCAGCGCTTGAATGTCCGTGTACCGCTTCGCTTTATCGAGGAAGGCTGCCGTATTGCTTACCGTCTCTTTCAGCCGCTGGATCTCTGCTTCTTGCTGTGGGAGCGCTTTTGTCAGCTTTGCCTGCTCGTCCGTGTAACTGGTGGCGAGCATCTGGAACTGTTCTGCTGTAATTCGGCCCAGCACACTGTCCTCATAGAGCTTATTGAAAATTGCATCCAGCTCAGCTTTTCGCTTCTGCATGGCCGATTTCTCTTTTTCCAGTCTGCGGATCTCTTTTTGGAGCTCTGCGGACTGTTTGCTGTTCAGATATTCGGCAAATTCCTGCGGATGCTCTCTGGCTTCCGCCGTCACCCGGCGCAAATCCTCCAACACGATCTCATCGAGAATGCACTCTCGGATGTAGTGCGCAGTGCAGGCTTCACCATCCTTTTTGTAGGTACGGCAGGTGAAGTGGTTGTAATCTGCTGACATCGTATGTGCCCGGTGGAGCACCATCGTTTTCCCACAGTCCGCGCAGATCACAAGTCCGGAATACTTGTTCTGCTCATTCATCTTCGTCCTGCGGCGCTTGTTCTTCCGCACCCGCTGCACAATATCCCAGACCTCTTTGCTAATGATGGCAGGATGCGTATTTTCAAACACGAGGCATTCCTCACGCGGATGTTCAATTTTGCGCTTGTCCTTATAGGATTTGGTGCTGAACCGGTAGTTCACAGTGTTGCCGAGATAGATCTCATTTTCTAACAGGTTCGCGACTGCGCTGTCCGACCAGTGGTACGGCTTCGTGATGTCCAAGGCAGAATGCGTCAGGCCGTATTTCTGGTAGGTGTAATAGCTGGGACAAAACACCTTTTCTTTGGTCAGGATCGTCGCAATCCGGCTGGGGCCATTGCCCGCGGCACACAGGGCGAAGATCCGTTTCACAACGGCAGCGGCTTCCTCGTCGATGATCAGCTTTTTTGTTTCCGGGTCTTTGACATATCCATAGGGAGCGCGAGTTCCGAGTCGTTCGCCGCGCTCCGCTTTGGCCTTTTGAACTGCACGAATCTTTCGGCTGGTGTCCCGAATAAACCACTCGTTGAACAAATTTTTGAACGGCATGAGATCATTGCTCTCTGCGTTTTCCGTGTCCACATTGTCGTTGATCGCAATGTACCGGACGCCGAACATCGGAAAGCGCTCTTCAATGTAGAGACCGGTGTGAAGCTGGTTCCTGCCAAGACGGCTGAGATCCTTGGTCACGATAATCCCAATCTCCCCGTTTTCCATGTCTGCGATCATCTGCTGAAATGCAGGCCTTTGGAAGTTACCGCCTGAAAAACCGTCATCCACATAGAAGCAAGGGTTTGGGAAATGATGGTCTTCCGCGAACCTTTGCAGGATGCTTTTTTGAGACGAGATTTGTCAAGGGGGGTTTCTGCATAATCTGATACGCTTCTGTATCATCTGAAATCACGAGCTTTGGAAAAACGCTGTGGCTGCACCTTCCATTCTGGATCTGTTAACTCGGCAAGATAGGGGATTTCCAATAGAACAACAAGTCAATAGCGTCATAGATGCGCTGCTCAATATCTATCGTCGGATAGATGGCTTCTGTGAGATATTCGACGTATGTCTGTCTATGGCAACCAGAAATATCTTTCTTACCACTTCCGCCGCTTTCGGGTCGATGACAAGCTTGCTTCTTATTGTTGGATGCAGTACATCCCTGTAGGGAACGTAGCTGTCCACAAATTCCCTCTGCTATATAAGCTGTATCTTTACCGTAGGTGTTTTTACGGACAGGTCTTTGTTGCAAACAGCGTAGACAATGTTCTGCATGACAACATCCAATCCGCCTGTTGTGCCTATATAATTGTCGCTGCCGTAGTTGTTATTATTGGAAATAAAACACACTGAGAAATGGGAGCAGGCATTCGAGACTGTCGCCAATCTCGATAGAGCCCCTTGAGTAGTGGGGAAAATCTTTTACATACACACAGGTGACAGGTTCGCAAAAAGTACAGGTGGATTCTCCCGGCTCGTTATAGTATAATAAACACCATCCCCAGAACCGAAAAACAGTACCCCGAAGCGATTTTTGTAACCTATTTGCCTTTTTCCATCGTTATATGGTTGAGGGCTTCTCGAATGGAAGGAGAATATATGCTGGTTCTATACATGAGCTTTATAGACGACGAAATACACCGCCGTCTATTTGAGGAAATATACATCACCTACCGGAAGCAGATGTTCCTTGTTGCCCGCGCCGTGTTGAGCAACGATTCCGATGCCGAGGACGCCGTCCACGATGTTTTTCTGAAGATTGCAAAAAGTCAAATGCAGAAAATTGGCAGCATCCAGGAGGCGGCGGATGTAAGAAGCTATCTGTTGAAGGCAACTAAGCATCAGGCTATCGATCATTTACGCAAGCAGCAGCGTCAGCGGACTGTCATGAATGCGGAACGGGAGGATGCACTGAAAAGCATAGTGGAGCTGTCAGATGACCAGATTGTGGATATGATCAGCAACGGCATGGCATATGACCGCATCCTTCAGGTCATTGCGTCACTGGATGACATCTACAGGGACGCCCTGTATGCCCACTTCGTGCTGGAGCTGTCCATACCGGAGACGGCAAGCCTGCTAAATTGTAAGACAGCAACAGCAAAGCAGCGGCTGGTTCGCGGAAAAAAGCTTTTGCAAAAGCAGCTATTGGAGGAGGAAAAGATATGACCGATAACTTGTTAAAAACAGCCCTTCGGGAGGCCGCCTCCCGAGAATTTGCAGGTATACCGCAAAGCGATGGCGATATCACCTACACGTTCTCGCCTCGCTTTACCCGCAGGATGAATCGGCTTACCAAGGCTGAGAAAAGCTGGCTCTGGCGTATGACAAGCACGGCCTCCAAGCGGGCTGCGGCAGCGGGTATTGCCGTGATACTAATTGCCCTGACTGCTTGCAGCATTCCGGCAGTTCGGGAGCCTGTGGCGACCTTCTTCAAGGAGACCTATGAGAACTGCGTTCGCTTTTTTACCAGAAACGCCGGAGCTGACCAAATCGCGGAGCGTTATACTCTGACGGAATTGCCCGAGGGATTTGAGGCGGTCTATACCGTGGATAATGACGCGAGCTTCACTGTGGTGTACCGAAATGAGGATGGAGAGGAGATTATACTGTCACAGAGCGTAGGCGCGGATTATTGGATTGACATAGATACCCAGCACGGAACGCTTACCGAAATCGACCTGCCTGGCGTCACTGTGACCCTCTATGAAGCCGATGGCTGCATGGTTGCCCTGTGGCAGCAGGATGGGTACGCATTCGATCTCACCGTATACGGAGGCTTGGATCGGGAGCGAGTGCTTCGCCTGGTGAACTCCGTTCGACATCCATAACCTCGCAGGCCATGCGGGGCCGCTGCCGATTTGTTTGCAGCGGCCCCGTCATTTTTTTACAAAAGGCTGTAACCTGTTTCCGCAGCTGATGCGTTGTATAAGTATCAGAGGTGTTTCCTCAGTGGGGGTCGCAGATTTGTCCTGCGACAAAGCAACGAAATCGAATCATAAGGAGGTTATTGACATGAAAAAGTTCGTTTCCCTTTTCCTTGTTGTGGTGCTATGCCTTTTAACGGTTCCCATGCAGGCATTTGCTTTAGAAAGCGATTTGCACGCAGAAGAACACACACAGGCAGAGCAGACAAGAGGATGCAGTCATCCGGAGATTATTGTCTATGAGACCAATCCTGACGGCTATGTATCCGTTGGCAGTAATGGGCACAAAATGCAATATAAACACAGCGGCATATGCACAAGTTGCAATCAGACTGCATCGATGTATACTTATGGGCCTCTTGAGGCGCACGCTACGCCAAGTATCTATGCAGCCGAATGCAATGGGACATGGCAAACGCACCACTATTATTGCCGCCCGTGCGGAGGTAATGAAACAATTAGGCAAATAAGATGCCCCGCTGGACCTCATACGGGAGGCTGCACCGTTCTTCCTGTTTAACTGTTAATCATACTGTGTGGCGTCAAATTCCGTTGGCGCCACACAAAGGAACATTTACAGAGTGATGATAAATATGAAATCTTTCCTTGTTTTGTATAAAAAGAGGCCCTTGTTTCCCATCATGCTCTCGCTGCTGCTATTGTTTGCAGTCTCTCTAAACGTGATTGGAGCAGCCATGTTGGCGAGTGCCCATAGGCAGAGTGTGGGGATCAGCAACGAATACGTTACCATTGCTGTTCCCCCCGATAGAAGGCAGTATACATGGGAGGAGAGGGAAAACGGCATGGCAAAGGATGAACCGAGTATTCCGCACTATTTGGCACACGAGATAGCAATGAAAAGTGGCTTTGTGGAGGATGTAGATTATAGATATATCCTCGGCGCAGAGGTCATGGAAAGTAAGGCTATTTCGTCCGGGTATAGGAGCGTGATGGATTATAACGCTTATTTTGACAATCCATGCTACAATATGGCCATTTTTGCGGTCAAATGTGTAAAAAGTGAGATGCCAAGCACGGATAAAGATGCTACCCTAATTGATCCTAGCTCCACGGCTTATTATTTGGTTGAAACAGAAATTATCGATGTCATTTCACTCGCGGACGGCTACCCTGACATTTATGATAATACCGCACTGGTCAATGCACATGAGCACGGCGTCGAGGCGCATCAAGTTAAAGCAACCGTCCCGGCTCCGGCAACAATGCGCATATACGGAACGCTGTTTACCCCCAATGGGGAAATCCCGTTTCAGCAAGGGAGGACCTATCTGATCTATGGATTCTATCATGATTATCCTGTCGACACCATTAAAACTCCGACATCGGTTATTACAGGAAGAATTCTGGATTCCGGGCGATATTTCTACCTCCTTGATGAGACAAGAAAATTTTTGCATCTCACCGGGACAGTAGTCACAAGCCCCGATTTCGAAAGGATTTATGACGATGCGCTGCAAGTAAAGCGCGATTATATGGATGATGGCACACCATATTACTATCCGAATGAAGAAATGCTTCCACGCTGGGCAGAATACAGCGGTTCTTGGGAGGAATTTCTCGCAGGCAACGAAGGGCAAGTATGGCGTGAGGAAATCATACCGTTGTGTCATGTCAACCAGAGCAGTGCAACGGTGATTCTTTCAGATAATGTACAGAGTATGTATGTTTTCAACACAGGAATAGCGGGTCTGATAGAGGGACGCTTCTTCGATGCAACAGACTATGCCGAAGGAAGCAATGTCTGCATGGTCAGTGCAGCATACGCGCAATACAATGATTATCAGCTCGGGGATAAGCTTACACTGGACCTCTACGATACCGGATTCTATGCAGGTGATGCCATACCGCGCGGACCATGCCTGCCTGAAGATCGTATGAATGTGACGGGTGAATACGAGATCGTAGGTATCTATTCCGCGCCGGAGTTTTCCCTTGGCGAACAGTTGATTTGTGCAGATACGATTCTTGTGCCAAAAAAATCCGTCCCCGGAAATGAAAGCTTTGGAAGCATTCCGGTTAACCGGTTGATGACCTCATTGATTTTGAAAAACGGGACAAAAGAACAGTTCCTTGCATATATGGATCGGGCAGGACAGAAAGATGCTTATCTGTGTTTCGATCAAAGCTTCCGTGCTGCCGAGATTAGCTTGGACGCTGTGCTTCAAAATGGACGGCAGCTCCTTTGGACTGGCGTTGCTGCATTGATCGTTGCATCTGCTCTTGCACATTTCCTCACGATGCGGCGCTTTGCACCATCGGCTAAGACCATGCGTATACTCGGCATCGACCGCAAAGTCGTGACCAGACAAGCGTTGGGAGCTTTCCTTACGATCGATGCATTGGCCGTCATTCTTGGCGCAGGTCTTTCTGCTGTACTGTTCTCAATAATCACGGAAAAAGCACTTGCACGCGCCCTTGCCCCCGATCCGCTTGCAATCATTGGCTCTGCTACTGCGGCGTTTCTACTGCTTGCTTCATCGTCATTGCTGTGTGCAAAACTGCTTTCAAATATACCCCTTATGCAAACTGGAAGGAACAGGAGAAGCCAAAGATGAGTATGTGGCAAGCGATAAGCTCCGCAATGATGCGGCGAAAACGCTGGACAATCCTTCTAATACTTATAGCATTGCTTGAAACTGGAGCAGCTATGGTACTCTGTATGCTGGCGGCACGGCAGGAATCTGCGCTGGAGAAAACAATCGACAACACGGTGATTCCCTGCGTAGTGACGGACGCATACGGGCTGAATCAGGACAACCTGCATATGGCTACAGGTTTCGTAGATTTGCTGTGCGGGCTTAGACACGAGAGGGGTTACTATCAGGACGAATATGTCGAAAACGTGCGGGCAAAGGCCAGCATCAAGCTGATCAATCCGAAAGGATACACGATGGTCTGCCTCCTGACCCCTGACTCCGACTACACCCTGACTGCGGCTGGCGGTGGAAGCATAACACTGTTCGATGGGTGGGATGCTTCCGTGTTTTCCGGCGATTCGAAGGTGTGCGTAATCCCATGGCAGCTTGCCGGCGATGGCGAATACATAGAAATCGACAACGGTAACTTTTCCGTGAATCTGCGGGTCATAGGTACACATACAGGGCCGGCAAACAACATTTACTGCCCGTTCCATGCCATGGACTTCCATGACGGACAAAGCTATATGGTTACGGCTGACGCCTGCTCCTTCGACATCAAGGATGCACGCCGCCTTGATGAGGCAAAGGCGGCACTCTATGAGGTATTTGCGGATCTGAGCACCGTCGATCAATCGGGTATCCGGCCTGCATTTGCCGTTAGGATAAATGACGATATTCTCCGCAATACATTGGAGGAAATACGCGGAAACATTAGAACGCTGCATTTGCTGGTCCCGGTGCTTTTGTTTATAGAAGGGGCTGTAAGCTTCTTCGCCGCGTATCTTTCTACCCAAAGTCGACTGCGGGAATGTGCCGTGATGCGCTGCCTCGGTATGACGCGCGGGAGAATTTTCCGCTTGACGTTCTGCGAGTATTTTACGCTCGCAATTGTGGGAGCAGCTTTCGGAACTGTCACCGGAATTGCAATCACCGGAACGCTTTCACCCCAAATGCTGCTGTACGGAGCCGGTGCAGTCTCCGCATTTATGATTGGAACCTCAATGTCCATCTCTCGTATCACGCGGATAAATGTAATGATGCTTATGAAAACGGAGGAATAGAAGATGGAGAGTCTCCTTGTAAAGGATGTAACCTACAGTTACCGCAACAAGTATCAGACAGTGCACGCGCTGAGTGGCGTCAGCGTCGAATTCAAGCCGGGCAAAATGTACGCTATCATTGGCGCTTCAGGCTGCGGAAAGACAACCTTCCTTTCGCTGTTGGCAGGACTCGACGTGCCGGAAACCGGAAGCATCAAATGGGCTGGCGAAGCAACCGCCACAATGGATCGTGACCGCTACCGGCGGGAAAGCGTTTCGGTGATCTATCAGAACTTCAATTTGTTCCAACACCTTACCGCACTGGAAAATGCCGCCTATCCGCTGTATATGAGGAATATGCAGAAAAAAGCAGCTGAATCGGAAGCAAGAGAAAAGCTTTTTGCAGTAGGTCTTAACGAGGAGCACTTCAACCGGCTGCCTAATATGCTCTCCGGCGGCGAGCAGCAGCGCGTGGCGATTGCAAGGGCACTTGTTTCTGGCAGCCGGATCATTCTTGCAGATGAGCCCACAGGCAACCTTGACAGCGAAAACGGCAGGAACATCGTGGAGATATTGAAGCGTCTTGCTTACGAGGAGGGCTGCTGCGTGGTGATTGTGACGCACGACCCCGCTGTGGCAGCAGAGGCGGACATTACGGTAAAAATGCAGGATGGCAGGCTGGCAGAATGATAGGCCTACCGAGCACCCGTAATTTTTACAAAAAGCTGTAACCTGTTTCCGCAGCTGATGCGTTGTATATATAGATGGGCAACGTAGCATGGTTGCTGTTTTGCAAAGGTGTACCAAGACAATACATGGAGGAGGAAGTGTATATGCTCAAAAAGAGAAGAATTCTACCCAGCCTTATAATCGCCATTATCCTGATACTTAGTTCATCAACAAGTGCGTTTGCCGTTTTCTCATATGAACCGAAATTCAATAATACTATAACAGCGAACAGCGTTGCATCTATTTCGGATGGCGGATTGTTGACCATAACCAACAAATATCAAGGTATTAAGGGGACGACAACCAAAGGTGAAATTACAACATATGTCGAGAAGAAAACGATGGGATTCTTCTGGACGCGAGTTGATATTGGACAACCTGACAACCAATGGCATGATGTTATATACAACTACATGTATATCGGTGATCATACGTTCCAATTGGCTTCTCACGGCACCTACCGAATTACAGTCATCTATGTAATTTCTGGTACAGGCGGAGATCCGGACACTATTACTCGAACAACAACGAAAACGTATTAGTATCAGTAGAATACCAAATTCCTATCTATCCCTCAGTGCTTACATCATCGTAGAAAGGAGTTTTGCGTGAAAAACAAATATGTTGTAGCCATGACCGGGTTGGTGGCTGCGCTGTTGCTGTTAGGAGCGACAACAGTTTTTGCCGCCATGTCGCCGAACTATGCGACAAACTCCCACGAAGATATGTCCATTTACTACTATGGATATGTTCAGTGTCAACCATCATATGTCGAAAATGAAAACCACGCTGCGCGCGGTTACATCCGTTATTGGCGTTATGATTTACAGGGAAATATTGTGAACGATACAGGGAGGCTTTATACCGCTTATGGGAACGGTCCCAATGACGGACGTATCTTGAGCCGAAGCCATACCTATACGGACTCCATTATTCCCAACCCCCATAAGACACAGTTCAGATACGGATTTGATTGGGTTCCTCATGGGTCCGGCATCTGGCCTGTGAATGCTCCACCAGTTGTCGAATAGCACTTTAGAACTATACACTTGATGTAAGCACTGAGGGATACATACGAATCGAAAACGGAGGGTTATTATGGGAAAAAGAAAGGGAGAATGGCTGTCGTTTATGGCGCTGCTTCTGGTGTTCATGCTAACGACCTTGTTCTTTTATATGGTTTATACTATGCACTACGATTCCGCATCCGATGATTTTACCGGGTTTACCGTGTTCGACTATCAAAGTGAACCGGGCGCACAAGCGAGCGCAGAGCTTGGAACGCTGCGGGAGGATTTGGACGACTGGGCAAGACGAAATCAAGCCGTGGTTTTTTACAAGGGCTTTTCGTCAGCCGGAATTGCCGCTTTGGACTATGCGGAATGGTTCCAAAGAACCTGGCAGACGCCCTTTGATGGCCGGGAAGCCAAGACCGCCCTCGTCCAAAAAGGAAGCAGAAACCTGCACGCCTATATGAAGGGTGATACGCTGTTTCCCGGAACGTATAACTATCACATTCTCGGGGAGTTTGATGGAAACCGCTCCCCCACCTTCCAAGGTGACGCATTCTTTTATTATCCGCTGATGGATATTACCGATTTGCAGGGTCTGCTGTTCACAAACGTAGACAGCGGCGAGAGCCTTTCCGAATTAACAAGCATAGTCGAGAAAACCGGCAGGAGTATCGAATATCAGACCTACACCGACAGCAATTTGAATATCCTTGAAGTCCTGAAAAAGATGTTTATGGATGATTTCGTGTCCCGGTCTTTGCTGTTTGCCTTCCTCGGGCTGGTGTTCTGCGCCGTATTCGCAATGTCCATGATGTATCGGGAAAGCAACCGCTTCATGGTCATACACCACTTGTATGGCGCGGCCTATGCATACCTATTTGTAAGGCTTCTGCTTCGCCTGATGTGCATCGCGGTATTGGGAACGGGTCTTGGATATATACTCGGGAGAACGCAGCTTTACTTAATACATAGAGCGGCGTATCTGAATGTTGCCGTATTAAGCGGCATATGCAACATCTTGTTTATATGTGCGGTTCAGACGATATGTTTCCTAAGTTGGCAGCGAAAGCATCGCGGAATGGAGGGGCGTTACTGATATGATATGGAAGCAGATACTCAAAGACCTCCGAAAGGAATGGGCATGGGCCTTCTTTTACACCGTTGTGGCGATGATGATCGCCATGGCGATTCTGTATCTTTCGGTGAGCTTTTCCTCGGTGCAGAGGCAGTCAGCGGCCATTCGCTCCTTTATCCGTCAGAACGTGGTCATGTTTCAGATGAAAACCGTACAGATGGAGCCAAACCCGGAGGGCGCTGCATCCGCAAACAAGCAGCAGCAAAAGCCCGACGCTGTTTTGGATTATTTGCAGCATAGCCTGTCCGCAGATGGGAAGGCCGGCAGCTTTGTCTTTGTTGGCAACGACGGCTATGTGGACAAAAAATATACACAGATACTGATCCTTTTCGGGCAGTACAGCACTCTGGCTGGGCTGCACTATGATGGGGATATGGCGCTCTTTGTTCCCGAAGCTCACCGTGAAGATGCAGGCGGCAGTGTTACGATATCGGGCAGGGAAATAGAGGCTGTTGCCAATGCAGGCGTGCAATTTGATCTGTTCCATCCGCTGCATTATATAGAGTCGGGCGATCCCCTGCTGTCCGACACCCTGATCCTTTGCACCAGGGACTTTCAAACGGTCAATAAGATGTTTCCATGGTGGGGCTTGAATAGCGAGGTCTTTGGACGAATGGTTCTCGTAGATCCGTCCGATGCAGAAATTGAACAGCTCCAAAAATTGTTCTACGAGCAGACAGGAATACTGTATACGGGAATCTCCACAGAGGATTTTACGCAGATAACCACCTCTGCTTCGATCCGCGCCCACAGGCTGTATATTCTGTTTTATCTTTTGTCTGGCGCTCTGCTGGTCATTCTTCTGATCTGCAATATCATTCGCATCATTGAAACCCATGTGGCAGAGTACACGGTGCATCACCTTTACGGTGCTCCGATCCGCACCATTCGGAGGCGGGTGGGCGGCTTCGTGCTGGTGCTGCATATACTTCCAATCATAGGGATCGTATTTGTCATGTTCCGAAACGAAATGGCGCTGTGGTATGTTTTGCCGCTGTACATGGCATTTGTTGCCGGCCTGTGCCGGTTTGCGGCCGTGTACGCCGGAAAACGAATCGGGACAATGAATAGCTTGCAGAATCTAAGGAGGGACTACTGATGGCTTTATTATCTGTTCAAAATGTCAGCAAAACATTCAAGGACCACGACTACCGGGTTCATGCCGTCAGAAATGCTTCGCTGGAGGTTCATCGGGGCGAGATGATCGCCATCATCGGTCCCTCGGGAAGTGGAAAAACCACGCTTCTGAACCTAATGGGCATAGTCGTTGCGCCCGATTCCGGCGAGGTATATGTGGACGGGCAAAAGGCAAGCGATATGAGTGACACCGTGCGATGCAGGGTGCGCAACCAATACTTCGGATACATCGTGCAGGATTTCGCCCTGATCGAGGAGGATACCTCCTTGCAGAATATTCTTGTTCCAACGCTTTACAGCAAGCATAAAAAGAGTTCAAAGGAGTATCGGGAGATTATCAACTGCATGGCGGAGAAATTGCAGATTGCGGATAAGCTGAAAAGCACCGTAAAGCATCTGTCGGGCGGCGAACGGCAGCGGGTTGCCATCATTCGCAGCATGATTAATGATCAGAAAATCATACTGGCGGATGAGCCGACCGGGTCGCTGGACAAGGACAATTCCGCCATCGTGATCCATTGCCTGCGGGAGCTGGCTCACGATCTGCAAAGAGCCGTGGTGATCGTGACGCATGATCCGGATGTTGCACGGCAATGCGACAGGACGTTTCTTCTGGCCGACGGCAGCCTGACCCCGTGTGCATTGTAGCAAGCAAGACTTTGGTAAGCAAGGTCTTTTGGAGCCAAAAGACAGCAGGCGGAGACTCTGACGAGTCCCCG
>OHBE01001009.1_pt1 | contig 27449 bp, 26 predicted proteins | sample 1577231 | NCBI WGS metagenome assembly OHBE01 (sample SAMEA3541506, study PRJEB24748) | human gut metagenome | biome: human gut; feature: human-associated habitat; material: faeces | place: China | collected 2012 | reverse complement strand
CCATTGACTTTTCAGTCAATTTCAAGTGAATGCTGTTCAATTTTCAAGGTGCGGCCGCTGTTCCCCTTTCGGGTGACAGCTTTGTTATATTACCATTTTCCATCGGCAAAGTCAACTGGTTTTTTGCATTTTCTAAAGGAAAAATCGAAAAAAATGCTCCCCCGGGCGGAGGAGCATAAAATATGGTTCAAAAGATCAATCTGCCTGAAGAGCTGCAAAGCGAATGCTGCCGCCGCGGGCGAGATAATTCCACATGAAAATGTTGGCGGCGGTGAGCAGAACCAGACAGCCGAGGAGATACGCCACCGGCGATGCGGCAGACAGCAGCAACGCATACACCAGCGAAAGCACCAGCACCACGGCCATGCTGCCGAACATACAGATCATGGTGCTCATGCTCTGCTTGATGACCGCGGTTTCATTGAGGTAATCGAAGCGGGGGAAGCGCAGATTGACCACAACGCCCAGCAGCGCCGTAAAGGTATTGAAGACGGCGGTAAGCAGGATAACCATGACCAGCATGGGAACAGGCAGCCGCAGCGTGAGCCCCATCACCACCGCCGTAAGGACGGTGATCGGGATGCAAAGCAGCATTTGCAGCTTGACCTTGGCGCGCAGCACCGTGGCCGCAGGGACCGGAATGGACTGTGCGATCCAAAGGTTTTTGCCCTCCAGTGAGATGGACGGTGCGGTGATGAGGTTGGTGCAGCTTAACCCGCAAAGCGTGACGCATAGGATGAGACCGATCGCATCCCCCTGCCCGTTTAGGATGGGCAGCAGCTCGGTGAGGATATCTTTTTTGATGAGGATGGCGACGCAGGCGACCACCAGCAGGATCTCCCCCATCCATGCATTGAGCACATACATGGGGTTGCCGATGAAATGCCGGAAGTCCTTTTGCAGTAATGCCGCAGAGGCGCTGCGCCGGTGCATGGCCTTTTCCTTATAGACGATGCGCTTGGCGCCCTTCTTGGCTGTGGTGATCTGCCGGAAGCTGCGAGAAAGGATAAGATAGACCAGTTCAAATGCAGCAAGGGTGCAGACGGTGTAAAGCAGCAGATAGGTGAGGTTATGCTGTGCGATGCCGACGCCGAAATAATAAGCCGGGAAGGCGTATTTTTTGAAGGCGACCGCCACCGCGGTGCCGTTGCTGATGAGGTTGGCGATGATGTCTCCCATTTTGCTGTAAAGGTAGAAATACGCCGCCAAAAAGAGGAGCGACACCACCATGGTGATGACATTCTTTTTGCGCATGCGGCTGCTGATAAGGGAGATAAGCCACGCGATGAGGCAGGAAAATGCCTGGACCATCAGGGGCAGCAGCAGGGTGCTTATCACAAAGTAGATAATGCCCAGGGCGGAGGCTCCCAGCGTCCGGTAATAGACCACCCCGGCGGGCGCCATGACCAGCAGGACATAACCGATATCCAGCGCAAGGAGCAGCAGCATACGGCTGCCCAGAATGAACTTGGGCTTGATGGGCATGGAAAGCAGCAGCTCGTTATCCTTGGCATCAAAAAGCTGCGTCTGCGTAGCAAAGACATTGCCGATAAAGGTTAGCATGAACGACATCAGGCCGGCGATGGCAAAATAGAGCCAGTCCAATTCGATTTGGTGCAGCGGCAGACACAGGGTGGAAAACATGCTGCCGAACATGATGAAAAAGCAGACGATGACATAGAGGAACAGCAGCGCCATACCGATGGTGCGCCCCGCCCCGCCCTTTGCCCGCCTGCGGCGGTTGCGCATAAGCGACGCCTTGAATGAGGCGAACTGTATTTTGAGCAGCGTTTTAAGCATGGTCGTCCTCCAGTTCCAGGAACACTTCCTCCAGCGAATCCTGCCCCTTGACCTCCTCCATCGTCCCGGAGACGATCAGTCGGCCGCCCTTGATGATGGCGACCTTGTCGCACAGCTTCTCGGCGACCTCCAGCACATGGGTGGAAAAGAAGATGGCGGAGCCGGTATCGCACAGGCGGCGCATGATCTGCTTGAGCTCGTGGGCGGCTTTGGGGTCAAGGCCGACAAACGGCTCATCCATGATAAGGAGCCTGGGCTGATGGATGAGGGCGGAAATGATGGCCAGCTTCTGCTTCATGCCGTGGGAATAGGCGGAGATGGGCTGGGCCAGATCGGCGGTAAGCCCGAACCGTTCGGCGTATTCCCGGATGCGGCTTTCCCGTTCCTCCTTGGTGACGCCGAACACGTCGGCGACAAAATTAAGGTACTGGATGCCGTTGAGGAACTCGTAAAGATCGGGGTTATCGGGCAGGTAGGCGATCTTCTTCTTGCAGCCGATGGGGTCTTCCCGAATGGAGATGCCGTCTACATAGATCTCGCCCTCCTCAAACTGCAGGATGCCGCAGCAGGATTTGATGGTGGTGGTTTTACCGGCGCCGTTATGCCCGATAAAGCCGTAGATCTCCCCTGCCCTGATGTGCAGGCTGATATCGTCAACTGCTTTTTTCTCCCCGTATATCTTCGTCAGATGTTCGATTTTGAGCATTCTGCTTCCTCCGATCGAATGATTGATTATGTGTCTATTCTGCACTACCGGTTTTGCGCTGTCAATGCCCGCGGTACAGAATTAAAAGTATCTTAATAAAAAAGATAACGGCGGCAAAAGTCCCCGCCGCATGGGCAGGGACTCCGATGCTTTGCTTTTATGCTGCCGTGGCCGGTGTGTCGGGGGTCTCGAGCTGCTCCGCAGGTTCTTCCGCAGAGGGTTCCTGTTCCGGGAGCTCCTTGACCCATTCGAAATCGACGGCGGTATAAATGCGGTCATCCCGCACCGAAGCCGGTTCATAGGTAACGGTGATGCGGTCGCCCACATTCAGGAGGATCACCTTTTCGACCGCACCGGCGGAAACGGCATATACGGCGGTGAGGTCATCCAGCGTGACATAGTACATGGTGGTTCCGTCGATCACAGCGGAGCGCAGGGCGGTGACCATGCCGCTGACGGTATCCTCATCGGCGGGGAGAACGGGTGCTTCCCCAGTATCCAGCTTATTCTGGCGCAGCAGCTTATAGTAGTTCGCCTGACATTCCTCGACCGTGGCGCCGGTGGCTACGACCTGATACTGCTGGACATTGACCATGGCGTACATCTTTACCAGGCCCGCATAGTCCTTCAGCGCCATAAAGTAGGTGGGCTGATTGCTGATATTGAGCAGCAGCGGGAAGGTGGCGGTATAATCAAGGTTCTGCACTACGCCCTCGGCGCTGTTCATGGCACTGAATTCCTCGGCACCGGCAATGGAATAGAAGGTGGTTTGCTTGGTGCGCTGGTTGGTGAGGATAAACCCGATATTGGACTCATCGCTGCCCGCAGAGGTCACGCCGGTATAGACATAGACATCGTCATCGATGGCGATGTAATTGTAGCCGGCGGTGGTGCGGGTCACATTTTTCTGCCCGAACAGGGAATTGATATACCCACCCTGATAGGTGCCGTAGTAGTCGTACTGCTCCATGATGATCTTGGCGGAATAAACGCCATCGACCCAGCTGGGGATATCGGTGTAGTATTCGCTTTCACCGGTGACGGCATTGACCAGTACGGCGCCCTGAATATCGGTACCGCCGAACAGGCCGATGCGCTTGACGACACGGGGGCAGACCCAGAAGGGGGTTCCCTGCTCATCGATCTCAAAGCTCGGTTCATCAAAGATGAAGGTGGGATATTGGAACCGCAGGTGACGGTACAGGTTGCGGCTGAAGTGCTCGGCGGTGGTGTAGTGCATCCCCTCCGGCAGGCGAACCACCTCGACCTCCTGCGTGACCATATCGATGATAAGGTAGGCCGGCAGACCCGCGCTGCGGTTATTGAGCCACTTGAAGATATCGCCGTAGCGCAGCGGGGTGACCCGAACGGGGCGTCCCTTGTAGTTGATCTGGGTGTAGTTATCGGCTACCTCAAACTGGCTGACCATATCGGCCAGCTCGCCCAGCTTGCGGTCGCCCAGCTTTTCGGCGGAGTCCCTATCCAGCATGGGGATCTGGTCAAAGGAGATCTCCTCGATCTCATCGGTAAAGCTGCCGGGCTCTACCGTCATCAGCTTGGCATAGGCGCCGCTGCGCAGAATAACGCTGGAAAGCAGACCGCCCACCACATAGATGACGAATACGGCGCCGATGACCACCAGCGGAACCATGCAGCTGCCCTTCAGCAGCTTCCAAAAGGTCCTGCCGTTTTCCGCCTGCCGGTAAATACCAGAGGTGATGGCGGCGGTGATGCAGTAAACAGCGGAGATAAAGAGGAAGAAGCTGTAAAATGCCGCAGAGTGAAGATTGATGGGGGGCAGCTCCACATAGAAGTAGATAAAGCCCGCTACGATGGTAACGATGAGGTTAACGAGGATGTTTTTGCCGGAAAAGCCGGATTTGGCCATAGGTGGCGCTCCTTTCGGATTAAAAGTGATCAGTGGGTGCGTTCATCGCCCCAGAAGAACAGCGCAACGGTACCGGGGCCGGTATGGCTGCCGATGGTGGTACCGATGTTATTGATCATAACCTTGCCGTTGAGATGGGGGAACTTTTCCTCCACCAGATCGGCGACGGCACGGGCGTCATCCATGCAGGCGGACATGGAGATAAAGCACTTGCCGTTATAATCGTGGCCCCCCTGGGCGTGGTTTTCCATCTCCTTGACGATCTGCTGGATCACGGCCTTTTTGCCGCGGATCTTCTGACGGGGGATGAGGTGTCCCTCATCATCCATGTTCAGCAGCGGGCAGATCTTAAGCGCCGTGCCGAACCAGCCGGCAGCCTTGGAGATACGGCCGCCGCGCACATAGAAGGTGAGGTCAGTGGAGAAGAACCAATGGTGCAGGTGGAGACGGTTTGCCTCGGCAAAGTCACGAACCTCCTCGATGCTCTTGCCCTCATCACGCAGGTCGGCCAGCTTATCCATTAAGAGGCCGTAGCCGGAGGAAGCGCCGAGAGAGTCAACGACCAGCACCTTGTTATCCGGGTATTTATCCGCCAGCTCCTCGGCGGCGATCCAGGCAGAATTGACCGAGCCCGAAAGACCGGAGGACAGGCTGACGTGCAGAACGTCCTTGCCCTCTTTCAGGAAGCCCTCGAAATAGGCCAGGAATTCATCGACATTGACCTGCGAGGTCTTGGTCATCTCGCCGGCGGCCATACGGGCATAGAACTCATCAAACGGTATGCTCTGACCGAGGTCATCGGGATAGCTGGTATCTCCCAGCATATAATGGAAACAAATATAATGAATATTGCGGCTTTCAAAGTATTCTTTGGAGAGATCGGCAGTAGAACAACAGCTAATTACGTATTCGGACATGAAATAACCTCCTTTATTTTCGGGCGGCGCCCGCAAATGTGATTAAAGTATACATAAAGTCCCCGGGAATTGCAACCGATTCTTCCTGAAATTAGGCTGCCTTCACATAATTTTCAAAGAATGAGGTCGGCGGTTTGCCGGATGGGATAGGCGGAAAAGTATGCTTCCTCCAACGGGATCCAGCGGTCCCGGAACATCGGCCATACGGCTTCCCCGTTGCGCCGGATGATGCGGCGCTGCTGCTCCTGCGGGGTGATATCGCAGAAAACAGTGAGATCGGCGTAGCGGTCGAACTGCGGGTGCAGACTGTATGCACCCTCCACGATGATAACGGGGGCTGCGGGGATCTCCGCCGGGTTGCCGTAGTCCATCACATGGCAATCGAAGCGGCGGTAGCAAAAGGGCCTCCCCTGCCGCAAAAACGGCAGAACCTCCTCTGCAAAGCGTTCCGCATGGACATTCCCGCCGGGGGCGGCAAGACGCTGCGGCGTTCTTAATTCCGCGGGGAGAAAAAAGTCATCCATATGCACCACGGCACCGCCCGTTTCCGCGGCAAGTGCTGCCGCCAGTGTGGTCTTTCCGGAGGCCGCCCGGCCGTCTATGGCGATGACCCCGACCCCGGCCGGTTTGAGCTTTTCGTAGGCCGTGATGATCTCGGTAACTGCGTTTTTCAAAGGAATTCTCCCCCTTTCCGCTTTATTTTAGCATATCCGGCCATCGGTGGCAAATGGATTGATTGTTGCGGCGGGCCATGGTATAATAAAAAACGATTTCCAAAGCATAATGAAAAAGGATGCGGAAAATGAACCACAGAATTGTATTTTCCACCACCGGGATGGTGCTGTATATTGAAGCCGCCATGATGCTGGTCCCGCTGCTGATCGCGGTGGGCTTTCGTGAGTATTCGCAGGCGCTGGCCTTTTTGGCAACGATCCTCGTTGCTGCACTGGGCGGGTTTTTCCTGCGGCTGATCGCCCCGCCCCAACGGCAGGATATCTTCTCCAAAGAGGGCTTTGTGATCGTCGCCATGGCGTGGATCGCGCTTTCGCTGGTCGGTGCGCTGCCGTTCGTGCTCTGCGGGGCCATCCCCAGCTATGTGGACGCCCTGTTTGAGACGGTAAGCGGCTTTACCACGACCGGCGCTACCCTGCTTTCCGATGTGGAGGCGCTTTCTTATTCTATCCAGTTCTGGCGCTGCTTCACCCATTGGATCGGCGGTATGGGTATCCTGGTATTCGTCACCATTATCTCCTCCAAGGCCCCCGACCGGACCATGCATATCCTGCGGGCGGAGATGCCCGGCCCCACCATGGATAAGATCGTGCCGAAGGTGCGGGACGGCGTAAAAATACTGTACCTTATCTATATTATCCTTACCCTGCTGGAGTTCGGTGCGTTTTTGCTGGCCGGGATGCCGGTTTACGATGCCATCATCCATGCCATGAGCACCGCCGGGACCGGCGGCTTCGGGATGCTGAACAGCAGTATGGCGGGTTACAGCCCCCTATGCCAATGGATCGTCGCCTTCTTCATGGTGCTGTTTGCCATCAACTTTAATCTGTTTTTCCTGGTCATTATGGGGCGGTGGCGCACGGCGCTGCGCAGCCATGAGCTTTGGTGCTTCCTTTCCATTATTCTGGTTGCCACCGGCATTATTGCCTGTAACATTGCCCCGCTGTACGGCGCCAAGGACGCCATTCGTCATTCCTTCTTCCAGGTGTCCGCCATTATCTCCACCACCGGCTTTGCCTCCGCCGATTACTGCCTGTGGCCCGCCTTGAGCCAAGGGGTCATCTTTGTTCTGCTGTTTTTGGGCGGATGCTCCGGTTCGACGGCCGGCGGCCTTAAAATCAGCCGGGTGATGCTGCTGGCGCAGTCCATCCGCCGGGAGATGCAGCATGTACTGCATCCCCGTTCCACCCGTGTGGTGCGGTTTGAGAATAAAAAGGTGGATGAGACCGTCATCAGCAGCTGCAATACCTATTTTACCCTGTATGCCGTATGCATCACCGTGATTTTCCTGCTGATCTGCTGGGAGCCCCTGGGGCTGCCTACTACCCTTTCGGCCGCCATCACCTGCTTTAATAATGTCGGGCCGGGCTTCGGGCTCATTTCTCCCAGCGGGAATTACTCGGTTTTTTCGCCCTTTTCCAAGCTGGTGCTTTCCGGCGCCATGCTGTTGGGCCGTCTGGAGATCTATCCCCTGCTTATTGCCCTGACCCCCACCGCATGGACAAAGCGCCGCTGATTTTATCCGGTTTTCTTGACAAACCTTCCCGTTTCGGTTATTCTTTAATGCAGTAAAGCGTAAATTCGAAAATGTGAACGGAAGCCCACACTCTCGTCCTTATGCAAAATGGGACGGGAGTGTTTTCGTTTGCTGTGTTGATAGAAGGAGGAACAAAATGAAAAAAAGCAATCCCCTTGCCCTGCTGCCGATCGGGGTATTCCTGGTCATCTACCTCGGGCTCGGCCTGTTATTCGAGTACGGTCTTCATATCTACATGGGCTTTTATAATATCCCCATTGTGGTGGCGTTTTTGATTGCCCTGCTGGTGGCCTGCCTGCAAAACCGTGCGCTTTCCTTTGATGCAAAGCTGGCGCTGATGGGTCAGGGCATCGGGGATAAGAATATCGTCACCATGATTCTTATCTTTATGGCGGCCGGGATCTTTGTGGGCGTGGTAGGGCGCAGCAGCGCCGAAAGCGTGGCCTACCTGCTGCTTTCCCATGTTCCCTCCCAGTTTTCCGTTGTTATTCTGTTTTTGGTCAGCTGCTTTGTTTCGCTGGCCATGGGGACCTCGGTGGGAACCATCACCCTGATCACCCCCATCGCCGCACCTTTAGCGGTTGCGACCGGTTTCCCGCTGCCCTTCTGTGTGGCTTCGGTTATCGGCGGCGCCATGTTCGGGGATAACCTTTCCTTCATCAGCGATACCACCATTGCCGCCTGCAACGGACAGGGCTGCCGGATGAAGGATAAATTCCGTGAGAACTTTAAGATTGCGCTGCCTGCCGCCGTCATCACGCTGGCTATCATCCTGCTCATCTCCCTGAATACCCCTATCCGGCCGTTCCCCATCATTAAGGAGTATAACCTCGTTCAGATCATCCCCTATATTTTGGTGCTTGTCGGCGGGATCATCGGCATCAATGTATTTGTGGTGCTGCTCATCGGTATCGTATCCGGTTCTGTCATTATGCTGGCCACCGGGGAAATTGCCGCCACCAGCCTGCTGGCCAATATGGGCACCGGCGCTGCCGGGATGTTCGAGACCACAATGGTCGCCATACTGGTTTCGGCCATCTGTGCGCTTATCCGGGAATACGGCGGGTTTGAAGCGCTGCTGCGGGGCATCAAAAAAGTTTTCCGCGGGAAAAAGGGCGGACAGCTTGGCATGGGGCTCTTGGTGGGCGCCATGGATATTGCCACTGCCAATAATACCGTTGCCATTGTGATGGCGAACCCCATTGCCGCCGAAATGGCGGAGGAATACGGCATCACCAACCGCAAGACGGCCTCCATTCTGGATACCTTCTCCTGTGTGTTCCAGGGGATCATCCCCTACGGTGCGCAGATGCTGGTTGCCGTCAAGCTGGGGCAAAGCGTTACCGCCTTCCAGATCATCCCCTACCTGTTCTATCCGTTCCTGCTGCTCATCAGCACGCTGGCTTTCATCTTTATCGTTCCGGAAAAGAGCAAAAAATAATCGATTTTTCAGCCCCTGCCCTCGCCGGCGGGGGCTTTGCACCCGGTGCGGTTTCTGCTATAATGAAAAGCGGAACCGAACCGGAGGTGCAAAATGAGCTGTGATGTTTCGCTGGTGCGCTGCACCGACTATGAAATAGACCATATGCGCCAGGCGCTGCCCCGTCTGCTGGAGCCACTGGGCGGCCTTGACTGGGTGACGCCCGGCATGAAGATCGTCATTAAGGCTAACCTTGTATCCGGGAAGCCGCCGGAGGACGCCGTGACCACCCACCCGGCCCTTTTGTGCGTGTTGACCGAGATGCTGAAAGCAAAGGGCGCCGCTTCAGTCGTTATCGGCGACAGCCCCGGCGGGGTATACAATGCGGCCTACCTGAACCGCATCTACCAAAAGTGCGGCATAACTGCGGCAGAGCAGTACGGTGCGGTATTAAACCAAAACTTCGGGATTACGGAGGTTCATTTTCCCGAAGCTGCGGTCGCCCATGAGTTCAAATACACCGCCTACCTTGATGATGCGGATGCCGTCATCAACTGCTGCAAGCTGAAAACCCACGGCATGATGGGCATGACCTGCGCCGTGAAAAATATGTACGGGATGGTGCCGGGAAGCGTTAAATCGGAATACCACTACCGCTATTCCGACCCTATGGATTTTGCCCGGATGATCATTGACCTGAACCGCGCCAAGCCTGCCCGGCTGCATATTGTGGACGCTGTGGTGGGCATGGAGGGCAACGGCCCCACCGCCGGGACGCCCCGGGAGATCGGCTGCCTGCTGGCCGGGTATGATCCCTACCGTTTGGATATGATCTGTGCCGGGATCATCGGGCTGCCGCCTGCCTGTATTCCCACCGTTGCCGCAGCGCAGGGGCTGGGGCTGTGTCCCAACGAGCCCGGGGATATCACGACAAACGAGCCGTGGCAATCCTTTATCGTCCCGGATTTTGAGAATATCCGCAATGCGGAAGCACTGGCGCAGCAGGACGGCAACGTGGCGCTTTGGGGCAGGATGAAGGATCGGCTGATGAAGGTCTTTATGCGCTCCCGCCCGGCGGTGCAAAAGGATGAGTGCATCGGCTGTGCCGAATGCGGGCGCATCTGCCCGGCGAAGGTCATTACCATGGTGAACGGCAAGCCCCGCATTGACCGCAAAAAGTGCATTTGCTGCTTCTGCTGCCAGGAATTTTGCCCGGTGGGCGCCATGAAGGTGCGCCGCCCGGCGATAGCAAGGCTGCTGGAGAAGATATAAGAAAAGTCCCAGTGTTCAATCTGTGAACATTGGGACTTTTTTGAGTGATTATTGCGCAAGCTCCAGCATTTTCAGCACGATGGCTGCCGACTGGTGCGCTGCGGTATCGATGAAATTATCGTAGCTTTCGTCCGCTCCGTCATCGGCGCTATCGGACATGGTGCGGATGATGAGGAACGGGGTGTCATTGACATAGCTTGCATGGGCGATGGCCGCACCCTCCATTTCGGTGCAGCAGGGGTCAAAGCGCTCCCGCAGGCTGAATTTGACCGCAGGATCATTCACGAACTGATCCCCGGTGACGATGCGCCCGCAGGTAGCTTTGCCGTGCAGCGGCACCTGCTCACAGGCGGCCTTTGCCAGCGAAAGCAGCGTTTCATCGGCCTTAAAATATTTGCAGAAGGGATAGTATTTTACCATGATCTCATCCTGATCGTGGAATACCGCATCGGTGCTTAATACAACGTCCATCACGCCGATACCGGCACCGATGGCCCCGGCGATACCGATATTGATAACCGCATCCGCTTTGAATTCCCGGATGACCGCATTGGCAAACAGCGCCGCATTGACCTTGCCCACGCCGCAGCACACCAGCACGACGTCCTTTTGGCCGATGCGCCCGGTATAAAAGCTGCGCCCGTATAGCATGTGCTCCTCAATGCCGGTCATTTTCTCCTTTACCAGCGCAATTTCTTCATCCAGCGCCCCGATGATCCCGTAAACCATGTGTTTCCTCCTCATGCTGCGTAATGTAGCTATCTTATCACGCAAGGGGCGTTATTGCAAGGGGATGTGCTGTGAAACCGGCGGCCTTTGCGCCTGTGACGGCTCAATAGCGCCCTGGGCTTTCCCTATTTATCATCCATCTTTTCAAAGCGGATCGTTACCCCGGGTGAAACGGGTGAAGAAAAGGATATTATTTAAGGGGCATGAAAATGGAGCAGCAACATTTTTGTGTTACTGCTCCACGTTCATACAGAATAGTAGGATACGCTGTTCTTGTTTTGTGTAGTTGCTTTTTTCCCATACTCTGACCGTTTTCGGCCGGAATATGACACCCCCTGTTTTTTGCGGAAAATGACGGATGCGCCCGACTTATCATCAGGCGCATCGAAAGCAATATTCTTTTGGAGGCACCACCCGGAATCGAACCGGGGAATAAAGGTTTTGCAGACCTCTGCCTTACCGCTTGGCTATGGTGCCGAAAAAAATGGAGCGGGTTACGAGGCTCGAACTCGCTACCTCCACCTTGGCAAGGTGGCGCTCTACCAGATGAGCTAAACCCGCATATTTATGGCGACCCGGATGGGGCTCGAACCCACGACCTCTAGCGTGACAGGCTAGCGTTCTAACCAGCTGAACTACCGGGCCATGTGTTTTGCCGCCGGTTACTGTGCCGTATCGAATCGGCAACATTAGTTATTATACGAGAAAGCGGCGCTGTTGTCAATCCCTTTTTACCCTTTTCCGTAACTTTTCCGCAGCTTTTTTACCGGCGGCGTGTCACATATACCATTCGCTGGGTCGTGGGCGTTACCGGTTCCCGGTCGTAGCCGCCCCAGCGCTCCAGCACCTCAAAATTCTCTGCCGAAAGCATCCCGGTCAGCTCATCGTCCTCCCAGGCCCATTCGCAGAACTGCTCGCCATCACGCGTGTACTGCTCCCCTTTCCCCCGCCGGAAGAAATCGATTTGGATCTCCACCTTATGGCCTTCGGGGGTGTAGTCATTCTGCCAAACGCAGAAAAGCTCCTCGCTTTCCCGCACGAAGCAGTTGTTCCCCAGCACCTCCCGGTGCTTATAGGGGGTGTTTACATCAAACAGGAACAGCCCGCCGGGCTCCACAAAGAACTGCAGTCGGTGCAGCGCCTTCTGCAGTGCTTTTTTGCCGTGCAAATGATTGAGGCTATCCAGCGTGCAGACCGCTAGATCCACCGTCCCGTAGAGATCCAGCTGCTCCAGGGACTGGCGCAGATACAGAACCGGCTGCCGAAGCTCCTCGTTCTTTTCCACCGCATGCATCAGCATTTCCGGGGAGGCATCCACCCCGATGACCTCAAAGCCCCGCCGGGCCAGCTCGATGGCCAGCGTGCCGGTCCCACAGCAAAGGTCCAGCGCCAGCTCCCGCTTGGGGTGGTACTGCGCCATCAGCTCCTCGCAGCGGTCGGCGATTTTGGCGCGATCCACATCCTCGGTGAGGGCGTCATAGTAGGCGGAAAAGGTCTCCTTATAGCTCGCCATCGGCCTTCTCCATTCGCTCGAAAACGATATCATAGCCGTTGGCGCCGTACTGCAGAGAACGGTTCACCCGGCTGATGGTGGCGGTGCTTGCCCCGGTCTTTTCTACGATTTTGCTGTAAACGTTCTGCTCCTTCAGAAGCTTTGCGACCTCCAGCCGCTGTGCGATGGCCTTTAATTCCGGCCCGGTACACAGGTCATCGAAAAAGCGCTCGCACTCCTCCTCGGTCTTTAGCATCAGCACGGCCCGGTAAAGAAAGGACAGGTTACTGTCCGGTTTTTTTGTAATCAACCAAACGCCCCCTTTTGTTTTATACTACTACTATAACACTTTAGAGTATGAAAGTAAACCGAAAAACTTCATTTTGCATTTTTCGTCATGTTGTGGTATAATCCGCTGTGGTTTTTGTACCCACCGCAGAAAGGAGCCCGTACCCCATGGAGTATTTTTCCCAAAAAGGAATGGAAGCTGCCCTGCAGCAGCTTGCCGATAAAATAAGCAGTAATGAGCGCGGCAGCTTTAATGCCATGCTGGCCCCGCAGCTGGTAAGCGCCGACTATGAAAACCGGAGCTGCACCCTGTGCTTTACCCCGGAGGACTGGATGAGCAACCCGGCCGGGGTGGTTCATGGGGGTATTCTATGCTCTGCGGCCGATTTGGCCATGGGCTTTTTGAGCCTGTACTTTGCACGGGATACCGTCAGCGGCATCACACCGACCATCAATATGAGCATCAATTACCTGCGGCCGGTGCCCATGTCGGGGCCGTTTTATCTTACCGCAGCCATCGGCCATGCCGGCCGCCGCCTGAACCAGACCGACTGTACCATCTATCTGCCGGGCGCCCCGGAAAAGCCCTGCGTTACCGCAGTCGGCACCTATTTTATCCCGGAGGGAAAGTAACCCCCGAAACGCCAATCGCCCATCCGGGCATGAGAAAACCGCCGCCCCGCACGGAGCAGCGGTTTTATTTTTACGGCCGGTACAGCGGCAGGGAGATATCCGCCCGGAAAAGGTCGCCGTCAATGGAGAGCTCGAACCGGCCGCCCTGCAATTCCACCAGACTTTTTGCGATGGAAAGACCCAGCCCGCTGCCCTCGGTGTGGCGGCTGCTGTCGCCCCGCACAAAGCGCTCCATCAGTTCATCGGCGGAGATGTTCAGCTCGTTGCGGCTGACATTCTTGATGCTGATGGTGACCTCGTGATCATCAGCGGCGGCTGCGGCGTACACACGGGTGCCGGGCATGGCGTACTTGCCGATATTGTTCATCAGGTTATCCATTACACGGCTCAACAGCTTGCCGTCGGCCAGCGCCACCGGGTCCCCGGCGGCCGGATGGACGATCATGGTGAGATCGGCCTTTTGCAGGCGTTCCTCATATTCGCCCTCCAGCTGGGAAAGCAGCACATTGACATTGGTGGGCTGGCAATCCACCGGCATCACCCCACTGGAGGCCTTGCTGGCATCCACCAGGTCCTCGGTGAGCTTTTTAAGGCGCTTGCTTTGCCGGTCCAAAACCTCCAGATATTCCTGCGCCTTGGGATTGTCGATCTCCTCTTTTTTAAGCAGGTCAACATAATTGACGATGGAGGTAAGCGGCGTTTTGATATCGTGGGAAACATTGGTGATGAGCTCGGTCTTCATCCGTTCGCTGCGCAGGCGTTCCTCTACGGCGTGCTGCACCCCCTGCTGCACCTTGTTCAGGTTATCGCCGCAGCGGCGCATCTCCCCCACCAGGTAACGGGTATCCACCGGGGCGCTGTAATCGCCCTCGGCCAATGCCCTTGCGCCCCGCTGCAGGGTGACAAACCCAATGGCAACATACATGGTGAACAGCGCCAGCACAAGATAAAGCAGTACCATGGGCAGCGACAGCATCGAAGAGTAGCTGCCGAAGAGAAGGATGAGGAAAAAGACAACTGCGATCCCCAGGGCCGTTTTCCAGATCAGCGGGATGGAGCGTCCCAAATGACAAAGCCAGCGCCATACGGTTTTGACGATTTTCCATGCAAGCCGGATGACATACCAAATGACATTGTTTTTAAGGACGGTACCGGCCTTGCAGCGGGTGACAAAGGAAATGATGAACAGGTAAAGGAAATTGAGGATCAACACCCCCCACAACGCCATTGCCAAGCGGGACATGTAAAAAAAGTATTCCCCGAAAATGCCGAGGGCGGGAATGAGGATACCGACCGCCATGACATCCAGCGGGATCTTATCAAACCACGTGAGGTGGATGCCCTCAAACCCCTGCCAATGGCCGGCGGCGGCCATCTGCCAGAAGAAGCAGAACAGCGCAAAGGCGGTAAACAGCGCCGCCAGCGGGATGAGAGCGTCTTTCACATCCAGGAGCCATAGGCCGAAGCGGTATTCGTAGGTACGGGGCAGAAAGCCCTCCTGCAGCGATACCGTAATGGTAACGTCCTTGCCGTCAACGGTCAATTTTCGATCGTAGGTATAAACAAGCTCGGCGTCCTCCGGCAGGTCGTTCACCACTAGGCTTTCGCCGCCCGGCCCCGTCACCGTGATGCCGTAGCCGTCCTCGGCGGGAAGGCGGCCCCGAACAGACTGAATGAAGTTCTCGGCGCTTTCGCTGATCGTCATGAGGCTCTGCACCTCATTGGATATACGGGAAGCCTGACTGCGATACAGCACCTCCCGGCTGGCGGCATCCCCCTGCAGGTAGATATCATTGGAGGCGAGATACACGGTGCCCAGGATGCCGGCCGCCGCAAATGCCGCAAACACAAAAAACAGCAGGAATGCGGTCACCTTCAGCCATGTTTTATCAAGAGTTCGTTTCATTATGGTGTCACCTCCATCTTATAGCCCTTGCCCCACACCACCTTGATGTAGCGGGGCTCGGCGGGGTCAATTTCAAGTTTTTCTCTTAAATGGCGGATGTGCACGGCGATGGCTCCTGCTGCATTCAGGGGGATATCCCCCCATACCCGCCGGTAGATCTCCGCCGGGGTAAATACCGCCCCGGCATTGGTCATCAAAAAGCGGAGAATATCGTACTCCTTGGGGGTCAGCGCCACCGGCTCGCCGTCAACTGTTACGGTCTTGGCGCTGTCGTCCAGCTCGATACCGCCGATGACGATACTGGCCGGGCGCACCAACCCTGCCCCCAGCTGGAGATACCGCCGCAGCTGACTGCGGACTCTGGCCAGTACCTCCACCGGATTAAAGGGCTTGGTGACGTAGTCATCCGCGCCGACATTCAGCCCGAGGATCTTATCGCTGTCCTCGCTTTTGGCGGTGAGCAAAATTACGGGGATATTGGAAAACTCCCGCAGGCGGGTCAGCGTTTCCAGACCGTCCATCTGCGGCATCATCACATCCAGCAGCATCAGGTGGACATCCTCATTCTGGGCAAGCGTCAGCGCCTCGCGGCCGTTTTCCGCCCGGAATACATGGTATCCCTCGGCAGTGAGATAGATCTCCAGCGCCGAAACGATATCCTTTTCGTCATCACAAACTATGATATTATGCATTTACCTGCCCTCTCTCTGCTTTTACTGCCTCTATCATACGCATTTTCGGGGAATAGTACAAGCAAAAAATCAGTCGCGGCCCAGCTCCTTTGCGGTTATGGTGTGGCGGATGGGCTTCCATTCCACCTTCATAAAAAGCGCCGCAAAGCTGATGGGGATATAGGTGAACATAAACAGCGGGAAGGTAAGAACAGAAAACAGCTTGCGGGCAGGGGTGGCATCGATATATTTCCATTCGGTGACGGTGGTGATAAGCCCGACGGTAAACAGCGTGAGGTACATCCCGAGGAATACCTTACCGAGAGACAACAGCGCAGGCAGCACCCCCAGCCCCGACACGATGCCCATCACCGCCAGAAGGATGCTGACAAACAGGCTGACCGAGGTAAGCACGATGGCGGGCATGATAGCCATGGCCATATCGTAGCAGCTCCAGCTGCCGCGAATGAGGCCCCGAATAAGGCCGGAGCCGTATTTGCCGAAAACCTGTAAATACCCGCGGGACCAGCGCAGCCTCTGGCGGCAGGACTGGGCAAAATCGGTGGGCTGTTCATCGTAGGTCACGGCGTCCCGGCAAAAGGCAATGCGATGGCCGGCCAGGATATTCCCGATGGAAAATTCGATGTCCTCCACCAACAGATGGAACGGCCAGCCGCCGCACTGATCCAGTATCTTCTGCGAAAAAAGGAACCCGGTGCCGGAAACGGCGCAGCTGCTGCCGATGGACTCCCGGGCGCCGTTCAGGTAGCGGCTTTCCCGCAAAAACCACAGGGCATACCCGGCGCTGATCCAGTTGCTGCCGTAATTTTTGCTGTTGCGGTAGCAGGTGATGATCTCATTGCCGGCGGAAAAGCTCTCGTTCATGCGGGTAAGGAAATCCGGGGCAACGAGATTATCGGCATCAAAGACAAGGTAGGCATCGAACCCGTCGGGATAGTCCGAGCGGATATGCGCCAGCAGCGCTTCAAGGGCGTAGCCCTTCCCTACCACCGTTTTATTCTCCCGGCAGTAAACAACAGCGCCCTTTTGCGCGGCAATCTCGGCGGTGCGGTCGGTGCAGTTATCCGCAATGACAAAGACCGTCACCTGCGAAAGGTCGTAGTCCTGCCGGTGCAGGCTGTCCAGCAGGTCCCCGATAACCGTTTCCTCATTGCGGGCGGCCACCAGCACCGCAAAGCGGTGGGGCCGGGCGGCGGGATAGTGCTTTTTCCTGCCCAGAAGGGCAATGGGGATATAGACAAACTGATAGGCATAGCAGACAAAAAACAGGATACCGATCACTTGATTGATGGCTTCCAGGGTAATTCTCATAAACGTTCCTCCGTTCCAGGTCAAACCGTTTTATGGTACGGTTACAGTGTACCAATGAAAAGATTAAGAAACAATCATCGGACATATTAAGAATTATTTAAGCCCCACCGCTTCTCTGTAAAAAGTCTTCATTTTGCGGTTGCGAATTCTTTTCAAATCGAGTACAATACTATATGGGCGGGGTTTATCTTCCCGCCCGAATTGACGAAAAAGGAGGTCCCGAAATGGACGCCGGTCCGTATCCCAGTTGCAATAGCTTTATACTCACGGGCACGGTGTCGGGCTATGGCACCCTGCCCGCATAAGGAGGTGCGCCTATGAGCCACGAAATTTTGGAACTTTTGGCGGAGAAAAAGTACTCCGCCGTCAAACAACTGATTGCACAAATGGAGGAAGCCGACCTTGCAAAGCTCTTTGAGGAGCTGGAAAGCGAGGAGGACGCCGACCAGTTTAATCGGCTGTTCCGGCTGCTGCCCAAGGAAACCGCCGCCGAGGTTTTCTCCTACATGGAACCCGAAATACAGGAAAAGATCGTCCGCACGCTGACCGATACCGAGCTGCAGCACATACTGGACGACCTTTTTATGGATGACTATGTGGACCTGGTAGAGGAAATGCCCGCCAATGTGGTAAAGCGGGTCATGCAGAACTCCACCCCGGAAAACCGCAAGCTCATCAACCAGTACCTGAAATATCCCGAGGACTCCGCCGGAAGCCTGATGACCAATGAGTATGTCTACTTCCGCAGCGGGTTCACCGTCGCCAAGGCGTTCGAGATCATAAGGGAACACGGTGTGGATAAGGAAACCATCTACACCTGCTATGTGACCTCCCCCCGCAAGGAGCTGCTGGGTGTGGTAACGGTGCGGGAAATGCTGCTGGCTGCCCCCGATACCATCATCGATTCACTGATGGACACCAACCCCATCCACGTGCATACCCACGATGACCAGGAAGAGATCGCCAAGATGTTCAGCCGGTACGATATGCTGGCGATGCCGGTCGTGGACAGCGAAGGCCGGATCGTCGGTATTATCACCATCGATGACGCCGTAGACGTCATTCAGGATGAGAACACCGAGGACTTTGAAAAGATGGCAGGTATGACCCCCAGTGATGATACCTACCTGCGTACCCCCGTTATCACGCTGGCAAAGCACCGTATTATCTGGCTGATGGTGCTGATGCTCTCCGCCATGGTGACCGGCGCCATGCTGGAATACTATGAAGCTGCCTTTGTCAGCATTCCGCTGCTGGTCACCTTTATCCCGCAGATCATGGATACCGGCGGAAACTGCGGCAGTCAGGCTTCTACCATGATCATCCGCGGTCTGGCGCTGGATGAGATCTCCCCCAAGGACTTTACCAAGGCGTGGTGGAAGGAGATAAGAGTAGCGCTGCTGTGCAGTATCGCGCTGTGCAGCGTAAACTTCATCCGTATCCTGATCCAGTACCATGACCCGCAGGTGGCGCTGGTGGTTTCCGGCACATTGATGCTCACCATCTGCATGGCGAAATCGCTGGGCTGCATCCTGCCCATTCTGGCAAAGATTTTGAAGCTGGACCCTGCCATTATGGCATCGCCGCTCATCACGACCATTACCGATGCATTCTCCATTCTGGTCTACTTCAATTTCGCGCTGTGGTATCTTTCCGACCGACTGATATAACCGAAACACGACTGCCGTCCTATTCCAAGGGCGGCAGTTTTGTAAACTTTTTATGAAATGGTTGCTTTACGAAAACGGTTATGTTATTCTATTTATGTAGAAAAAATTCACAAAAAGGAGGATCCCCATGAAAAGAACGACAAGACTGATTGCGCTATTGTGCGCACTGGTGCTGCTGGCGGCGCTGGCCGGGTGCGGAAAGGACCCCACCCCTACACCAAATCCAACCCCCACGCCGGAATACGAAATGATCGCCGTGACGATGCCGGAGCAGCAGCCCGGTGAAGCGGTAGAGAAGGTCGTAAAGGCGGTAAGCGGCTTTTACGGGGTGTGGGCGTTGAGCGAGGATCACACCCTGTACCGGATGCAGCTTGAAAACAACCAGCCGGATATGAGCACGATGGAGGTGGCGTACCAGCACGTGAAGGATTTTTCGCTGGGCTCCTTTGGCGAGTATATCAATATCCTGTACACGACCGGCAGACTGGAGCGGTATTGGACCGACCATGACTACGGCGAGCTGCCGGAACCGCTGGAGGGCGTTGCGGAGATCTCCGGTTGTGCGGCGCTGATGCAGAACGGCACGGTGCAGTATTACTACGATGGTGCATGGCATCCTATTGAGGATATCAAAGCCGGAAAAATTGCCGAAGATAAAGGGCAGCGTTTGCTGGTGCTGGACCAAAACAATACCCTGTGGGATTACAGCATGGAGGACGGCAGCCGCATAGAAACAGCGCAGAAGGTTCTGGATTTCTGTTATTCCTCTGCCAATAAAATGTATTACACCAGCTGCATTTGGTACACCACAGCGGAAAAGGATACCCTTTACTGCCACAGCTATGAGTGGTTTGACCCGACAACGCCGGCCGACCCCAATATACCGCAGCCCAAAACCGAAGAATTTCATATTTCCGGCGTGCCGGTCTATGCGGCCAATGGCTGTGTACTGCTGCATCAGGAGGACGGCAGCTATCTGTTCTTTGCGCCCAACTATGGTGAAAAGCCGGCAGTATTCTCCCTGCCGATGAAGGGTGTTTATGCCGAAGCACAGATGTGGGACGGTTACTATCTGATTGCCTGCACCGACGGACGGCTGTATTACCACCTGGATGAAAGCGCCGACAAACGCAACCCCTACGATGGGGCGGAGTGGGTCTGGACGCTGGGCGTGCAGAACTAAACAGCAGAATGAACGGGAAAGCTCCCCTGCCCTACTGCGGGCGGGGGAGCTTTTGGGTTTGCAGAAGCCGCGGGGCGGGAGGGCCGCAGGCCAAACCGTCCGAAGGACGGTTTCAGCGAACGGAGTTCGCTGCGGCGGCGGAGCCGCCGGGCCTGCGGCCCTATGCCCGGTCTCATGCGAATTTTTCGGTTTTCAGGCGGGCAAATAGCTTATCCAGTGGGATAAACAGCACCGCCACCATGATGGCATTGCCGATCCCGTGCATGATATCAAATGGGATGCCGGAAATAAACCATGACAGCGCCATATTCCAGCCGCCGATGAAAAGATAGACCGGCGAGCAAAGCAGCCCGAACAGCATCCCGTACACCGCCGCGACGATGATCCACAGGGGATAACTGCCCCACCGTGCCAAAAGCCGCACCACGGCATACAGGATGATCCAGATGTAGAGGTACATATAAACCCATACATTAAAGCCGTAAAGCAGCACCTGCACCGCCACAAATACATAGATGATCAGCGGCGTCATGCGGGGAAAGTGCAGCGTGTATAGGATCAGCAGCAGGGTGACCGGCTCAAAATTCGGGATAAAGGACATGGCCTGCTTGGCTGCGATGAGCAGGGCGGCAAGCAGCGCCGCCAGCACCAGTTCTCTGGTTTTCAGCTTCATGCGGCCGGCTTAATAGGTGGCAAGAATGATCTGGAACGAATCACCGTCGGCAATGGGGGCGGAATCAACGCCGACAGTAAGATCATCGCCGTTGCCGTCCTTAAAGTTCCACCACTGGCGCAGGCTTTCGTCAGCGGTAACACCGTCCACGGTGGTAACAAAAAGGCCGTACTGGGATTCGGTGCCTTCAATGAGCTTTTCCTGCTCCAGGGCGCCGCGCAGGAATTCGGCATCGGTGTGGATGGTGAACACCTTATCCTCCACGCCTTCCTGGATAACGGTGACGGTAATGGTCTTGCTGCCTTCGATCGGGACGGGCTTTTTGGAGCCTTCGATGAGGAGCAGTGCCCCGGCAATGAGAAGCAGCACCACGGCAGCAATAATCAGGATCTTTTTGTTCTTTTGCATTTTCTTTTTCCTCCTTGAAATAGACAAAGGCTGCCCCCTTCGTGCAAAATGGGACAGCCAAACTGACCCGTCGGAGATATTCCCCTGCGGGTCTTTTGTGCGTTTGACCAATTCCTCGTGGCTTGTTTTGCACCGCAGGCAGACCGGTCTTTCGGCTTCGGATCATCGCCTTGCCCCGTCTTCCCGGTTGCCCAGTGACATATATGGGGGTCGGCTCCCCGTTACGGCGACGAGATCGCTCGGGATTTGCACCCGATTCCCTGCTCCTTTTTGCGGGAGCGTCTGCCTGCACGAGATTTAATTGTCGTCAGTTAGAATACCATATTTGGCCGGATTCGTCAAGGTTTTACAAGCTGCCGCAGCACCATGGGGGCGGCGGTGAGGAACCACGGTGCAAACCGTTCCGGGATCTCCCGCAGCTCCTGCTCCAGTGCCGCCGGGCTCACCCAACGCAGTGCGGCGATCTCACCGGGGTCTGGGGTAAAGGGGCCGTTATGATGCCCCAGCAGCACATGGTCGAACTCATATTCGTACAGGCGGTCGGCAAAACGGTGAAGATAGACAAAGCTGCCGATCTCCCGCAGCGGGCAGGTCGCCCCCAGCTCCTCCGTCATACGGGCCTCCGCCGAGGGAACCGTTTGCTCCCCCGTGCGGGGATGGGAGCAGCAGGCATTGGCCCACAGGCCGCCGGAATGGTACTTCCCCGCCGCCCGTTTTTGCAGCAGCAGCTCCCCATTATCATTGATGAGGAATACCGAAAAGGCCCGGTGCAGCAGCGGTGCGGCATGGGCTTCGGCCTTCCCCGCCGTGCCGATGGGACAGTCATAGCAATCGACCAGGATAAGGTCGTTCAGGCGCTCGGTCATTCGTATTGCCCCCTTCCAAAGGAAAAGAGCCGCAGAAGCTACGGCTCTCGTGTTCCGTTACTTGCGCTCGGCAGCTTCTCTGTCCTGCTCGATGAGCAGACGAACCGCTTCCACGGCGGCCTGGCAGGCCAGCGCCGTATCATGCTGCTCGGGGTCGGGCAGGCCTAGCTTCTTGCGCTCCTGGTTCCAGCAGACATTGAGGATGCAGCCGGCACGGGCTTCCTCCAATGTGGCGCAGACCACATACAATGCCGCCGACTCCATCTCGCTGGAGAGGGTGCCGCCCTTTTTCCAGCATTCCCACTTGTACTCCAGCATGGGTCCTACCGGCAGGCGCTCCGGCTCGTGCTGCCCGTAGAAGGCATCCTTACACTGGACGGTACCGACATGCCAGCGGGCACCGAGGTTTTTGGCGGCCTGAATGAGGGCGCAGGTAACATCGTGGTCGGCAACGGCCGGGAATTCGATGGGCATATATTCACGGGTGGTGCCCTCCATGCGGATGGCGCTGTTGGCGATAACGAGATCGCCGCCCATGACCTTGAGGTTGATGCCGCCGGTGGTGCCGATACGGATAAAGGTACGAACACCGGTCTTGTAGCATTCCTCCACGCCGATGGCAGTAGAGGGGCCACCCATACCGGTGGACATGACCATGACCGTCTCGCCGTCCACCTTACCCAGCCATGTGGTATACTCACGGTGCTGGCAGTAGAAATGCGGCTCATCCAAAAACTGCGCGATCTTTTCTACCCGGCCGGGATCACCCGGCAGAATAACATATTTGGCGCCGTGGGTGTCATCAAAGCCTACATGATACATTTTCTCCATGTGATATTTCCTCCCTTTTGGGTTAATATTATTTTTCGTTCATCTCTTCCATCAGGCGCTGCTTGGTATCCCACAGCTTCTGCGAAAGATCGACATAATAGGTGTGGGGATACTCAAAGCGCTTGACCTCATCCCACAGGGTGTCCATCTGCTCGGCGCAGTAGCTGCGGATCTCCTCCAGCGTGGGGGAGGTGTAGCACTGCACGCCCTTTTTGAAGATCGGCACCTGCAGCTTTTCGGCACGGAAATTGGTCAGGGTCTTTTTCTTCCAGATATCGTTGGGGTCAAAGATGGTAAAGGGCTTGGTGTCGTCTACCTCCTCGTCCGCCAGCACAATATAATCGGCCAGCGCCTTGCCGTTATCCCGGCCGTAGAAGCGGTATACCTCCTTAAAGCCGGGGGTGGTGATCTTCTGGGCGGTTTCGCTCAATTTGATTTTTGGCACCAGCTCGCCGCAGTCATTTTCAATGGCGACCAGCTTATAAACGCCGCCGAAAACCGGCTCATTTTTACTGGTGATGAGGTTTTCACCCACGCCGAAGGAGTCCAGCTTGGCATCCTGCAGCAGCAGGTCACGGATGATATATTCATCCAGCGAATTGGAGGCCATGATCTTGACATCCGAAAAGCCGGCCTCATCCAGCATCTTGCGGGCCTTTTTGGAAAGATAGGCAAGGTCGCCGCTATCCAAACGGATGCTCTTGGGGCGAAAGCCCTTGGGAACGATCACCTCATTGAATACCCGGATGGCATTGGGCACGCCGGATTTGAGGACGTTATAGGTATCCACCAGCAGGCAGCAGTTATCGGGGTAGGTTTCGGCATAGGCCTTAAAGGCCTCGTACTCGGTATCGAAGGCCTGTACCCAGCTGTGCGCCATGGTGCCGGAGGCCGGAACGCCCATCATGCGGTCGCTGATGGTGCAGGCGGTACCGGCGCACCCAGCGATATAGGCCGCACGCGCGCCCAGCATGGCGCCATCATAGCCCTGCGCCCGGCGGGAGCCGAATTCCACGATAGTGCGCCCCTGCGCCGCCCGGATCAGTCGGCTGGCCTTGGTGGCGATCAGCGTTTCAAAGTTGAAGGTGACCAGCAGCATGGTCTCGATCATCTGCACCTGCTCCAGCGGACCGCGCACGGTAATGATCGGCTCATTGGGGAAAATGGGGGTACCCTCCCTGATGCTCCAGACATCACAGCAGAACTTAAAATTCCGCAGGAAGTTGAAGAATTCCTCCGAGAAACAGCCCTTTTTACGGAAATACTCAACGTCCTCCTCGGTGAAGGAAAGGCCGTTGATGAGCTCGATGACCTGCTGCAGCCCGGCATAGATGGCAAAGCCGCCGTTTTCCGGCACACGGCGGAAAAAGACATCAAAGACGGCGATCTTATCCTGAATACCGGCGTGGAAATAACCATTGATCATTGAGTATTCATAGTAGTCGGTAAGCATGGTCAAATTGCGCTCGCGGGTGAGATATTCACTCATAAAAATATTCCTTTCTGCCGATCATTTTGCCCGTATGGGGTGCAGCGGCGCCGCGCTCGGCAATGGTGCTTATACTGCATTATACCACCGCCAGGGCGCTTTTGTCTACTGATTAAAACGGAAAGCCTCCCTTTGCACGGCACCGCACCGCAAATGGGGAATAGCACCCTTGGCGGCGCTGTGAATGGGAAATGGCCGAAACAAAGCACGGCTTTTTCATTATTTACTAATCTTTTGCAAATTAGGGTTGACAGAATTAACTAACCGTGGTAAACTATGAATTACGATACTGGTACTATCTTCTAACGAGGAAGCAGCCGTGTAGCCAAAAGGCTATGCGGTTGTTTTCTTTGTTACTCCTAGATAATTGTAGCCGGTGAGTACCATAGAACCGGGCAGCACGATTCCGGAGTTCATCGCCGCACCGTAGGCGGTGTAAGCAGCGGTTGTCTCATCGGAGCCTGCCGCCACTGCTTCGTTATAGGCTACAGTATAGGCTGCCTGCCACTTGGCATAGGCAAGATAAGCGCCCTCCTGGATGGCAGCGGTACCCATCGAGTGACCGAGCATGCCGATCTTGGTCAGGTCGATGAAGTCATAGTTTTTGAACTGCTGAAGGGCGGAATAGCTTCCGAGGTCGGGGGCATAGTTTTCCACGTTCCCCATTTCCGCCTGTTTGTAGCCATCGGGCGGCAGGGTGCTTTCACCATGGCCGTACATATCCAGCGCCATTACCACATACCCGCGGCGGCTCAATTCGATGGCGTTCGCCTCCATGGCATCCTCGCTGGCGGTATAGCCATGGCACAGCAGGATTGCCGGAGCTGGGGTTTCCGCAGTAGCTGTTTCCGGGATAAAGAGCTTTGCGTGGCTGGAGGCGCCGACATCGGTGGTAAATGTCAGCTCCTCGGTGCGGACTGATCCGCCTGCGGTTTGAATGTTGTGTCCGATAACCGAGGTAACGACCATCAGCACCAAACATACAGCCAGCACAATGGCGGACGCACGCCATTTGATCGGGGTTTTGTTCATTGACTGTTCCATATTAAGCCTATCTTATTGATCTTCAAATCCCTTCGCAAAGCGGCGGCGAAGGTTCGAGCAATGCCGGGAAAGCCCGCTTTCGTGCCCGATTATAGCGGGAGGAAAACAGTTTGTAAATAGGGATAAACAAAGTTTGTCAAGTGCGTGTGGTTCAGGCGGATATTTTTGTCTATTTTCTGTGGGGTGCATATCACTTTACGATGAACCGCCGAAGCTTTTCCGGGATAAAAAACAAAAAACAGCCGCGTAGTTTGATGCATAATTGCAACAAACCATTTTCGGCTGTTTTTCGCGATACGAATTTTCCTTTATATTTCTTTATTTTTGTATTTTTATTAATAATAAATGAGCATAATCCTTTGATGCAAATGTGAAACAAGTTGCAAAATGAAACGCCATTTTCATTTTTGATATGCATCTATTCAATAGTTTCAATGTAACGAAGAAAATAGGTGTTGTCCGGCTGTTTGAAGATGGAGAACCTGGTTTTATAAGCAGCAACCTTTTCATCCTCTCCATCATCGAACGGACTCTCTTTATATAAGTCAAAATCGACGGTCACCTCGGCGTTCACTTGGTCGATCTGAACTGACATATTTTCGCACCACAGCCCATTGCCTATTCCAAACCCGGACATGATAAGGTAATCTCCGGAGGTTGGATCATACTTTGTGCCTACACTCTCACCAAACTTGCAATCCTGAACATCAAATACTTCCGCAGAGATCTGGTCCACTTTATCTTTTGGGTAATGGATGTATCCTTCTTCCTCATCCACAGTGATAAAACTACGGTATCGATATTCTTCGTTATCAATAAACATTACCGTACTTACAATAAAGCGATAAATCCTATCGTTATCGATAGGATAGCCTGAACTCCCCAAGGTATCATTCGCATCAAAGGCAAAGCAGGTTAGTTGCTTGGTTAATACTTCCGCAGTTGTTGTTATTTCTTCAACAGGGAAGGCATTGGGTTCGTCATGAGTTTGGGTGCAGCCGCTAAAAGTTAAAAGGGCAAGGCAGGCAAAAACCAGACATAATTTATGCGTTGTTTTCATTAGGGTCTCCTCCTTCATGTGTTTTCTCTTTTTTCTGTAATTCTCTATAATTCCGGGAGGACAGGAAAATTTCATACGACAGGGTGCCTCCTCGCTAATAGTAGCAGAAATGTGTGGGAATATCAACACGAATGAAAGTGCATCGAGTAATGCTATTCTTTCAAAGACAACCTGATGTTGAGCTTTGCTTCATATTCGAGGCCGATATTTCAGAAAAAATTTTGCATTTTCCCGTTTAATCTGCTACAATCTATTTACAGCGTGTGGCGTTTCTGCGTAAATCCGGTTGCAGAAAAGCCGTGCGCCTTTTTTAGATCGGGTAAGAAATGACAGGATGAGCAAAAACTTCATCGGCAAATCGTGTAGCAGAAATGCGTAAGTCCGGATTTCCGGAACTTACGCATTTTATCACGCCGAAAGAGAGGACACACCTATGGAACACAACACACAATTTTTGGAGAGCGAGCCCGTCGGGCGACTCATGCACCGCTATCCCCTGCGTCATCTCCCTGCTGGTGGGGGCGCTCTACAACATCGTGGATCAGATCTTCATCGCCAATGCCAGCTATCTGGGTTCCTACGGAAACGCCGCCAATACGGTGGTCTTTCCCCTGACTGTGGTGGCGCTGGCCATCGCCGTCAGCACCGGCAAAGCCATACTATTACAGTGGAACAAACGGCGGTGGTATCGTTATCAAAAAGGACTTCGCCAGCGTGACGTGGCGGACTATTGATCGATGGGAACAGGGAAGCGTGCAAATCTTCAAATCCACACGGGAGAGGTATTTCAAGCAGGGTCTTGAACGCCAAAAATTATTTCGGTAGAATGATTGTAGGATATTAGTAAGAGATACTACCCATGATTGCTAAATCTATTACTGTTCTGCATACATATCCCAATA
>OHBE01001000.1_pt1 | contig 27623 bp, 16 predicted proteins | sample 1577231 | NCBI WGS metagenome assembly OHBE01 (sample SAMEA3541506, study PRJEB24748) | human gut metagenome | biome: human gut; feature: human-associated habitat; material: faeces | place: China | collected 2012 | reverse complement strand
GTGCAAAACAGCCGCTTTTGGAATGCAAAACAATAGGTTTTGCAACGCATTGATAATAAAGGGATTACGTAATAGTTACGCTTACGAAAAATATTTACAGATTTTCCGCTTACTTTCCAACTATAAAACAAGAAATAAAAGAGAAAAGAAAGTAGCAGGTAAAGCATTCTTATGCTTAAAAAGATTTCAATATTCAATGTGCTTTATTATATTTCTACCACTCCGAAGAAGCATCTTCAATAGAAATAAAGAACAGGTGTATAGATACGAAAAAAGGAATCGCAAGAGTTAAAACCTCTTGGATTCCTTTTCTATATGTTTATAGAAATATTACTTCTACATCTTATTAATTATTCAGCAGAGAGTGTGAAACGCTTGTAAGCAACCACTGCAAGGTCTTTGTCTTGGCTCTTCAACCAGTCAGCAACATTAATCTTGTCGCCTTCTGCAAACTGGAATTCTTGGTCTACAAGGCAGTTGTCCTTGAAGAACTTGCTGAGACGACCCTTAGCGATATTCTCAATCATATTCTCATTCAAGTTAGCAGCCTTTTCAGCACTTACAGTCTTTCTGATTTCGATAGCCTTGTCAGCGTCTTCACGTGTGAGCCAGCCCTTGTTGATATTAGACTCGATGTGGTCGTCGCTATCAACCAAGTTAGCGTTGATACCTGCCTTCTTGATAGCAGCTACAACAGCTTTTTCAACTTGCTCTTCCTTTGTTTTCTGAATAGCAACCTTGTATTCTTCTTCCTTAACTTCCTGTGGAACAGAAGCTTCGTCCAAAGCTACTGGCTTCATAGCAGCAACCTGCATAGCTACTTTGTGTGCAGCATCTTCGTTGTTCTTGCTGAGCTGAACGATTGTTGCAAGGGTGTGCTTTCCCATATGGTCGTAAACAGAGAGGTTTTCACCTTCGATGAAGTTGTAACCATCGAGTTCCATCTTTTCGCCTGTGATACCAGAACGCTGCTGAACAGTTGTAGCAGCATCTTCGCCATTAGCCAACTTCAAAGTCTTAACCTCGTCGAGAGACTTAGCTTTTGCAGCAACTGCGGCGTCAAGGATTTCTTGTACCATAGCGATGAAGTCCTTACCGTTAGCAACGAAGTCGGTTTCGCACTTTACAGCTACCATTGCAGCAAAGCCATCAACAGCCTTTACAAGCACACAACCATTTGAAGTTTCACGGTCTGAACGCTTGGCAGCAATAGCCAAACCACGCTCACGAAGTATTTCTTTTGCTTTATCGAAGTCGCCTTCAGCCTCATTGAGTGCATTCTTCACGTCAGCAAGACCTGCGCCAGTCATAGCGCGTAGCTTCTTTATATCTTCAATTGATACAGCCATTTTCTCTTTTCCTTTCAATTTATGGTTAAAAAAATGTGGGCGTTGAGGAGCGTTAATGGATTACTGTTAAACCCATAAGCGTTCACCAACGCCCATTTTATAGTGTCTAAAAATTATTCTGCAGCGGGTGCTTCTTCCTCGTTAGCAGATGTTTCTTCCTCATTAGCAGGTGCTTCTTCAGCAACAGCCTTGCGTGCAGCACGCTTTGGTTTTGCTTCAGCAGCTTCTTCAGCCTGCTCTGCAGCAGCTTTTTCGTCAGCCTTTTCAGCCTTACGCTCTTCAAGACCTTCTGCAATAGCAGCGCAGCAAGCACCGAGGATAACTTCTACAGAATCCTTTGCATCGTCGTTAGCAGGAATGATGTAATCGATATTCTTAGGGTCTGAGTTTGTATCAACGATACCGAACACTGGAATACCCAAGCGGTTAGCTTCCTTAACAGCAATGTGCTCCTTCATTACATCAATTACGAAGAGTGCTGAAGGCAAACGAGTAAGGTCTGCAATAGAACCAAGGTTCTTCTCAAGCTTAGCACGCTGACGTGAAATCTGAAGAATTTCGCGCTTTGAGAGATTAGAGAATGTACCATCGTTCATCAATCTATCGATGTTCGTCATTTTCTTAATTGCCTTACGGATAGTAGGGAAGTTGGTAAGCATACCACCTGCCCAACGCTCGTTTACGTATGGCATATTAACCGATGCAGCCTTTTCAGCAACAACGTCCTTAGACTGTTTTTTAGTAGCAACGAACAAAATCTTCTTTCCGCTCTTAGCGATGCCTTTGAGAGCCTCAGCAGCTTCGTCAATCTTAGCAACGGTTTTGTGAAGGTCGATGATGTGGATACCATTGCGTTCCATATAGATATATGGTTTCATAGCTGGGTTCCACTTACGATGGAGGTGTCCAAAGTGACAACCTGCCTGCAATAATTGGTCAAAATTTGTTCTTGACATGTTCTTTTTTCTTTTTGTTTTGTTTACTTTCTTTTTAATTCTTTCTTGGCGAATGAGCTTCGCCTGGCTCGTTAGAATCAACCAATGAGTAGTCCCCGATTTGGAATCTCACCGATTTAGATACTAAACTCAAGCGCATTTCCATACTGCTGAAAACGCAAAGCAAGCCTTTTACCCACGTTCCACAGTATATATAGCAGTGTGATTAACGCTTGCTGAACTGGAAGTGAGCACGTGCCTTTGGCTGTCCTGGCTTCTTACGCTCAACCGCACGGCTATCGCGTGTCAGGAATCCGTGGTCTTTCAAGTTCTTCTTATCTTCAGGATTAATCTCAACAAGTGCGCGTGCAATAGCGAGGCGGAGTGCCTGGCTCTGGCCTGTAAAGCCACCACCGTCGAGGTTTACCTTAATATCGTACTGACCTTCTACACCGAGCAACTGCAATGGTTGTTTAACAACGTACTGCAAAATAGCTGATGGGAAATATTCAGTAATATCTTTTTTGTTGATTGTAATCTTGCCTGTACCTTCTGAGAGATAAATACGAGCAACGGCGCTCTTGCGGCGTCCAATTGTGTTTATTACTTCCATCTTTTTCGCCTCTATTATTTATACTGGTTAATGTCTATTGACTTTGGCTTCTGTGCCTCAAGTCCGTTCAACTCTGTACCTTCAATTACATAAAGGTTGTCAAGCAAATGACGGCCGAGGATACCCTTTGGCAACATACCCTTTACTGCGTGGCGCACCATTTTCTCTACACCGTTCTTCTTTGTGCGAAGCTGTGCTGGCGTGTTGAAACGCTGTCCACCTGGGTAACCAGTATAGCGAGTGTAAACCTTATCGGTTTCCTTGTTGCCTGTAAATTTAATCTTCTCAGCGTTGATAATGATTACATTGTCTCCACAATCAACGTGTGGAGTAAAAGTTGGCTTGTACTTTCCGCGAAGCAACTTAGCGACTTTAGAGCAGAAACGACCAACAATCTGGTCGGTAGCATCTACTACTACCCACTCTTTCTTAGCTGTTTCCTTGTTTACGGAAATAGTCTTATAACTTAAAGTGTTCATTTTTAATTTTAAAATTTTACTACTAAAAAACGTTTTTAATTCTTGCCCGTCGGATTCACTAACCATGCAGCTCGGCCAAAAGCAACACTATTAACACACAACGTGCTGAGGGCTCTAAGCTCACCCTCGAAATAATCGGTCTGCAAAATTACTCATTTTTTATTAGGTACGAAACGCATAACAGCGTGAAAGTGTTGGTATTAATTATTATTAACATAGTTTAGCGTTTCCGAAAGAATTAATCAACAACCATACTGATGTTGAGTTTAGAAATGGTAAGCAATGCCCATTTTCACTTCAAACGTTTCAGCGTGCACATTATTATAATAGGCGTAACGCGTGTTCCTTATATAATAAGAGCCCGAAAGCACAGCACTCATACGCTTGTTGAAGTCGAACTCCCATATAGGATTCAGCACAAGCAAGTCGGCATTGCCCTTATCGCCTTGCGCATTCAGATACAGAGGGTTGATGGTTTCAAGCTTTTCCTTGTCGTATCCTTTCCGAGTATAGATATGATAGAAGCCTGCGTGCATAACGAAACGCCCCAAGTTATGAAACTCCATAAAGGTTTTCGTCTTCACCGAGAAGCCCGCGCCCATATTATAATCACGGTCGATAACATTATAATAATCGCTCTTCGTGCCTCCCAACAATATTCCCGAAAGGAAAACGCGCTGTTCCAACTTCGTCAGTCCGCCCATATTGAGAAACGAAATCACCACGCCTGGTCCAAAGCTGGCAGCTTCCGATATGCGATAAGGGGTCTGCTTGCTGCCTTCTTTCACGGGGTCGGAGTCGTAATAGTTGAAATGTTGGAAGAAACCAACCTGCGCTTTAAGGTTCGTACCCGTAAATACAGGTGCGCCCCACAGGCGTCCCAATATATGAATGCCATTCACAAACGGTTGATTACCAACCAATCCCAACGACAGTTCCATAGAAAAGAAATCGTAAGGCTTGCTGGTAGCCCTGTTCAGAGGGTCGCCGTATTCCAAGAAGACATTCAGATACGAATTGTAGTCGCCACGGAACATCGCTCCGTTATCAGCCAGATAGCGTCCGCCGAGCGAGATAGAAAAGTCTATCGGCAATGCTTCGTAATCGTGATACTTGTAATATTCGTTCCTCACACGCCACGCCTTGCCCGTTACAATTCGGTTAAATTCACCCATAGGATTGATGACTGCAGCACCAAACTCTCTGAGAAAACGGCGGAAACCCCTGCTTCTATCGTTCAGCAACAAGTGTGAAATGCGGTGTGATATTTCGCCAAAACATATTCCGCCCATCGTCGTGGCAAGAACGTCGTTAATGGCAGGCGGTTCCACTTCGCCCATAAACTCCCACATCAGCGAACCACCCAAGGCATAAGGTGCCGACTGCCAGAACGACAAACCGTTGCCACGTGCCGAATTATAGTACAAGTTGCCGTGGTAAGGGTGTGCAAACAAGTTGGTAGAAAACTTGTCGTTGTCCCACACAAATCCATTTTTAAAGTTCTTGCGTATGCTCTTGAAGTTTACTTTTGCAAAGTCGTAGCGTAGAGCAAACCTATCTACACAGTGCACCAAGGCATTTACGGCAGTTACTTCAGCTGCTGCCTTCCAAGGTCGTTTTCGCTGTTCTTTAGGGTCGTTATAGGCAAACTGAAGATTATGAATGTGCAAAGTAGAATCGTTTTCCATCAACATTCTATACCGTTCTGCCATACTACGTTCGGCAGTTCCTGTTGTTCCACCATACGATAGTATTCTCTCTGGTTTAAACCTCATTACGATTCCAGCTTCCAACAACGCCTTGCTCTTATAATGCTTGTTTTCCCAATAATAGTGCGTAGTGCCCCACCCAGCCGACACGAATGCGCCCAACTCCTTATTAATACGAAAGTCTAAGTTTACACGACCTTGCAGCGAGTACAGTCGATGTGGCTTGCCGGAAGTTTCTTTCTCAAAGGTTTCTATGTGCGCAAAGCCTATATCGCTACTCAACAGCCACCTTGGCGACAAGTTCACACAGCGTCCCAATCGGTAAGAAACTGCTCCCGAAAGTTCTTCGTTGAAACCCATATAGCGTGTACCCACCGCCAACAGCGAATAGGTGTTGCGATTTCGGAAACGCAAGCCCATATTCAGCAGTGCATGGTTGCCTCCGTATGCCAATATGTCTATCTGTGTTTGCGGACCAACATTCACCAATCCTATCCTGTGCATCAGCGTATCACGACTGTAATTGATAATGCCGAGCTGCAAGCCCTTCGGTTGCCGCAACGCAATGTTCAACAATCCTATCTGCACACCTCGCAGCGTGTCGGCATAGTTATAGGTGCCCAACTGCAAGCCACGCATTGTTTTTGACGCAATGTTTGCCAAACTGCTTATCTGAACACCAGCCTTTATGCCCATTGCAATATTCGTGAAACCGCTCAACTGCAAACCTCGGAAGGGTGTTCCTACGATATTGGCAAATCCCGACAACTGAACACCGTGTATATGTCGCGCCACGTTGGAGATGGCTGCCAACTGCAGACCGCGCATTTCGCCACCCAAAGTGTTCATACCGAAAGCCGCTTGAAAGCCGTCGATACGCCCACCGCTTGCAGCAAACAGTCCGCCGATGCTCACACCCTTCATCTGATGGTGCGCAATACTGCTTATTCCGCCTATCTGAAAACCGTGCAGGGTGTCGGTAGCAGCAAGAATACCGATATTCGCACTTCGCCATCGCGAAGAGTCTGCCGCATTGTGTCCAAAGCCCAAAGCCCAGTTGTAGAAATGACGTTCGGAAGTTTGCCCGTTTGTTTGTGCCCACAGCGAAGCCGTTGTTGCCAAAAACAAGGCAACAACTACCCATACTTTTTTATTGCTTCTACCCAAACGGAACAGCGCGCTTTTCTTCATAGGTCAATCACGGCTTGCTATCGAACTGCAACAGCCGAACTTCTCGTTACGAACTTTCGTACAAAGGTAATAAAAGTATTTCAGAACACCAAAGCGAAAGCACAACTTTGAATTATTTTCTGTTTTACGTATATCCAACATAAAAAGTTCGGAAATGCAACTTTCCACACTTCAGAAAGAACACAAACGTTAGGTTCAACAGAAAAATATAGTGCAACTCGATTTCCTTTTTCTTACCGAAAGCAAATCCCGAAAACAGCCCCTGTTTTGTAAAGATTATTCTAACGAAAAACGGTAATTTCGATTTGGCATTGCGAAAGCGGCTCTTTTGCAACGCAAAACCTACGCTTTTACCGTGCAAAACAGCCGCTTTTGGAACGCAAAATAATAGGTTTTGCAACACCTTGATAATGAATGGGTTGAGCAATAGAAACTCTTGTGAAATATATTTACACTGCAACAACTCTTTTCTCACCCTTTAAAGTAACATCATTCCCATAAACTTTATCGAAAGAGATAAAAATTAAGAGTTGATTTTCATAGTGAAAACCAACTCTTAATTTTTATCAGTGAAATATCAAATAGCCCTATCAAGTCCTGTTCTTGGGTCGTGTTCGCCTATTAAAGAAGCAAAAAACTCATCATCTCTACCGACTTTTATACGAACCTCGCCGCTCTTTCTGCTCCGCAACAGGTCTTCTTGAATAGCTTTGTTACTATCCTTTCATATTAGAGAGAATACGCTTAAAGTCTGAATCATCACGAAGTCCGTCCCAGTCTTTATCTTTCTCCACTTTTTCCACAGAAGCTTCACGTCTTGAAAAAGAACGCTCCAAATACTTCAATGCTTCTTCTTTCTTGTTTCTTATGGCATAAAGACAAGCCAAATTATAGGAACTACCTCCATTCTTAATCCCTTGTTGAAACTTTTCAAAGGCTTCGTTATATAGTTTTTCAGCTTCAATACCAGACTTTGTCTGTGCAAGATTGCTTAAAGCAGTTCCCCAATTGTAATATGCCTGATGGAAGTCAGACTTATATTGTACTGCTTGTTGATACTTTTCAAAGGATTCCCTGTATAATGCTTTAGCTTCAACACCAGACTTTGACTGTGCCAAACGAGTTAAATCATTTCCCCAATTGTAATATGTATCATATAAGTCTGGTTTATTCTGTGTTGCCTGATAATATTTTTTAAAAGATTCCTTGTATAGTGCTTCAGCTTCGATACCAGACTTTGTCTGTGCTAAGTTACTTAAAGCAGATCCCCAATTATTATATGTTTCAGAACTTTTAGGTTTTAATTCTGTTGCAGCCTTATACTCTTTTGAAGCATCTAAGTATTCTCCAGCTAAATGATGCTTTAACCCTATGTTGAAGTGATTGTTTGCTTCTCTCTCTAAAAGGAGTAGTTGTCTTTCATTCTGATTCTGTACTTTCGAAAGTTTCTTTGTAAGGGAATCAATTTCTTTTTCAGACTCTTTAAGTTGTTCTGAAAGCATCTTCTCTTGAGAACTTTTCTTTGCTTCTGCAGCCTGCTTAATCTCTAAAAGTTGGTCTATAACCTCTGGAATTTCTGTATAAGAAGCAACCTTAATAGAAGTTAGGAAATTAAGAGAATCCTCTAACGGCTTATCAGTTATGATATAGTGTTCTTGGGCGTAGATACCTTGCGTTCTGTTGATTTCCTTAAAAATACCATTGATTTGAGGGTCGCCTGAACCTTTTCCAATAAAAAGGACAGTTTTATTGAATATGATATTTTTCAAAGCATATAAGGTATGTTCCGCCTCTCGCCCTTCACTCTCATAAAGTCCACCATAATCTGACGGGAATAAGACTATAGAATCTAAGTGTTCTATGCAACCATGCAATTTAAATAAAAGTATAAGGTCTTTCTTCAGCCAGTTTAGCTCGTAATCTTTAGTCTTATATGCTTTTATTTCTTGGAGTTCAGGAATGGCTTTCTCAAAAGCTTTATCATAATTTGTAGTAATAATCTTTGTTGATAGCCTAAAAAGCTTTTGCTGAAAAGAAAAATCATTCTCCTTTCCTAATGCAAAATAGTGCTTGACAAATTCGCCAACTTGTCTTCTATTTATTCCTTCAGTTTCTAATTTTTCAAGAGCTTTAATCGGCTCTAAGCTATCGCAAGATTGTTTTAGTTCGTCTGTAATATATCCTTTCTCATTCAGATGAGAAGTTATAGATTTAACCATTTTATCCCAACCTTCGAGAGATTCATTGTCCGTGTTTTTTAAGTCCCAAGATAAACCAGCACCAATGAATAGTACTAAATCATCTGCTTCGATTGCTTCTTTTAATCCAGGAGGTATATTTATCATAGTTTTATCATTTATTTTACACTGTGTAACTACTGTTATAAAGGTAAACTTTTGTGGTATAAGGTCTGAAGAGCCATTCGGAAGTTAGGCTAACAGATTTTCATAGATGCAAAGATATAAAAAAATATTGATGTTCGGGAAAAGGTTTTCACGAATTAATGCGAGCTTGGTAAAGGAAAGTGGGTTTGAAAGATTGTAGAGGTAATAAGGTATTCAGTTAAGATTCTGCCCTTCAACAACACAGCCTGCGCTGAGAGCACAGGCTGTGTTGTTATGTCTGTTTATACAGGCGAGGTTGCCTAATATATATTGTATAGTGCTTATTGCTTGTTTACGTCCTTGATAATCGTTACCGACAGTGCGCCAGCAACGAGGGCAACGCCTGCCACAATCATCATATTGCTTTGCACAGAACCTACAAGATGCAAGATGACACCGCCAAGGGCAGCTGCAATAACCTGTGGTATACAGATGGTTCCGTTGAACAAACCAAGGTAAGCACCCATGTGTCCGTAGCCTTCGAGCGCATTGGTAACGAAGGTGAAAGGCATGGCAAGGATTGCTGCCCAAGCACAACCGATGAGCAGGAACGGAACGAACATAACGTATTGGTCGTGAACGAAAGAAGCCATTACGAAACCTATACCGCCCAAGACGAGCGAAAGACTATAAGCCAACTTGCGGTTTTTGAACATTGGCAGTACCATTGCCCAAATCACAGAGCCTATTGCTTGCACGGCAAAGAGTATGCCCACCCAGTTGCCAGCTTCCTGATAGCTTAAAGTTGCAGTAGCATTGCTGGCTGTCATATCTACGCCCCAGCAGTTGGCAGCTATCGTTCCGTTGGTGTAAGTCCACATATACATAAAGGCAAACCAAGAGAAAAACTGTACCAATCCCACTTTCCAGAAAGTGGCAGGTGCATTCTTCAAGAGGTGTATCCAGTTGGATTTCGACTCGTTGTCGGTTTCTTTCAGGTTGTGATATTCAGCATATTCCTTCGGTGGCATCTCCTTTACCTTTGCCGTGGTGTAGAGTACGCACAGAATAAGAATGGCAGCACCAATGTAGAACGAGTAGATAACCGAGTCGGGGACTACACCTTTCGGTGCTTCGTTGGCAATACCAATGGCAGTAAAGAGGAAGGGGAACACATAACCCGCTAACGAACCAGCATTGCAAAGAAAACTCTGGATAGAGTAAGCCAAAGCCTTCTGCTTTTCGTTTACTTCGTCGCCCACAAGCATTTTGAAAGGTTGCATCGCCATATTGATGCTCGTGTCGAGAAACATCAAAGAGATTAAACCGAACACCATCGCCGTGGAAACAGCCATACCGAACGAGCCTGCATTCGGCAAAAGGCACATAACGAGGACGGCAGCGGTAGCTCCGACGAACAGATAAGGTATGCGGCGACCGAAGCGTGTCCACGTCTTGTCTGACAATGTTCCTACAATCGGTTGCACAATAATGCCCATCAACGGTGGTAAAATCCAGAAATAGCTCAGGCTGTGTGGGTCGGCACCCAATGTTCCGAATATGCGTGAGATGTTTGCGCTTTGCAATGCGTAAGCTATTTGCACACCAAAGAACCCAAAGCTAAGGTTCCATAGTTGCCAGAAACTTTTGTCGGGGCGGGTTTTTAATTCTTTATTCATAGTTGAAAGTGTGTGAGTTGTAGTTTATTTGTTGTTGATTTATGTCTTGTCGTTATCGTGTTGTGCCTCGAACGATGAGCCTTGTGCGCACTACACGCTTCTCGATAGAGTCGATGGGGAGTACACCTTCCACCTTATTTATAAGTATGTTTGCAGCTTCTTCGCCCACACGTACACCACGTTGCTCAACCGTGGTCAGCATCGGGTCGCAGGCTACGGCACGCTCGCAGTTGGTGAAACCACAGATAGAAACATCTTCGGGAACACGCAAACCCATTCGCTTGCACGAATAGAGAATGCCAATGGCTGTGTCGTCGTTCACGGCGAAGAAACTATCGGGAGGGTTTGGAATGCTCATAAGGTCGGGCGTGATAGACTCTGCATCGCTGCGGTTGTCGCACATACGAATGAGTTGTTCGTCAGGCTGTATGCCATGCTTCAGCAAAGCATCGCAATAACCATTGTAACGGTTCTTTCCGATTTCCAAATTCAACGACAAGCCGTAGTAGGCAATGCGCCTGCATCCTGTATTAATAAGGTGGTTCACGGCAGAGAGCGCACCCATGTAGTCGTCGATGACCACACGGCTGGCATTCACGCCTGTACTCATACGGTCGTAGAATACAAGCGGAACGTTCTGGTCGATAAGGAACTGGAAGTGGTCGTACTTAGCTGTGTCTTTCGCTTGCGATACGATTACACCGCAAACTTTATTCTCATAGAACGACTTGCATATCTCTACTTCCCGCTCATAGCGTTCGTCGCTTTGCGCAATCATTAGCTGATAGCCACGTGCCGAAGCCTCTTCTTCGATTCCTGCCAATATGGAAGAAAAATAAAAATGCGTAAACTGTGGCACGATTACACCAATAACTTTCAGCGATTGCACTTTGCTTTTGCGCAATGCTTCGGCTATGATGTTCGGAGTGAAGTTATGCTCACGGGCATAACGCTTTATTTCGTCCCTCTTCTCAGCAGAAATGCGTGGACTGTCCTTCAGTGCACGCGAAACAGTGGCAACGGAAACACCAAGTTCCCGTGCAATATCTTTCATCGTAACACTTCCATTTTTGACCATAATTCCGTGAGTTTGATTTCTGTTTTTTGTTATTTCTATGGCAAAAATACACATTTTTACAAAAACGTTGATACAAGTCAAGAATTTATTATTGCATTATTAATGCAAACGTTTGCGCATTTTAATTAACGTTTTTAATGGATAAAAAGTGCTAATTATAGAATTATCAAACTATCTTTGCATTGATAAGCCTTATATAAGGTGAGGCGGACATCACATAAATCTATAAAAGAGATAACAATTTACTCAATATTAATAACTTTAGCAATAAAAAGATGAAGCAGGTAAAAAGCAAATTCCCTGTCAGGATAATGACGCTTGTATTAGGTCTGTTCCTGTCTATCAGTGCCTTTGCACAATCGACTATCAAAGGTCTTGTAAAAGATGCTTCTGGCGAACCAGTTATCAGCGCATCGGTTCTTGTTACAGGAACCTCTAACGGTGTGCAGACTGACTTCGACGGAAACTTTGAAATCAATGTGGCGCCAGGCACTCAACTAACAATTTCCTACATCGGATACGTTAAGCAGCAAGTTGCTGCAAAGAATGGTATGGTAGTTGTACTCCAGCCAGACGGTGCGCAACAAATGCAGGAGGTAGTGGTTATCGGTTACGGTGCAGTGAAGAAGGGCGACCTTACAGGGTCGGTTCTCGCAATGAAACCAGACACAAAGAACAAAGGTCTTGTAGTAAACGCACAGGATATGATGCAAGGCAAGATGGCTGGTGTGAACGTAACAAGCGATGGCGGTACTCCTGGTGGTGGCGCACAGATTCGTATTCGTGGCGGTTCTTCATTGAACGCATCTAACGCTCCGCTTATCGTTATCGACGGTGTGGCATTGGATAACACAGGTGTGAAGGGTATGTCAAACCCACTTTCTATGGTAAACCCACAAGACATCGAAAGTTTCAACGTATTGAAAGACGCTTCTGCAACAGCTATCTACGGTTCTCGTGGTTCTAACGGTGTTATCATCATCACCACAAAGAAAGGTCGTGCTAACCAACCTGTCGCTGTTTCATACGCTGGTAGCGTAACTGCAAGTGTTAAGAAAAAGACCATTGACGTAATGAATGGCGACGAATATCGTAAATTTATTACTGATATGTTTGGTGCTGGCAGCAAGCAAGTGGCTGCACTTGGCAAGGCTAACACTGATTGGCAGAACGAAATCTATCGTACAGCGTGGGCACAAGACCACAACGTTACTGTAACTGGTTCAGTAGGCAACGGTACTAATTCATTGCCTTTCCGTGTTTCTGCTGGTTACACAAACAACCAAGGTATCTTGAAGACCTCAAGCTTTGAGCGTTACACAGCTGCTGTTAACTTAAATCCATCGCTCATGAACAACCACTTGAATATGAATTTCAATGTGAAGGGTATGTTCGCAAAGAACCGCTTTGCAGATGGTGCAGCAATTGGAGCAGCCGTTTCTTACGACCCAACTCAAAGCATTTACGACTACGAATCACCTGATGCAGCGAACTTTGGCAACTATCACGCTTGGCGTGGTGTCGGTCTTGCTGCAAGCGAAGACCCAACATGGCCAACTACTTTGAACACTTTGGCAACAAAGAACCCTATGGCTATATTGAATTTGAAGAACGACCGCTCTCGCAGCCGCGACGTAATAGCAAATGCAGAGTTCGACTATAAGGTTCACGGGTTTGAAGACTTGCGCTTGCACGTTACTGCTGGTGCTGACATTGCGCAAGGACAGCAGGATACAGACATCGCACCAACTTCTCCATTGGCTTCTTATTATGGTTACAATGGTTGGAGCAAACAGTTGAAACGCAACCTCACTTTCAACGCATACGCACAGTACTATCACGACTTTAAGGACGCTGCGAAAAACCATTTCGACATTATGGCGGGTTACGAGTGGCAACACTTCTGGAAAAAAGACAAGAGTCGCGCTATACAATACTATCCTTCTACCAACTCAAAGGCTGGCCAAATCTACTACGATAGTGGTAAAGACTACAACAAAGACGGTATTTTGGAAGATTATGTATATCCTACTGAGAATTTCCTCGTATCATTCTTTGGTCGTGCTAACTGGAGTTTGATGGATCGTTACTATGTTACTGCAACATTCCGTGCCGATGGTGCATCACGTTTCCAAAACCATTGGGCTAATTTCCCTTCATTCGCATTTGCTTGGAAAGTAAAGGACGAAAACAAATTCCGCGACATTAAGTGGTTGAGCGACTTAAAACTCCGCTTAGGTTGGGGTATGACGGGTCAGCAGGAAGGTATTGGCGACTACAACTACTTCGATATTTATCAAACAGGTAGCGGTACAAATAACGAATATCCAGTAACAGACGATGGAACTGTTGTTCGCCCACAAGCTGTAAATAAGGCTTTAACTTGGGAAACAACTACAACTTACAACGTCGGTCTCGACTGGGGTATATTCAACCAACGCCTCACTGGTAGCATTGATTGGTACTACCGTAAGACCACAGACCTTTTGAACAACAGTGTTACAGTTTCTGCTGGTTCCAACTTCCGCAACCAAGTTCCTTCTAACATTGGTTCGTTAAAGAACACTGGTGTTGAAGCAGCTTTGCGTTGGAGAGCCATCGAATCAAAAGATTGGTATTGGACTATCGATTATAACTTCACATACAACAAGAACGAAATTACCGACCTTACAGGTGGTAAGGACCCTAACTTGGTTGTTGCAACGGGTGGTATCTCAGCAGGTACTGGCGTTAATGCACAAGCACACGCTGTAGGACACTCTGCCTCTTCATTCTACGTTTATCAGCAAGTTTATGACAAGAATGGTAAACCAATCGAAGGTGCAGTTGTAGACAGAAATGGCGACGGTCAAATCACTGAAGCTGACAAGTATTTTTACAAGAACCCTATGGCACCTGTAACAATGGGCCTTGCTTCTCGTTTAGAGTATAAGAGTTGGGACTTTGGTTTCTCTCTTCGTGCAAATATCGGCAACTACGTGTTCAACGATTTGATGGCTGGACAAGCTAATGTTTCTCCTTCTGCTGTATGGGCGTCATCTGAATTCTTGTCAAACCGTCCAACCGCATCAGTTAAAGACAATTGGCAGACAAGTCATATTTCAGCTATCCTTTCAGACCGTTGGGTACAAAATGCCTCATTCTTGAAGCTTGACAACATTACATTGGGTTATAGCTTTGCCGACCTCTTCAAGACTGGTGGCTGGCATGGTTTGAGCGGACGTGTTTATGGTACTGCTTCCAACTTGCTTACACTTACAAAATATAAAGGTATAGACCCTGAAGTGTTTGGCGGTATTGACAATAATCTCTATCCTCGCCCAATGTCATTCATTGTAGGTCTGAACTTAAATTTCTAATTCTATCCTAAAAGTCAATAACAATGAAACAATATATTAAGAAATTAGCTCCTGTAGCAACATTGTTGCTTACATTGAGCATCACTTCTTGTGTAAAGGACTTGGACGTTACACCAATCGACCCAAACCTTCAAACAAAGATTAATCCCAACCATTTGTTTAATAAATGCTATGCAAACTTTGCATTGGCAGGCAACAGTGGTCCTAATGGCGATTGTGACATTGATGGTCTTGACGGAGGTACAACAGGTTTCATCAGACAGTTGTTCAATTCTAACGAACTTACTACCGACGAAGCTATTTGCAACTGGACACAAGACGAGGGTATTACAGAATTCAACTTCGACACCTTTGGCAGTTCTCACCCAATGCTCAAAGGCTTCTACTATCGCCTTTACTTTGGTGTTACCATCTGCAACCAATACATCAACAACTTCGGCGATGTAGACAAGCAGAAGACAGCAGAGGTGCGCTTTATCCGTGCACTCGACTATTATTTATTGATGGACGCGTTCGGCAATATTCCTTTCACTGAAAAAGTATCGGCTGAATCTGCTAAGCAATACTCACGCAAGCAGATGTACGATTACATTGAAAAAGAACTATTGGCTATCGAGAACGACCTGATGGAGCCAAAGGCAAAGAAGTCTACCGATGCTAATTATGGTCGTGTAGACAAGGCTGCCGTTTGGATGCTGCTCTCTCGTCTTTACTTGAACGCTGAAGTTTATACTGGTACAGCACAATGGCAGAAAGCTGCTGATTATGCTAAGAAGGTAATCAATTCACCTTATCAGCTATATACAGGCGCAACAGTAAACGGTTGGACTGCTTATCAGCAACTCTTTATGGGTGATAATGGTGAAAACGGTGCATCAGTTGAAGCTATCTTCCCTATCCTTCAGGACGGTAAGCGCACCGCAGCTTATGGTGGTACAGTATTCCTGATTAACGCTTGCTACGACAAGGCTGCAACAGTAAACAGCAACGGCGTAGCTGGTGGCAACCTTTACGACAATGCAAACTGGGCGGGTGTTCGTGCTCGTAAGGACCTTATCGACAAGTTCTTCCCTAACAACAATGCGCCTTCAGTTACTGGAGCTGTCATGCCTAAGGAAGCAGGCGACGACCGTGCATTGTTTGACGGTGTAGACAGAACGATTACACAAGAGACCTCGAAAGACCTTTCAACATTTACAAAGGGCTTCGCAGTAGTTAAATACAACAACTTCTACTCAACAGGTGCAACTGCAAAAGACCTCCGTTATGCTGATACAGACTTCTTCTTCTTCCGTGTTGCAGAGGCTTATCTTACCTATGCAGAAGCTACTGCCCGTTTGAATGGCGATCAGACTACTGCTGAAGGTACAGACCTTATCAACAAACTCCACGTTCGTGCTCACGCTAAACCGAGAACTTCAGGTGCTTACACACTTAACGACATTCTCAATGAGTGGTGTAAAGAGTTCTACTTCGAGGGACGTCGCCGTGTAGACTTGGTTCGTTTCAATAAGTTTGGTGGTAATGTAAACTACAACTGGGCTTGGAAAGGTGGCGAAATCAAGGGACGCAACTTTGCTGCAACACGCAACATCTTTGCAATTCCAAACAGCGACATCACCGTGAATACGAACTTGAAACAGAACCCTGGTTATTAAGATTATTCAAGTTGAGGAGGCAACTCCTCAACTATCACAACTCAAAAGATAAGAATTATGACAAAGATATTAAAGTCAGCATTGCTGCTTCTTTGCAGTGTTTGTTTCTTTACAGCGTGCAGCGATGACAACGACGAAAACCCAACGGTAAAGACGCCAACTACCTTCCACCTGAATACGCCCGCACTTGCGGCTAATGGTGTTTACGATTTGGCTAATTCTAAAACCATCGAGCTTACCTGCTCACAGCCAGACTATGGTTATCCTGCCGTAACAAAATATACGGTAGAGGTTGCAACAAGTGCCGATATGTCGGACGTAAAGAGTATGGCAACAACTTTCACAACTGCCAAGATGGAAGTAAACGCTGCCGAACTGGCAAGTCTGCTTACCGACTTGCACGTTGCAAAGGGTATGAAAGAAGAACAATTCCCTATCACCGCTCCTGTTTACATTCGTGTAAAGGCTGTTCAGACTACAGCTGACGGACACGAAATAGAAGGAACATCAATTACATCTAACGTTATTACATTAAATAAGGTGTACCTCGTCTTCTCTCTTCCTCCTGTAAAGACACCAGAGAAGCTCTTCCTTGTTGGTAACTTCAACAAATGGTCGTGGGACAATGCGTTGGAGATGACACCTGTTCACAGTTCTCCTCACATTTTCTGGCACCTTGTTTACATTGATGGTCAAGGCGAAAGTGCTGGTATCAAGTTCAACAGCGAAAAGGCGTGGAACGGCAACGATATTGGTTTCGACAAGATAAAGATTAACCCTGCAAGCGAAAAGGGTTCTGACATCATCAGCGTTAAAGGCAACATCGGCTCTTCTAAGGCTGGCTGGTACTTGATGATTGTAGAGTGCACTGTAGAAGGTCGCGACGTTAAGTATAACGTAAGCTTCAACAACCCTAACGTTTACCTCCAAGGTTTGTGTACCGCATCGGCAGGTTGGGACCTTATCCCAGAGAACCTGTTCACTGTTCCTGCAACAGCTGACGGCGAATTTGTATCTCCAGCCATTGGCAATACAGTTTCAGGTGGTCCTACAAACGACGACCCAGGTGTACGTATCTGCGTGAAGATACCTGACACAGACTGGTGGAAGTCAGAGTTCATCATCTACGACAAGAAGATTGCTTACCGTGGAACAGGTGGCGACCAAACTCCACGTGTTGCAGGTACAGCAGGTCAGAAGGTGTACTTGAACTTCACTAACGAAACAGGTGAAATAAAGTAATAACAACTTATTATTATAGAAAACAGTTATGAAGAAATTATCATTATATATCACACTCGCACTTGTAAGCCTCGTTCTCGGGGCTTGCAGCGACGGGTACGAGCCTTGGGGCAACCCTCAAGCATACCCAGAAGAAGGTGCCATCACCATTCCTGGTATCAAGGCAAATGCTGTTGCAACGCAAGACTTAGCCAATGCTGACGAACAGGTATCTCTCTTCACCCTCTCTACGGCTGAGCTTCCTGAAGGCTACACCTTGCAAAACGCTCGCATCAAGCTCTATCCGAAGGACATCAACACTGCAATGTCTACCACTCTCAACACTACACTTGACGGTAAGGCTAACACTGCAGAAGTACAGGCAATGGTGGAGAAGTACTACGGCAAGCGTCCGGAAGCACGCAACTTCGTTGCACTTGTATATATCAATGTTGTAAAGAACGGTCAGGCTGCGCTCATCGAAGCTGGTGAGGTTGCTGTTACAATAATACCAAAGGCTCCATTCATCGATTCTGCCTACTATCTCGTAGGCGATGCTTCATCGTGGGACAAGGACGGTGCGCTCGTATTCAACCATAGCGACGAAGATGTATACGCCGACCCTGTATTCACCATCTTCATTACAACCAAGAAGAAGGACAGCTACTGGAAGATTATTACCAAGACAAACTACGATGGCAACTTCTGGGCAGAAGGCAAGACTGGCGTACTCGGAACAGTAAAAGACGGTGATGCAAGCATGGAAGGTACGCTCACTACCGAAAAGCCACAAGCTGGTAAGATTGAGACCCCAGGTATGTACCGCATAACCATCAATATGATGAACTATACTTACAAGATTGAGAAGGTAAACTTCACAGAATACCTCTATATGGCAGGTGATGCAAACTCTTGGAGCCACTCGGACATTCTCCACGGACCAGCGTTCGACGGTAAGTATCTTGGCTATATGTACCTCACACAAAGTGGCTTTAAATTCTGTACACAACCTAACTGGGACGGTACAAACTACGGTAAGGACTTCAGCACAGATAGTGGTGCTGCCAACATTATGATGACAGAAGCCAACGGTTTCTATAAAGTAGAGGTAGACTTGCAGGCTCTTTCTTACAAGCTCACACCTATTACAAGCATCGGTATCATAGGCGACGCTGCAGGTGGCTGGGACAAAGACATTGTAATGACTTACGATGCAGCATCTCACACATGGATTGCCAAGAGCGTAACCCTCAAGGACGGCGAAATCAAGTTCCGTGCCAACGGTGCCTGGGACATCAGCTGGGGTGGCACAGACCTCAAGAAGCTCACATCGAACAACGGTGCAAACATCAGGGTTAATGCTGGAACCTACACCATTAAGCTGAAACCTTCTTACGATGGCAACACACAAGCTGAACTTACCAAAGAGTAAGTCCACTTCAACGATACTTTAAAGTATATATTTCAAGGGGAGAATGCATCTGCGTTCTCTCCTTTTTGTTTGCACAAAGCCAAACTTGCAAACGTTTGCACCCACATTAATACTTATTATAAATCAAGTTAGTGCAGGGAAAGGAAATAAGTTGTATATTTGCGAAAGCATAAACAATTAGGATAAAACAAAATCAAATCATCATTATGAAACGTACCTCAACTCTGCTTGCAGCTTTGTGTCTTGCTATGACAATGTTTGCACAAGGCTGGAAAGCCAACTATGGCGGCGTAATGCTGCAAGGTTTCTACTGGGACTCTTATCAGGATACGAAATGGACAAACCTCGAAGCACAGGCAAAAGAACTTTCCGATTACTTCGACCTCGTGTGGTTGCCACAAAGCGCACAGGCACGCAACAACCCCTCAATGGGCTACGACGACTACTATTGGTTCAGCAATTACAACAGTTCGTTCGGCACAGAGGCTGAACTCCTGAGCCTCATCGGCACTTTCAAAGCCAACGGCATCAAGACTATAGCCGACGTTGTTATCAACCACCGTGCAACAACGGCTGGGTGGTTCGACTTCCCAACCGAAACCTACAACAACGTAACGTACACCATGACATCGAAAGATGTTGCCAAGAACGACGACGGTGGCGAGGCTCTGAAGCAAGCCCAGAAAGAAGGCGTGCAGCTTAGCGATTTCATGGACTCGGGCGAAGACTGGCCTGGAATGCGCGACCTCGACCATAATAGTGCGAACGTACAAGCCACGGTGAAGGCTTACTTGCAGATGCTGAAGGACAAATTCGGCTATGCAGGCTTCCGTTACGATATGGTAAAGGGCTACGGTGGCAAGTTCACGGCACTCTACAACAATGCCTCACAACCCGAATTTTCGGTCGGCGAATATTGGGACGGCGATATAAACAAGGTGAAAGCGTGGATTGAAAGCACCAAGTCGGACAATGTTCCTACAAGTGCAGTTTTCGATTTCCCTATCCGTTACACCGTCCGCAATGCTGTGAACCACGGCAACTGGGGTGCTCTCGACGGTACAGGCTTGGCAAAAGACCCCAACTATGCACGCTATGCCGTTACCTTCGTAGAGAACCACGACACCGAAGACCGCGGCGGTGGCAGCCACCAAGACCCCATAAAGAAAGATACATTGGCGGCAAATGCCTATATTCTCGCCATGCCGGGAACGCCAAGCATCTTCTTGAAACACTATCAGGCATACAAAAGCGACATCAAGAATATGATTAGCGTGCGCAAGCTGATGGGCATCAACAACGAGAGCAAGGCTGCCAAGTACAGCAGCAACTCCGACTACTACGCCTTTACCACCACGGGTACAAACGGCGAAATGCTTACCGTGCTCGGTCCTGCAAAGAGTTTCTCCAACACAAACCGCTGGATAAAGCTCATAGGCGGATACCACTGGGCTTACTATGTGGAGAAGAGCAAAGCCAACTTCGTATGGGCAAGTCTTGCGAGCGGCACCTACGATGGCGAGCAAAGTGTAACGCTGACAGCCATCAGCGACGATGCGAATGCGCAAATCGTGTACACCACCGATGGAAGCGAACCCACAGCAGGCAGTGCAAAGGCTACCAACGGACAAGTGCTGACCATTCCTGTGGGCACAACCGTGCTGAAAGCAGGATTGCTCGTTGGCAGTGTTGTGAAGAACGTCATTGTCCGCAACTACAACATCATCGACTTCAAGCCTTACAATATTAAGGTATATGTAAATGCCGACGAGGCTGATGCAGCGTGGGCAAGTGCGAAGATGACAAGCACCAACCCTTCTATCAACTTCTGGATATGGGGCGGAACACACAAGACCGTGAAGGGCTCGTGGCCAGGCGATTTCGTAACAACAACCGAAACGGCAAACGGCAAGAAATGGTTTGTGAAGGAATTTGCCATTACAAACTCTAACGACATCGTGAATTTGGTATTCAGTGTAGGCACAGGTTCGCCACAGACGGTCGATATTGAAAACATAAAGGCAACCACCTTTATCAACATATCGAGCGAGAAAGAAGGCGGAAAGAACAAAGTAAACGTTGTTTCTACGGGCATTGACAACGTTGTTGCAGAACAGAAGAGCAACAACGCCCCTTACTACTACACACTTTCAGGACAGCGCATAGCGAAACCAACCCAACGTGGCATATATATCCACAATGGAAAGAAAGTATTGGTGAAGTAAAAGAAAAACAACACGAAAACAATGCGGCGGCTTTGCAGTAAGAATGCAGAGCCGCCGCATCGCTTTTATCGCATAGGTTCAGAGAAGAGAAAGCCGTGCAATGGTTCCGTCGATTATCAGCAAAGGTCTGCCACATTATTTCGTTCTTCCAACTAAATAAAGCAGTTTTACCACTACACCACTGCTTCTGTACATCTTATTACATATAGGCGAAAAAGGTAATAGCCGTGTAAATATTTTTCACAAACATAACTATTGCATAACACCTTTGTTATCAACGTGTTGCAAAACCTATTGTTTTGCATTCCAAAAGCGGCTGTTTTGCACGGTAAAAGCGTAGGTTTTGCGTTGCAAAAGAGCCGCTTTCGCAATGCCAAATCGAAATTACCGTTTTTCGTTGGAATTATCTTTACAAAACAATGGGTGTTTTTAGCTAAGGCTATTAGATTATAATCATCATAAGAGTGAGATGTTTTTTCGTAACTTTATATTGATAAATCGAATAGTTACAAATAAACATCTCACTCCTATAACTTTTCAAACTACTTTCTTATATCGAGTTCAAGCAATGTATTGGTTTTGTTGCTCTGATTCGTCAAGTAGTTTAGAACTTAATCTGCAAACGTGTCTCAAGCATTGATACGGTGTTGTCAGCGAATGCCATATTCTCTGTTGCACGAGTGATAGAAGCACGTACACGCCAAATCATATACTTGTTGATGTAGTAGTTGAAGGTCAGCGACCAGTCGTTCACCTTACCACCAAAGATGTTTGCGTTCTTATCGGTCAATGTTGAGTAGTTGTAAGCAGCAACAAGCTCCATTGCACCTGGGTCTGGTGTAGCTATACCTGCGTCGTTCTTGGTATAGGTGTAACCTTGTCCTTTGAGTAAATAGCGGACATTGCCATAAGCACCCCACGCCTTGTAATTAGGCAGGGCGTTATCACGCTTGATAGCAACATAGTAGTATTGCGACTCTATGCCGAGATTACCAAAAGCGGCGGTCAGTTCAGGAGAGAATTTCCACAGCGATTTGGCATCGGTGATGGTTGCTTCTTGCGCACTGACATTTGCAATACGTGTTGGGAACGGAGCTCTCAGCGTGTATGAACTGTGGCTGTTGGCTGCATTCTTGTTATAACGTGGCGACTCGTAAGCACCGCTGACACCAAAGTGGAAAATCTTTCCACGCTCCATCTGTGGGTGCCATACCAAACGTGTCATCGCTCCCCACGCCTCATTGCCGAGTTTGTCGGTGGTCATCTTCATCGCATCGTTCTCTGCAAAGAGAGATGCCGTAGCGTGGAACTTGTCATCAGTGTGCACATACATCGCACCTATCAGACGATTGTTGAAGAAAGCTTGGTTAGCCAAAGGCTCTTCCATAGAAATCTTGAAGCTTGAAGATGTTGCACTCTGTAAACCGAACTGATGAACGAAGTAGCCCAAGCGAAGCAATTCGTCATTGTTTATTTTGTAGTCGAGATTGATGTCTTTCAGCGACAAACTCTGGCGCGCAAAGCCCACATCAACCTTTACTTTCCACTTATCGTATGTGGCACTGAAGCCGATACGAGCATCAGGAATAGCAGCGCCATCGTTGAGCAGAGCATCAACGGTCTTGTCGGTTGAATGCATTGCACCTGCGTCCATGAGAATACGTCCTGATGGCTTAACAACTAACTTCGGCTCTTCTTTCTGTTGAGCGAAGGCACCTGCGCACACCATTAAGCTGCAAGTGGCGAAAAGTATAATTCTTTTCATTGGTCTATCTTTTATATTAGTTTACTTTTTGTTTTGGTATTAAGCTGAAATGCCTTGGTTTAGGAGTTACGGAAGTAAAGCCTTCTGTAACTCCTTATGACTTAGTTTGCTGCCTTGAAAGTGCTCTTGGCAACCTTGCCTTCTTTCTGCAACTTGGCAAACTCTTTCTTAGCTTTCTCCAGCTGAGCTTGGAAAGCTGGGTCTGCATGCAGGCGAGCTACGACAGCAGCACTCACTACACGTGCAGCATCAACATCGCTTTGCCAGTGGTAACCACAGATAACACGGCTTTGTCCCATCTGGTAGCCACGCTCAAGGATTTCATTCTGACGGTCAATGTTAATCTCGGCAAGTACCAATGCCGTTGCCCAACCAATAGCAGTGTGCCCAGAAGGATAAGAACCATTGGTTGACAGTTCCTGTTGCTGCTCTGGATTACAGGTCATCTCATTATAGAAAGCGAATGGACGTACACGCATATAATGGTCTTTAGCACTGCGTGTTGCTAAGTCGCCAGCGTCTTCGCGCATATTCAGCACGAGCTTATAAATCTCTGGTGTTGTTTCCTTGCTGATTTTGATACCAAAAGCTTCAGAGAAAGCGTTGGGCACACCGTCTCCACCAACGCGTGCATCGGCAACAGCTTGGTCGCCACGTGGTGTGTTGCGTTGCATCTTTCCCCACTGATACTGTGCTTCATCATAGAGGAATTGAATACTACCTGGCTGTGGAGGAGTTGGAAGAAGTTCTAATGAACTTGTCTGTTGGCCATCTTGAAGATAGTAAAGGTCTGGATTGGTACGTGCGTCTTTGATTTTCTTTGCTGCATTCTGTGCAAAAGTCGTTACTGAGAACATAGCCAGTAAACCGACAAGTAAAGTCTTTTTTGTCATTGGTTTTTAATTTAAAAGCTAAAAAAATATTCTTTTAAGAACTCTGCTGCAAAGTTAAGAGAAAAGAGTGATATAAAAAGTTGCATTTGATTATTTCCGTTGAAACAACCAAATGCAACTATTATAACACACTGAAAGCCAATACTATGACTATTCAGAAAGTTTTAAAATATAATGAACAATACTTGCAGGACAATGTGTGCAATAGGTTTCAAGAGCCTCTCGATTGTCTCCTATCTTGCTATGATAGAGCCGACTGACAACGGGATTGAGGTTTCCATACATTCCTAACATACCTGGCAGCAGGGTGCGTTTTACCTTTGGCATTGCAATAAGGAGAGTCAATACACGCACCTGTTGGCTGTTGGCAGCCGTGAAGTGGAACAATCCGTCGCTCACCTCGTTGTCGGTAGTGCTGAAAGATATGAAGAAGTCGTTGGTAAGTTCTGCAATTTGGTCAGTGATGTCGCGCGTTGCACTGCTAATATCGGCGAAGAGTTTGAGGTCAAACTTCTTTATGCGTCGCTCCTCATTCTCTTTTACTACACATTCGTGCACCTCCATAAACATTTGCATCAACGTTTGCAGCTTCTGTAAGACTTGCATTTGCTTCATGCGTTCGTCGATAATCTTCAACGAACGGAGCAACAGTATGCGGTCTCTGCTGTCCATATTGCGTTCTATCTCAGTTATCTCTGTCAGTAAAGCATTCGCCATGTGGGTATAACTGGTGATGTGTTGCATGCCTTGCAGCTGTGAACGGCTTGCAGTAACAAAGCGTTGAATGACAGCAAACCCTCTATCGGTGAAGATATTCTCGTATTGCTTCTTCACGTGTATGAAGTTCTTGTATATCTCTGCTAAGGGTTGGCATCGCAAATCGTCCATAATACGTTGTATGTGATGTTCCATTCCATCGTTCAAACCTGAAAGAATGAGTGCTCCTTCTGTGGAACGGCGGAACTTCTCCAGTCGTTCCTCGAGTTCTTCTATGTGGTTAATCCATACCTCGTTTCTGCTACATTGCTGTTGAATCTCCTCTATCTCTTCGGAATTACGTGCCCGTTCGGAGGCTTCAATCATTGAAGGGCAATCATAAATATCAAGTTGATTGATGCATTCTATCTGTTCATTGAGATAATGAACCATCTTCAGTGCGGCATCACGATTCAGTCTGGCGATGCGTGCAGATAGCTTTGCAATCTGCTTATTGGCAGTATGGATACCCTGCGAGGTGGTGTTGATGTCGTCAATTTCTTGCTTTATCGCATCTATGGCATTGCGTTTCGTATCGTTCAGCCGTGCGTGCATTGCAGAGAGCGTTTCCAAGCGATGGTGTAGGTCGTCTTTTCTTGCCTGTAATTGTTGATGTTGCAAACGGCGTTGGCGGATATATCCTGCCAAGGCAGTTATAATGATACAAATGATACCGATTATGATAAGACCCAACAAGCGCAAATTGGGCACATCGCCATTGAAAACAATCCACGATGCTTTCTCTTCCGTGCCTGACTGAAGCCGCAACACGCCAAGGTCGGACCCTACATAGAAACTACCGTTTTGTACAAAAGAAGCCTTGAAGTTGAACCGTATATCAGCAAAGAAAGTGCCGCCATCAGTCAGGCGTTTACCTCGTACAATGTATTTATGGATACCTGTTTCGGGTAACGTGTAAATAATGCTGTCGTTAACGGCAAAGATTCTGCTGCAGCCATCAACCCGCAGAGAGTCGCCACCCATTATCTGCAGTTGGTGATTGGTAAGCAAGATAAGGCTCTGCATACTTCCACTGCCAGCCACCACGCTGTTAATGAAGACCTTTTTCTGCGTTTCAGGAACCAATCGCATATTGTTACCGCTGCCAACGAATACACCGTGGTTCAGCGTGGAGAGTAGGAACTCGTCGTTTCCCTGTGGTTGAAAGAAAGAAGTGATATACTTATCGTTCATGCAGGTTATCGTGTCGGTGTGCCCATTCTGTGTATTTATCGACAGGAATTTATCCTGCACACCCAACAGAATACGTTTCCGTGCAGCTTGTAAGACCATCGTCGTGATGCCTGTCTTAGGCTGATAGAGCACCTTTGGACGAGCAAAGAGCTGGTTAAAGAGATAATTCCTTCCTATTGTCAGCCTGCAGAACTGGTTGTTTGCATTATAATAAAAGATGTCATTCCCCATGGCGCACATCTCAATGGGCAGGTCGTTCTTCTCAAAATCATAGATTTTCCTTGCCTCTTTCTCTCTATTCTGTTGCCGAAATAGTTCGTGCCGACTGTTCACATAGTAGTAAGTACCGTTATCGCAGCAGGCTGCGATAACCGACGCATTGCCGTTGAGAACACCTAAATGGTGCGGAATGCGCCATACGGCATTCTCCGTCAGCAGCACAGAGAAGTCTGTTCCGTCATCGGGAATAACGATTTTATGCGAGTTCGACGGTATTTTATGGTACAGCGGAACATTTACGAAGCGATGTAAATCCTCCGAAAGGAGTATGCCCGAAGCGTAAACGAAGTAATATGTGGCACCTACCTTATAGAAAGCCAGCACGGGTTGAGGTAGGTTGATGCTTGTGCTCTCTTTGCCATCAGGTTGTTCGATGGTTAATTGTCTGTCGCTGAGACAGTAGAGCTTGCCGTCATAGACTGCCACCTGCCTAAAATATTGTCCTTGATGCCGCATACTGATATGACGTGAAGGCAAATTGAGAGCTACGACACCGTTCTGTGTAGCGGCAAAGAGCCACTGCTGCGTATGGCACAGACTATTGACGAGGAACGGTTCTCCCGTGTTTGCCGTGCATGACCGTGCCGACGGAAAGAGCAATGTGAGCCGTGCCTGCGCAGTATCAGTGGGCATGGCATAGAGTCCTTGCGATGTAGCAACAAAGACAGTGCTGTCAGCAATATCAACATCGTAAGGCGAATAGCGGTTTCCTTTGCATGGAATATCGTAGGTGGAGCGATGAATCAGCGTATCGGAAACTATCTCCCAAAGTTGCAGTCCTGCGTTGCGCGAGGCAATCCAGAGCATATTTGGGTGTTGGGAATCGCGTTCAAGGTCGTAGATGCGGTCTAATCCTGTATCGAAGCGTTGGCGTTTCTCGCCATTTACATACCACACCACACCCGTTTCGCTGCCCACCCAGTAGCCTTCCTTGTCGGAAGATAGTGCCGACAGGCGTTCATTATAATGATATTCTTTCTCCGATAACGACCATGTGTTGGTTTGTTTTTGGCAACTATTTAAGGTGATAAGTGTCAGCAGCAAGACATATAGCCATCTTGTTGCCTCGTTCGATTTCCTGCTATTATTGTAGTTAATAGCCATGCTTTTCTACTTTATTTGTACTGCAAATATACTTAATTTATATCTAATTGCAGATAAAAATGGTGAAAAGTAAACAATAACGTGAGTTTAATATAAACTCTATGCTAGTAGGAATGGGCAAGTATGAAACTGTACGAGAAGAGTTATAACCTCGCTGCCAATATGTAGAAAGCATCGTTACAGTGCCGTTTGCCAGCTACTTTGCGTGTATGTTGCTTCAACTCTGAGGTAAAATTACACCTTATTATATATAGGTAAAGAAGGCAATATGTATGTAAATATTTTTCACAAGCAAAACTATCACATAACTACCTCGCTATCAACGCTTTGCAAAACCTATTGTTTTGCATTCCAAAAGCGGCTGTTTTGCACGGTAAAAG
>OHBE01000991.1_pt1 | contig 27785 bp, 24 predicted proteins | sample 1577231 | NCBI WGS metagenome assembly OHBE01 (sample SAMEA3541506, study PRJEB24748) | human gut metagenome | biome: human gut; feature: human-associated habitat; material: faeces | place: China | collected 2012 | reverse complement strand
CAATATTATTTTGCACAAGCGGTTTACTTTCTATAATTTCTACATTTTCATCTCGGCTATAAAGCAAGCGATTAGTTGTTTTATAAATTTCGCCCTTATGATTTTCGTCTGTACGAATAAACTCCGATTTGCTTGCTATTGTATTAATACTATTGCTATAAGCTACAATGTTAAAATTCTGTTCGTGATATGACATTAAGCTACTGTTATTAGATGTTGGTAAAACTTTATTATAATCACCAAACAACATTACTACTGTGTTATCATTTGAAATTAATATAAAATTAAAAGTTCTTGTTTCTATATCTGTCACTGCTTTCATAGTACCTAAAAAATTCAAACTTACACTTGATTTATCAATATTATTGATTGCCGCTTTTATATTATATAGATAAGTTTTTCCAGCAATTGCAGAACCTCTTATAAGTTTTATCTTATAGCAATTATTAATATTAAAAATTATAGTTGGAATATATGATGAGTCCTCATTAGCAAACTCTGCGTCAATATCTGTTTCGCAAGTAATTCTGTTATCTGCTGATGTTAATTCATTCGCAAATGCTTTTATAAAATCCTTTTCTGTTCCGTTTATGCTTACCGTTTTATTTACATAACTCATTTTTCAACCTCATTTTCATACACAACTTGTGTTATATTTACTTCTGTTTTTATAATTCTATTTAGTAAATCTGTGTTTACTATTCTATGGTCACTTTTATATACAATTTTCTCATTCAACTTTTCAAGATTACCAAAGATTTTTTCTTGCTTTTTTATTATACCTATCAAAAAATCACTCCTTAGCTGTAACAGCCTTATTAACAACAAAGGGACTGCATAAAACAAGCATATAATAATCTCCATCATTAGTTTGCAAGCCTATATCATAGCGATAATCCTTAAATTCCAGTTTTTGAGTATCCTCAGGCTTAAGAGAAATCAAGTAGCCATTTTCTTCTCTGTTTTCTGCTATAATTATCTTTTTTATAAGATAATCATCACTTTCTATATCAAATTTTACCCCAAAAATAAGTTTTTCTCCGTCTTTAAGGTAATATATCGTTCCATCATCATTTTGAATAGTAAGAAGAAACGACATTGTTGTACCTCTTGTAATACTTAATTTCATATTTCCTCCTTAGTAAACGCAAAAAGTGTATCACTAAACCTTACAATTTAATGATACACTATTTGTGTAGAAATATTAAAGTGGAATTATTTCTAAGAAAGTATTCCGCTCAAATTTTATTATGGCACAACTTGCGAATATATCTTTCTGAAAGATTATAAATTTTGGCAAGCTCTGAAATATTATGTCCATCATTATATTTTTTACGAATTTCCTTATTACGCACACTCTTGATAATCTCAGAATATTTTTGTATATAAACAGAATCTTCACCGCCAAAGCGTTTTGAAAGCTTAATATAGTTTTCTATTCCTATAACCTCCGCAATTTCACGCTGCCTATCGCTTAAATCATCTAAAGATATAATAATTTTATCCATTCTTTCACCCTTTCAATAATTTTCTCCCTTTAATTTAATTATAGAACGTTAGTTCGTATTAGTCAAGTAAAAGAAAAACTGCTCAACTCAAAATAGGTTAAGCAGTTTTATAAAGATACTATTTACTCATAAATTCCAACAGGAATATGTTGAATATCTTCAAGCTTATAAGGTGTTTCCTGATATACATTATTAAGCCAGTTAGTATAGAAAAGTGTTGCATTACTTCTCCAAGTAATAGGTGGCAATGCTGAAGTATCATCAGCAGGAAAATAATTATAAGGTATTTCTGGCCTTAAACCACGCTTTAAATCTCTGAAATATTCGTTAGCAAGAGTGTTTCTGTCATATTCTGCGTGGCCAAGTATAAATACCCTTCTAAAATCTCTGCTTGCAATAATAGCTGCACCTGCAAGAGTAGATGAGGCAAGAATAATAAGCTCTTTATGCTTTCTTATATCAGAACGGTGTACACCTGTATATCTTGAATGTGGAATAAGGAATCTATCGTCAAAACCTCTCATAAGAGGATGAAAAACTTCTGTAACCTTATGCTTATAAACGCCAGAAAGCTTCTCATCAAATTCATACTTTGGTATACCGTAGTGATAATAAAGCCCTGCCTGTGCACCCCAACATATATGAAGTGTACTAAAAACATGGGTTTGCGACCATTTCATAATATCACAAAGTTCTTCCCAATAATCAACCTCCTCGAAAGGAAGCTTTTCTACTGGTGCACCAGTGATAATCATTCCATCAAAATATTCATCTTTCAATTCTGAAAAAGTCTTGTAGAAATTAGTAAGATGTTCTTGTGGAGTATTTTTGTGAACATGAGATGCAACCTGCATCAATTCAATATCTACTTGTAATGGACTATTGCCAAGCAATCTCAGCAGTTGAGTTTCAGTTTCTATTTTTGTTGGCATAAGATTAAGTATAGCTATACGAATAGGTCTTATGTTTTGTGTGCTTGCTCTATCCATAGTCATAACAAAGATATTTTCAGAAATCAATTCTTCATAAGCTGGCAGTTCACTCTGTATTTTTATAGGCATTTTTCATTCCTCCAATGACATAAGACATAGCAAAAACTTTTTACTATGCAAAAATCACAATATAGCACAAAAAATGGAGCGACAAGAAGTGCGTCACTCCATTCATTTTCTTATAAACAATTTATTTTAATAATTCTAACACTTATTTTTAAAGTTGTCAACGCTCATAAAATGGCAATTATCTATAATTTCTTGCTATAACTTCTATTTGCTTTCTTATCTCAAGAAAGGCATCAGTAATAACAGGGTCAAATTTCTTGCCCCGCTGTTGCTTTATCAGGTTAAAAGCCTCATCAAAGTTTATAGCCTCTTTATAGCATCTCTTAGAGACAATCGCATCAAACACATCAGCTATTGTCATAATTCTTGCCGCAAGCGGAATCTCTGCACCACGAAGCCCATAAGGATAGCCAGAACCGTCCCAGCACTCGTGATGATATGCTGCAACACCCTTTGCAATATTAAGAAATGCCTCATCCTCAAGGTCACTCAAAGATTTCTCAAGCAACATCTTTCCGTTGACAGTGTGCATTTTTATAATATTAAATTCCTCGTCAGTAAGTCTTCCTGGCTTTTTTAATATAGCATCGGGAATAGTAATCTTGCCAATATCATGAAGTGGAGCAGAAAGAATTATATTATGCATATAATCAGGTGTAAGAATATCATCAAAATCTTCTTCTCTTTTCAGCTCATATAAGATAGCTTCTACATATTCACTTGTACGCTTAACATGCTGACCTGTGCTGCCATCACGAGCCTCTATAATATCAGCAAAGCTAATTATAATTTTATTTTGCAAGGTATCAATTTGATTTTCTTTTTGGTCAACCTTAGAATTAAGTGATTTTCTAAGCTTTTCAAGAGAAAGGAATATCTTGTGTGTAAAAACACCCATAATAAGAAAGCTTGCAAGAGAATTAAGTATAAAAAGAGAAAGTTCAAACCAATCAGGGATATGTATAATAGTATATCCTGGAGTATAATCTCTCATAACTATTGAAAAAAATACAAAAACAAAACACGCAAGAATTACAATTATATCTCTGACATAAGCAAGTACTCTATTATTTGCATCTATAAACATAACAATTATAATTATAGGTATAAATAAAAATTCAAAGCCTGTTTCCTTACCAAAGAGCAATAAACACATAATTTGGTGCGAAAAGGTTTCAAGTATAGTATATGCCAAGCAAGGAATCCATGACCATTTTACATATTTAATAAATATAACTCCTGCGGCATAGAGTGTGACATCAATTATTTCTACTATAGCAAGCTCTTGAATTCCTACCAAAGAAAAGCCTACAAGATATACAGAATGAAGTAAAACATTAACAATAAATAACAAATTGATTGCAAGAGTCATTGAAGAATAAGCTTCAAAATCTTTATCTTCATTATATTTAGGGTTATTAACGAAAAATTCTTTAACTTTATCAGCCATAATTGAGTGGTATTCTCCGTTTTGAGAATTTTCCTTTCATCAGGGTTATATATTGAAACCTTCAACATATAATCAAATTATATCATTTTTATTTTTATTTTTCAATATAATTTCGACATTTTAATTAGTTTTTTTATCAAATTTTAAATCACTTCATATAAAATAACTAATTTTTAACTTTTACATCTTTTTGTACTAATATATCATATACTATGGTTGAAATGCGAATTTTAAAGTTGTATAATTGTCGAGGATTATAAAAATTTAAAAAATAAAAAGGAGAAGTAATGGAAAACACAAATGAATTAAAGCAAAATAAAATGGGTACAGCACCTCTTTTCAGACTCATCATGTCTATGGCACTGCCTGCTATGTTTTCGATGCTAGTCCAAGCATTGTATAATATTGTAGACAGTATTTTTGTTTCTATGAAGGGTGAAGCCGCTCTCGGTGCTGTAAATCTTGCATTTCCTATGCAGTTCCTTATGACAAGCGTTGCCGTCGGCACTGGTATAGGAATCAATTCTCTTGTTTCAAGGCGACTTGGTGAGGGCAGAAAGCAGGAGGCAGATAAAACAGCAACATATAGCCTTATGCTCGGAATTTTTTCTTGGCTTATATTCTTGCTCTTGGGAATTTTCGCAGTACACCCACTGATTTCCGTTTTCACAAACGACCCAGAAACATATCAATATAGTGTTGAATATCTCAGCATTGTATTTATCTTTTCTATTGGCATTTTCGTAGAGGTAAATATAGAAAAAACATTACAAGGCACAGGAAACACAGTCTTTCCTATGGCATTTCAGCTTGTAGGTGCGATTACAAATATTATACTTGACCCTATTTTTATCTTTACCTTTGATTTAGGTGTTAAGGGTGCAGCTATTGCTACCATTATAGGACAAATTTTCTCAATGATTTTTGCACTTCTTGTACTTTTCATCAGAAAAAATGGTATAAAAGTCGATTTCAGCTTTTTCAAAAAAATAGATTGGAAAGTTATTGTTGATGTATATAGAGTTGGACTGCCTTCAATCGTTATGCAGAGCATAGGCTCATTTATGATTTTTGGACTAAATCTAATTCTAACAGGCTTTTCCATCACTGCTGTTAATGTTCTCGGTGTATATTATAAACTCCAATCATTCATATTTATGCCAGTTTTCGGTTTAACACATGGTGTTATGCCTATTATGGGCTATAATTACGGAGCAAAGAATAAAGACAGGCTTATAAAATCCTTGAAATATTCACTTTTCATAGCTTTAGTAATTATGGGTATAGGGCTTATAATTTTTCAAGTATTCCCGAGAGAGCTTTTAGCAATGTTCAGTGCAACAGATGATATGTACACAATAGGAATACCTGCACTAAGATTAATTAGCCTATGTTTCTTACCTGCGGCAGTTGGTATAATGTTCTCAACGGTGTTCCAAGCAGTTGGCAGAGGAATCCGTTCACTTATAATTTCCCTACTCAGACAGCTTTGTCTTATTCTTCCAATAGCATATGTTCTTTCATTCTTTGGTGTAACATATGTATGGCTCGCTTTCCCACTTGCAGAAATTCTATCAATTATAGTTTCGGTTATTTTCTTTGTTACTCTCTATAATAAGGAGCTAAAATTCCTTTCAACTAAAGAACCAAGATAAGCATTTTAAAATCTTAAGAGCTATCACAATGAGAAAATCATTTGTGATGGCTCTTTTTTGATATAATTATCTAAAATATATCAAAATATAAAGACTTTCAAATTATTTTTTATATATACTTGACATCAACAAATATATATGGTATATTGTAACCAATAAATTTATAGTCACATAACACAAAAATAACATGAAAATAAGGTAATTTTAATGAATGATAGCCATAGAAATTCAGACACAATAAATGTTATAGGTACAGTAATACTGATAATAGGTATAGTTTTAGGCATTATATCTGGTTTTGCCTTTCAAGTAGCAAACTCTAGCGGTTCTTATTATTCAAGGGTTGAGTATTCATTTAACTGGGCATCATGTATTTCACTGATTGTTTCATCTATTTTTATAAAAGTAGAATTTTCTGCCCTCGCTTGTATCGCAAGAGCATCAGAAGAAACAACTATGATGGTTTATAGACTTATGAATCAAATTAGCTATAATAATGCACAAACTAATAATAAAACTTCTAAAAAATCATCAGAAAATGCTACAACCCTTAATCAACAAACTGCACCAGTGGTCAGCACTAATATATGGACTTGTCCAAAATGTGGAAAAATAAACTATAATTATGTAACAACTTGTTCTTGTGGAGAACCTAAACCATAATATAAGCATTTGACAATTTTAAAAACCTATGCTAAAATAAACTCAATAAAGGGAATGAGGTTCTCCCTTGGCTTTGCCAAAACCGCTTATTAAGCTAATGACTTCTGCATTTTGCAGAGTCATTGGCTTTTTTTGTTCCCTAAAATAAAATCTTTGGAGGTTTTTATGCTTACAAGTTTAGCTCTCATCTTTTTATGCGGACTTCTGCTTGGTTCAATTTTTCAAAAAATCAAGCTTCCGCCACTCCTTGGTATGATTATCACAGGAATAATTTTAGGTCCACACACACTAAATCTTATAGACCAATCTGTTCTTTCAATCTCATCAGATTTACGCCAAATAGCATTGATAATCATACTCACTCGTGCAGGACTTAATCTCGATATAAATTCCCTTAAAAAAGTAGGCAGACCAGCTATTCTAATGTGCTTTTTACCCGCTTGCTTTGAGATTATAGGAATGGTTCTGCTTGCACCACCGCTTTTAGGCATATCAATACTTGATGCCTTAATTATGGGTACAGTTGTAGCCGCAGTTTCACCAGCGGTTATAGTTCCAAAAATGCTAAAGTTAATCGAAACTGGCTATGGCAAGGATAAAAGTATCCCACAAATGATAATGGCTGGAGCATCTGTTGACGATGTATTTGTAATTGTACTTTTTACATCTTTCACAGGACTTGCACAAGGAGAAAGCTTTTCTCCGATAAGCCTTATACAAGTACCAATTTCAATAATTTTAGGCTTAGGACTTGGTATCTTAATAGGAATAATTCTTGGATTTTTCTTCAAAAAAGTACATATGAGAGATTCAATCAAAGTAATTATAATTTTGAGTATATCATTTCTGCTTGTCACATTAGAAAATAGCCTTAAAGGAATCGTTCCAGTTTCAGGACTAATTGCTATAATGAGTATTGGAATTTCTCTACAAAAAATCCGTTCAGACGCATCTAAACGAATATCCACAAAATTCTCAAAGCTATGGGTTGCCGCTGAACTTATGTTATTTGTACTTGTTGGTGCAACTGTTGATATAAAATATGCTTTCTCAGCAGGAATTATGGCAATCTTACTTATCTTTGGAGTATTAGTATTCAGAATGATTGGTGTACTTATATGCCTTATAAAAACAAAGCTAAACAAAAAAGAAAGAATATTCTGTATGATAGCTTACTGCCCAAAAGCAACAGTTCAGGCAGCAATAGGTTATATTCCTTTGACAATGGGACTTTCTTGCGGAAATATAGTTCTGACGGTTGCAGTACTTTCAATACTAATTACTGCACCACTTGGAGCATTTTTTATAGAATTGCTCTATAAAAGACTTCTTAAAAAAGAATAAAATTTTTAAATAAATAACAAATCCACCGATAAAGCCTAAAAGCCTTGTCGGTGGATTTGTTTATAGATTATTTTGTTACAGCTTGCTTGGCAGCCTTTGCTTTTTCTTTTTCCTCAGCCTTTATATTTTCCTTCGCAACCGCAAGCATAAGCTTAATTCTGTTCTCCTGATTAACTCTTGGTGCACCTGGGTCATAGTCTATTGAAACAATATTAGCCTTTTCATTCTTTCTCTTAATGGCACTAACCATTCCCTTTGCACAAATATGGTTTGGTAAGCAGCCAAAAGGCTGAGTACAAACAACATTTTCATAGCCACTTTCTATAAGCTCAACCATTTCCGCTGTTAATAGCCAGCCCTCGCCCATTTTATTGCCATATCCAATCAAGCCTTTAACCATTTCTTTTGTTTCCGCATAGCTTGCAGGTGCATGGAAGCCATGATTCTTTGCACTTTCTATGACATAGCCTTCCATCTTCGTAAGGTATTTCATAACCTCACTAAGAACATTAAATTTTATTTTATTTCCACCATAGAGCTTATGGTCTTCAAGCCTGTTATCAACCTTAAATAACGCAAATCCCATAATGCCTGGAATATTAACCTCACAGCCCTGTTCAAGCAAAAAATCCTCAAGATGGTTATTTCCGAGCGGAGAATATTTTACATAAATTTCTCCAACTATTCCAACCTTAATCTTCTTAACCTTATTAAGCGAAATCTGAGCAAATTCTTCACCCATTTTATCAAGATTTCTTTTGATATGTGATGATGAATAGCCGTTGCCTTTTTCCATTTCATCAGAAAGTCTTTGAATCCACTGCTCAACCAAAGCATCGCTTTCACCTTTGTTTATTTCATAAGCCTTTGTCTGGTTATTAAAAAGCATAAGAGCGTCACCATAAACAAGACCAGCAAGAGCTTTTCTAATCATAGGAACAGTAAGAGAAAATCCGCTGTTCTTCTCCAAACCAGAAACATTGAGAGAAATAACAGGAACATTCTCAAAACCAGCTTTTTTCAGAGCCTTTCTCAAAAGATGAATATAATTAGACGCACGACAGCCACCGCCTGTTTGTGTAATCATAAGAGCAGTTTTATTTACATCATATTTTCCACTTTGAAGTGCGTGAATAAACTGTCCGATAACAAGTAGTGCAGGATAGCAAGTATCATTATGTACATACTTCAAGCCAACCTGTGCTATTTCAGGGCCGTCGTCCTCAAGCAAAACATTCTTATAACCATACTGAGTAAAAACATTTCTAATCAATGAGAAATGAATTTTCGCCATCATCGGCAAAAGTATGGTATATTCCTTTTTCATTTCCTTAGTAAAAATAAGTCTGCCGTCTTTATCATAAACAAGTTTCGCCATTATATATTACCATTCCTTTCTATGATAGGTCACTTATATCTAATTTAATTTCAATTAGATAAACTGAAATTTATTTCAAAGTTTCCGGATTTTCTACACAAGTATTCTCAATGTTCCCACATTCAACACAGGTATCACAAATCACCTTTAAACGCCTACGCTTGAGTTTCTTTTCATCACATAACGGAATAAATTCAACGAGCCATGTTCCGGCTATCAAGTTACCTGTCACCAATTCTCCACCGCATTTACTACATTTGTTTTCCATTGCGTTGCCTCCATAAATTTCAATTTAATTCAAAAACTTTGCACTAAGCATTCATCTGTAATAAACTGATTTAGTTCTCGTCTAATACAGCTACACCATACCGAGTAAAAACATTTCTAATCAACGAAAAATGAATTTTCGTCATTCTATATTACCATTCATTTCTATGATAGGTCACTTATATCTAATTTAATTTCAATTAGATAAACCAGAATTTCATTCAATCTTTAAATAACGAATAATATTTTTCTGCAACTGATGGTATCGCTCTTTAGTGTCAGGGTTCTTTCCACAATACTCTCTTTTCATTTGCTCATTAGGTTCGTATACGATCGGAATATCGTATAAATCGAATTGCTCACGAGTAAGATCAACATAACATCCATCAATTTTATTGAAATAATGTGTTCCTCCTCCGTTCACTCTGATACGATGAATACTTCCTCCAAACATATCATAAACAAGCATTGCTGTAATAGCACATTGCCCGTAGGAAGGATCGGTCAAAACCCATTCTGCCTGACATGACGGATATGCTGTCTCTGCCGTCCACGTTTTTCTCAACACTGCATACAACTTATGTAATGTATCAATCCCAGGAAATGCAGCTACTTCCTGACATCTTTTTTCAGCCAATTTCTGTCCCTGATAATAAGAACCATCAGCACCAGCCGGCACTATTTCTTCCAAATTTTCCAAAGCCTTTTTTATTGCACCACTCATAGGATTTCCTTTCATATCAAAGCTATATCAATTCTAAAAACTTGAAGTTGCACGTTTCTCTTAACAGAAAAAGCTATGTAACTACAATCTTTTAATTGATATTATATGATATTCCCACTCTGGTTTTATTGGAACTTTCTTTTTGTGTACCTCACAATCGGATGATCTTGCCCAGCATTTAGAAACATATCGACCAAATTTTTTGTTCCATATCTTTTCTATTGTTTTAGTCTTGCCTTGATTTTTATTCACAAGTTTAGGGTAAATTGTAAACTTTTTACCTCTGTATCCTTGCGATCTTTGATTGGCTATATCCACATTTGCCGTTTGCCATGTAATATATTTCTTATCTTCGGGTGTAGCATCTTGGGGATATATAGGTTTTGTTTTTCGTGGAAAAAGTTCTATTGTTATGCTTGAAAAATCCCATTGATTAAATTTATTTTTATATCCAGAAGTACTAATTACATCAATCCACATTCCAGATGTATCAATAGAACTAACAATATCCCTTACAATAAAAACAGCTGCTGAGCCTCCATTTTTAACATAGCTGATATATTTGGAATCATACTTTATCTTATTTTGATTACTCAAAATATCACCTTCCTTATTAATTACACAAAAATATAATAATCCTTCAAATCCCGATTTAACTCCAAAATCTTACATCAAGTCGTTATTTGTATAAAAATATTTTAATTCTCATCTAATGTAGCTAAAAGACTTCTGATTCGGATTTTAACTGCACCCAAATTGGTGATTTCGTCAATCTTAATCTGTGTATAAATCTTACCCTTTTGTTCCAATATTCCACGAACCTCATCAGTTGTAATAGCGTCAACACCGCAGCCGAATGAAACAAGCTGAACAAGATTCATATTAGGCTTTGTAGAAACATACTTTGCCGCTGAATAAAGTCTTGAATGATATGTCCACTGGTTAAGAACGGTTGTCGGGAACTTATCAACCTTGTTGCTTACTACATCTTCAGAAATTATCGCAACATTAAAGCTTGCAATCATTCTGTCAATTCCATGATTTATTTCAGGGTCAGCGTGATAAGGTCTGCCGCACAAGACAAATATCGGCTTATTTTCAGCCTCTGCCCTCTTGATAATATCCTCGCCATATGCGCGAATCTTTGCAAGATAGCTTTCATACTCGTCATAAGCTGCTCTTGCCGCCGCCTTAACCTCCTTAACATCAATTTTCCCGAAATACTTTTCGAGATGCTCATGCATTTTATATGGAAATTCTTTTCTTCTGTGTATTCCTAAGTATTCATAGAAGAAAGTTACCTTTTCTATATCTCGGACATTTGCATGAATAACCTCAGGATAATACGCAACAACAGGGCAATTATAGTGGTTATCGCCCATATGCTCATCAAAGTTATATGACATACAAGGATAGAATATTGTCTTTATTCCATTATCAATTAACCACTGAACATGACCATGCATAAGCTTTGCAGGGAAGCAAACAGTATCACTTGGAATAGTATGCTGACCACTCAAATAAAGCTTTCTTGTTGAATATGGAGAACGAACTACCTCAAAACCAAGCTTTGTAAAGAAAGTATGCCAAAAAGGAAGAAGTTCAAACATATTGAGTCCCATAGGGATACCAATTTTTCCTCTCGAGCCTTTTACAGGCTTATAGCTATCAAGAAGATTTCTCTTATATTCATAGATATTAAAGCTATTATCAGGGGATTTTTTAGTTATAGGTCGCTCACAGCGGTTTCCTGCAATATATCTTTTGCCATCGCTAAAAGTATTAACAGTAAGACGGCAGTTATTGTTACAAAGTCCGCAATTGGTGGTAACAATCTTATGGAAGAAGCCATTCAAAGCCTCACGCTTTATAATAGTGCTTTTTCCCTCACCCTTGCATTTATTCATAGCATAGAGAGCCGCACCATAAGCACCCATAAGACCGGAAATACAAGGGCGGATAACCTCTCTGCCTGTTTCCTTTTCAAATACTCTAAGAACCGCATCATTAAGAAATGTTCCGCCCTGAACAACAATTTTCTTTCCAAGCTCACTTGCTGATGAAGTTCTTATAACCTTATAGAGTGCATTTTTAACAACACTAATTGACAAACCCGCAGAAATATCCTCTATTGTTGCACCGTCCTTCTGTGCTTGTTTAACTGATGAATTCATAAAGACAGTACAGCGAGAACCGAGGTCAACAGGCTGCTTTGCAAGAAGTCCAAGCTTAGAAAATTCCTCAACAGAATACCCAAGAGCATTTGCAAAGGTCTGCAAGAATGAACCACAGCCCGATGAGCAAGCCTCATTCAAGAAAATATTGTCGATTGCACCATTATGAATTTTAAAACATTTAATATCCTGACCGCCTATGTCAATAATAAATTCAACATCAGGCATAAAGTTCTTTGCGGCTGTCAGATGGGCTATTGTTTCAACAACACCTATATCTATTCCGAAAGCATTTTTGATAATTTCCTCACCATAACCTGTTACAGCCGAAGAAACTATATTTATGTTTGGGTTAATATCGTAAATCTTTTCAAGAATTTCCTTAACAATAGGAACAGGATTACCGCTATTAGATTGATATTGCGAGAAAAGAATTTTCTTATCTTCAGAAATAACAGTTGCTTTAAGGGTAGTAGAACCGGCGTCTATTCCTATATATGCCTTGCCAGTGTAGCCTTTAAGTTCACCTATTGCGACAGTTGCCTTTGCGTGTCTTGCCTTAAATTCTTCAAGTTCCTTTTCATTTTCAAATAAAGGCTTATTAAAAGCAAAGTTTCCGCTTCCTCTATAATGCTTTACCTTTTCGATAATCTCATCAAAATTTATTCTTTCATCTGCACACAAAGCTGCTCCCATAGCAACATAATAGAGCGAATCTTCTGGACAGATACCTGTTGTTTTCAGAGTTTCATCAAAGCTCTTTCTAAGCTCAGGCAAAAATGTCAACGGGCCTCCGAGATATACAATCTTTCCTGCAATTTCTCTGCCCTGTGCAAGACCTGCAATAGTCTGATTAACAACTGCCACAAATATACTTTTTGCAATATCACTCTTTTTAGCACCTTGATTAAGTAATGGCTGAATATCACTCTTAGCAAAAACGCCACATCTTGACGCTATGGTATAGGTTTTTTCACATTCCTTTGCAAGCTCATTGAGCTCGTCCATAGGAACATTTAATAGCATTGCCATTTGGTCGATAAAAGCACCTGTACCGCCAGCACAAGAGCCATTCATTCTGACTTCCATACCACCTGAAAGAAAAAGAATCTTTGCGTCCTCGCCACCAAGCTCAATAATAACATCAGTATTCTCTATAAATGTGTTCGCTGCAACACGAGTTGCATAAACCTCCTGAACAAAATCTATTCCACAGCTTTCTGCAACACCCATACCTGCTGAACCAGACATTGCGAAATAAGCATTTTCTGCACCCTTAACATTTCTGCGGATATTTTCGAGAATTTCTGCAATTTTTTCAGTTATCTGAGAATAATGTCGCTCATAGCTTTTATATATAAGCTTATTATTATCGTCAAGAACAGCACATTTAATTGTTGTAGAACCTATATCCAAACCTATTTTCATCATTATTTTGCTTCATTCCCCTTCCAGGCCAAGGTAATAAATCAAGACACAGTGGCACAATATATATGTAACTTCATAAAATTCTAATATGTTATTATACAATATCCGACATAAAAAGTAAACAGACAAAACTTTCAATAAATCAAAATAATTTCTGAAAATCATTCAAGGCATAAAATTTATATCAATTAATAGCTTAAAAAAGCTTGAGTGAAATTTTTAAATAGCTTACAAAAAATCGTATGAGTGAATGGCAGTCCATTCTCATTTTTAATTATATAATAGATAATGGATATTTTAATTCTATAAAGTATATTAAAATCTTGATTTAACTTATAATTATTGTAAAAGTATTGAATTTTGCACAGATTCGTTATATACTTCTATTAAGTAGCGTAAAATTTCAAGTTTACACTTTTTAAGATAAATTAAAACCAAATAGTTGAAAGATATTCATTCTTTCGCAGTAAGGATAAAAAATGAATAAACTATATAAAAAGCTCAAAACACATAGAAAGCTTTTGCTATTTCTATGTGACTTCTGTCTTTGGAATGTTTCTTACTATATATCATTCGTAGTCAACAAAAGCAGCTTCATTTTAAAGGGCTGGGAAGAACCCTTTATGTGGGGACTCCTCTTTATAAATATTATATTTACAGCTGTATTTCTATGTTTCAGGCTTTATGATAAGATGTGGCGATATGCGGATATAGAGGATTTCTTTTATGCGGGCATAGCCTCCTTAACAGCTAACCTTGTCTTTATGTCATTTACAATGATAATTGGCACAGACGAAAACCGATTAAATTATGGTGCAAGAATCTACATTATAATGTCGCTCCTCTCAACCTTTCTTACATTTATATTTAGATTGGTTTATCGACTTAATAAAATCATTGAGCGAAAAAACACCAATAATAAAAATCGGCGAAGACTTATGATTGTTGGCGGTGGTGAAGGTGCTGCAACTGTTCTAAGTGAACTTGCCAAATCACCCGAGAATGAATATGTTCCTATATGCTTAGTCGATGACGACCCAGAAAAAATCGGACGCAGAATCGGCGGTGTCAAAATAGAAGGTTCAACATATGATATTCCAGAAATATGTGAGCGTGAGGATATTGAAGTTATCCTTTTTACAATCTCACAGATAAACCTTGCAGATAAGAAACGCATACTTGATATTTGTGCAAAGACTCACCTTGAAGTAAAGATTATTCCAAATGTATATGGCCTTATCAAAGATGGTGCATCAGTAACATCAAAAATCAGACAGGTAGAAGTCGAGGACTTGCTTGGCAGAGAACCTATTGTCTTTGATACCGAAAAATATGGTGCTTATATTACTGGACAAACTGTTCTTGTAACAGGCGGTGGCGGTTCAATCGGTTCTGAACTTTGCCGTCAGATAGCAAAGCTTTCTCCTAAAAAACTCATCATACTTGATATTTATGAAAATAATGCCTATGAAATTCAGCAAGAACTTATTCGTCAATATCACGAAAAGTTAAATCTTGATACACAAATAGCTTCTGTTCGTGATAAACGCAAGCTCGACTACCTTTTCAGCCAAAATAAAATTGATGTTATTTTCCATGCTGCAGCACATAAGCATGTTCCTCTTATGGAAACAACTCCAGAAGAAGCAGTAAAAAATAATGTTTTCGGAACATTAAATCTTGTATTGCTTGCGGATAAATACCATGTCAAAAAATTTGTTCAGATTTCAACAGATAAGGCCGTAAACCCTACAAATATTATGGGTGCGACAAAGCGTATCTGTGAAATGATAGTTCAAACTATGGATAAGCAAAGTGAAACTAAATTTGTTGCTGTTCGTTTTGGTAATGTCCTTGGTTCTAATGGTTCTGTTATTCCACTTTTCAAGGAACAAATTCAGGAAGGTGGTCCTGTTACAGTTACTCACCCTGATATTATTCGTTTCTTTATGACTATTCCAGAGGCTGTTTCTCTTGTCTTAACCGCAGGAGGACTTGCTAAGGGCGGAGAAATCTTCATACTTGATATGGGAGAGCCTGTTAAGATTTTGACCCTTGCAGAAAATCTAATTCGCCTCTCGGGCTTTAAGCCATATGAAGATATTCCGATTGAGTTTACTGGTCTGCGACCAGGCGAAAAACTATATGAAGAAATCCTTCTTAATGAAGAGGGTATGAAAAAGACTGCAAACAAAAAAATCTTCATTGGCAAGCCAATAGAGCTTGATACAGAAAAATTTCATGAAAAACTTATTGAGCTAAAAAAGGTAGCCCTCAAAAATGATAAGGACGGCATAGATAAGCTAATTGCTGAAATTGTTCCAACATTCAACCATATGAAAAACTAAAATTATTTTGGCTCAATATCAATAGTTGGGGTAACCCGAAAATAGAATAAAGTGTACTTACAAGCGACAGAGAATTAAACTGTCGCTTGTTTTATTGTAGAATTTATATGTTTGTTGGAAAACATATATAAAATGTGATTGCGAAATCGCTTGAAATCTCTATAGCTTTAAGCATTTCTTTTGAGAACCTTGATTTTGCTGTTGGTGATTGGTATAGAAAACTATTTCAATACCCTCAATACCGAGCCAATGGTTGCAAATGGTTTCCACATATCGCTGACAAAATACTTGTAGAGCATATTTTGTCCTCCGTTTCAACTTTCTAAGCAATTCTTTTTTAACGGATTTTAGTAAAATATGCTCTACTTTTTTACTTTTTGTCTGTAGGCCTTTTTTCTACCACAACTATATTGACCATTGAGCCAATAAAAATTCCACCGTAATTCTAAATTACGATGGAACTCTGGTAAATAGCCCTAATTTTAACAGAAACTATTTAATAGAGGGGCAATTCTCCATTTAGTGGGTGCAGTATTATCATGAAGCATTGCGTTAAACCGACTCGATTTTTCTGTTAAAATAAGTATGTTTTTTTCTTGCACCTCTTGCAAAATAAAAAGTAGCATGATATAATATGACTAAAAGAACCAAAACGGTCATATTTTCGAAAGATTCAATCTTGGCTTTTACCAAATACGAAACAGAACAGCTCCGCAAGGCACTACTGAAGGAAACATGACACACATTTGTCAGCCTTTGGAGAAATATTACCTTATCCCAAAACGAGGGCTCACTCATCACTACGACTGTACATATACTGATTCTCACAGTCACAAGGAGCAATTAGGAGAGCTCCAGAAACTCTATTGCACGGCACTTGCAGGGAATTATTTGAATAAGCCAAAATGTCACAGAGATGTGGCTTTTCAAAGATGCATAAGTTAGTTCAGCCTAACTTTTTGCTTTATATGTTTAGACAAATCTAACAAAAAAGGAATGATAGCAATGTTAGAACACAAGAATTCTAGGGACAGAAATGCCAGTTTATACAACTACTTCATACAAAAGGATTAGGAGGCATATAAAAAGATGTACAAACTTATTCAACTGATTGTGAAAGCTAAGACAGTGGCTAAGCTTGCAACGAACACTGAACTGGTACCGAAGGACGAAAGTGTGTTAATTGTGCCAACCCTCACCTACTCTAAAAATTCGTTTTTAGGCAAGGTTAGGGCATTTTTCAGGAGACTTACAGGCTTCCATCTCTACAAGGAATATCTGAACTTCCTGTGGCAGAATGCTTGGACGGTGCTGAAAAGCACCACCCTGAAAGCATCATTCCCATTAACTTATACCAAATGTGCAAAATCGGAGGTGTGATAAAATGTCATTTTTTGAAAACACTCGCAAGCCTGAGGGGTTTGGCGGGAAAATTATGGTTGATATGATGAACATTGGACATAGTGCCGTGGCGAGGTGGGGACTTCGCTTTTTGAAACTTACTCCGGACGACAAGGTGTTGGATTGTGGCTGCGGTGGCGGAGCAAACATTAAAAGGATGCTGAAAAAATGCCCGCAGGGTATTGTAAAAGGTATCGACTATTCAACCGTCAGCGTAGAAAAATCAAAGAAAGTCAACAAATCTGCCGTTACAAAAGGACGCTGCACCGTATTGTGTGCAAGCGTATCAGAGTTGCCGTTTGAATCGGAGCAGTTCGATGTGGTCACGGCCTTTGAAACAATCTATTTCTGGCCCAACTTATCACAGTGCTTTAGGGAGGTTTGGCGAGTGCTGAAACCTGGTGGAACCTTTCTCATCTGCAACGAAAGCAACGGCGATACAAACAAGGACGAGAAGTGGACGGATATAATAGACGGTATGACCATCTATAAGGACACTGAATTAAATGTATATTTGGAACAGGCCAGATTTCAAGATATTCAGATACACAAGAATAAAGCGGGCTGGCTGTGCGTCACAGCACGAAAATGAGGAAATAAAGCTTGAGCATTTTTGCATATACAAGCTCTCTATCACGAAAAAGAAATTCGCCTTGCCGTAGGATGTGCTTCGAAAGAAAATCGAAAAGAAAAATCTCCATCGTGGTGTATTTATGCCTACCGACCGCAAGGTGTATTATGAAACAGTCACGGTGAACGGCTTTTCATGTCTCATAGTAATGGAGAAAAAAATCCGATTCTGCCGACCTTCCGCAAGCTACGGTTTGTTGACTGCAACAAGCCGTTCTGGAGAAAGCTGATGTACAAAGCGTTTGTTCGGGCGAAATGTGGCTGTAACAAATGGCACATTATGAGATGATAGTTGCACCTTACAATAAAGATAAGCCCATCTATTATGAATTTACGGCATAACTGGCAGCAGAGTTTGCGTCTATGGAGCTATTCAACACAAGGCGGGATTCAGAAGACACAAATAAAAACGCAACTCAAAGGCGGTGAAGCAAATGGAAATATTATTCGGAATATTGATTCCCTTTCTCGGAACGACGCTCGGCTCGGCGTGTGTTTTATTTATGAAAAAGTCACTTGGTGTTTCGGTGCAGCGTGCACTCGCGGGCTTTGCCGCAGGAGTTATGGTTGCGGCATCTATTTGGAGCCTACTGATTCCAGCGATAGAGCAAGCGAAAAATATGGGCAAGCTCTCCTTCCTCCCCGCCTTTATCGGATTTTGGTTCGGTGTGCTGTTTTTGCTCATGCTTGACCGACTGATTCCACATCTTCACATAGGGAGTGACCAGGCAGAAGGGCCGAAAAGCAAGCTCGGTCGCACCACTATGATGGTGTTGGCGGTGACACTGCATAACATTCCCGAAGGAATGGCGGTGGGTGTGATGTATGCGGGCTTTCTTGCGGGAAATACGCAAATTACGGCGGCGAGTGCACTCGCCTTATCAATAGGCATTGCCATTCAGAATTTTCCCGAAGGTGCTATAATATCCATGCCTCTCCGAGCCGAGGGCGAAAGTAAAGGCAGAGCATTTCTCGGCGGCGTCCTTTCGGGAATAGTTGAGCCTATCGGCGCAGTACTGACACTCCTTGCGGCACAGCTCGTGATTCCGGCACTACCGTATCTTTTGAGCTTTGCCGCGGGTGCAATGCTCTATGTTGTGGTGGAGGAGCTAATTCCCGAAATGTCACAGGGAAAGCATTCCAACATAGGGACGGTTTTCTTTGCAGTCGGCTTCAGTGTAATGATGATGCTTGATGTGGCACTGGGATAAGATTAGAGAAAACATTATGATATTGATATTCATTCGTTGAAATGAAACACAAGATTGAGAAAAACACCGTACAGGAAACGCTGATTGTTCCACTGTATTCCCGAAAGCTGTGCTTGGAGTTGTACCCCATGGGACGAAACTGTGGTGTGACTGATTGACCAAATCGAATACGAATTTTCAGAAGCCGAGAAAAATTCTCACAGCCTGATTCAGCGTTTCACTCGTTGGTGAAGTGGCTACTACGCCGAAGTAAGAGGTATCCAATATTTCTTACTTCGGCGAACACATTTATACATACAGTCTGAAACAAGGTATCGACGACTTCCTCGCCCCTTACAAAGTTCTCCGTGTCGGTCTGTACAAGGAACTGGAAGGGTGGCGTCCCACAGCGGAACAGCACGACAATCCTCAAAGGTACCAATAATAGAAACTCAACTGATTAAACAAATATCCCCAGCTTAACGATTATGGCAGAGCAGAAAGCCACAATCCCTACAAAATGCACGAACCCCACCGCAGAATTGCTCTGTGGCGGGGTTCGTTTATGCTCTGGAATGGTGAAAACCTTGATTTCATGCGGTTTTGAGGCATAGAAAAAGTCCACCGCAATTCTATCAAAATTACAGTGGACTTATGGCGGAGGACAAGGGATTTGAACCCTCGCGCCGGTTTCCCGACCTACTCCCTTAGCAGGGGAGCCCCTTCACCACTTGGGTAATCCTCCAATGGTAAATAAAACAAATAAAATAATAAAAATTGGCGGAGAGGAAGGGATTCGAACCCTTGGTCCCTTTCGGGATCACTAGTTTTCAAGACTAGCTCCTTAAACCACTCGGACACCTCTCCATCTAGCAACGAAAATTATTTTACCACAGCTTCTAAAAAAAGTCAATATGTTTTTTGAAAAAATAATAAAAAATCCCTCCGGATAAAATTCCGGAGAGATTTTTACAAACTAATCTTTAAATCTTAAAATACGTACAGCGTTGAGTACGGTAATAATGGATACGCCGACATCTGCAAACACTGCCATCCACATATTGGCAAATCCTGCGATACCAAGTGCAAATACTACCAGCTTGATAATCAGAATAAACCAGATGTTAAAGTGAACTACCGACAATGCTCTTCGGCTGATCTTGATTGCACTGGTCAAAGAAGTAAGCTTTTCGCCCATCAAAACGGCATCTGCTGCTTCGATGGCTGCGTCAGTTCCCATTCCCATTGCAATACCGACATCTGCTGCTGCAAGAACTGGTGCATCGTTGATTCCATCACCAACAAAAATTACCTTATTGCCTTGTGCTTTGAGCTTCTGCAATTCGGTCAGCTTATCCTGAGGAAGCAGATCGGTGCGCATCTCGTCTACACCACATTTTTCTTTCACTCTCTGGGCAGACAGAGCGCTGTCTCCGGTAAGCATAACTGTTTTTTCGATACCGGACTGTTTCCACTGCGCAATTGCTTTTGCTGCTTCCTCTCTTGGACGGTCAGACAAAATAACATAGCCGAGTACCTTTCCGTCATATGCGGTATAAACATTTGCTTTTGGCAGATTGGAAGTATCAATTCCATCTTCTTCCAACAGACGCAGGGAACCGCAAAGCAGAGTCTTTTCCTGATAGGTCATCCGGATTCCCTTACCCGCAATTTCCTGTACGTTTGCTGCCTGTTCTGTTTGGGAACCCTTCGGAAGCGCTTTTAAAACAGCCTGTGCAATCGGATGTGCACTGTAACCTTCCGCAAGAGCGGTGAGCTGCTCAAACTGCTGCTGTTCTTCTGGAATCAGTGCCTGCGCACTGGAAACTTCCAGCTCTCCGGTTGTCAGTGTTCCGGTTTTATCCAGTACAACTGCTTTTGCTTTTGCAAGGGGCTCCAAGAACTTGGTTCCTTTGACCAAAACACCCTGTTTGGAAATTGCCCCTACACCAGAATACAGTCCCAGCGGAACCGAGATGACCAGAGCACATGGACAGGATGCAACCAGAAATACCAGAGAACGCATAATCCATTCCTTCAGAGTACCAACTCCCAGAATTGGAGGCAAAAAAGCAACCAGAACTGCACACACTACCACTAAAGGAGTATAAACCTTTGCAAATCGGGTAATCAGTTTTTCGGTGTGACCTTTTTGTGCAGAGGATTCTTCCACCAAACGGATCATACGGCTGGCAGTAGAGTTCTCAAAGGCAGATTTTGCGCGGATCTTCAGTACTGCAGACAGATTAACCGAACCGGAAAGAACGGTATCACCTGGACGAACACCAACTGCAATTGCCTCACCCGTCAAAGCAGACTGGTCCATCGAGCTTTCTCCATCTTCAATGATACCATCGACTGGAACACGATCACCCACACGTACCAGAAGCAGATTGCCCGGACGGATGCGGGAAGAAGGAATTTCCTTGGTGCTTCCGTCTTCCATGAGGAGATTTGCCTTCTGCGGACGGATGTTTACAACTTCTGCAATATCGTGACGGCTCTTCTTGACTGCTTTTTCTTCCAGAATTTCGCCCAGAGAATACAGGACAACAACCATTACTGCTTCAAAATATTCACCCAGTAAAAATGCCGCTACTACTGCAATCGCCATCAGGACATTTTCATCCAGACTCTTTCTCTTTAAACTCTTACCTGCTTTGCAGATCAGATCCCAGCCCCATGCCAGAATGGTAATGAGACTGATACAAAATGCCGCCCACATCGGAACTTCGAGCAACTCGGAGGAGAGCAATGCCGCTGCTGCCAGAATAATTTTACCGGCAGTTTTCCATTTTCCGCTCTTTTCTTCTGTCGGCTCTTCTTCCTCTTCATGATGGGAAGCAGATGGATTTTCCAGCTGGCACATTGCGCAGCCACAACTTTCTCCATCATGGTGATGATGCTCCCCATGCTCATGCCCACCTTTGTGAGAATGTCCACCCAAAACATCTTCCAGCTGACACATTGCACAGCCGCAGCTTTCCCCATCGTGATGATGGGGTTTTTCATGACCATGGTCGTGTCCACAACCACAGCCTTTGTGGGTATGTTCGTGGTCGTGCCCGCAACCGCAGCCTTCGTTGGTGTGTTCGTGGTCATGTCCACAACCACAAGCTTCGTGGGTATGTTCATGGTTATGTCCACAACCGCAACCTTCGTGGGTATGCTCGTGGTCATGTCCACAACCACAAGCTTCGTGGGTATGTTCATGGTTATGTCCGCAACCACAGCCTTCGTGGGTATGTTCATGGTTATGTCCACAACCACAAACTTCATGGGTATGCTCGTGGTCATGTCCACAACCACAAGCTTCGTGGGTATGTTCGTGGTCGTGTCCACAACCGCAAACTTCATGATGTTCTTTATCGCTGTGCTCTGTTTTTCCTTTTCCTACTCCTAATATGCCTTCCAGCTGGCACATTGCACAGCCGCAGCCTTCCTCTTTCTTGTTTCCCCGATTGTTCTCCTTCATCGCACAATTCCCTCCAAAGAATCCTACTGGTGGCGAACGTGCTCCATACCCTGTGCTAAAATGGTAGCAACGTGTTCATCATCCAGCGAGTAGAAAACCGATTTTCCTTCCCTGCGGTTTTTAACCAGATGGCTTGCACGAAGCAGGCGAAGCTGGTGAGATACCGCCGACTGGGAAATGCCAAGCAGATCGCTGAGATCACATACACACACTTCCTGACCCAGTAAAGCTGCCAGCAGCTTTAAACGGGTCGGGTCTCCAAACATTTTAAACAGCTCTGCGGCGGTTTCCATCTCCTGCTGGGTCGGCATCCGATTTTTCAGATATTCCAACTGGTGCTGATGGTTACCTTCGCATACTTCAACTTCTTCTATCGATTGTTTTTCAGAAATATTTCGCATTGTTTTTTCCTTTCTTTTCTGGAAATCCCGCTCAATATATGAGCAATCATTCATATGTTTGAGTCTATCATATCCTATTTTATAGAAAAAATCAATCGATATTTCTGCACAATCTCTTCCTGCTGTTTTCCTGTTTTTTGCTTTTAAAGTGGTCGAGTCCGCTTTCCGCTAACATATGAACAGTTATTCATATGTTTCTGGTATCAGGATAGCACAGTTATCTTTTCCTGTCAATATGATTTTTGAGAAAACATCATCTTTCCTAACAAAAAGCGGCACAGTTATCCTGTGCCGCTTTTTATCATACCCTCTCGACCAAAGTTGCACCACTGTAATAGTGCTCTAAAATCTCCTGATATGTTTTTCCCTGACGTGCAAGATAATCTGCGCCGTACTGGCTCAAACCAACACCGTGTCCATATCCTGTTGTCGTGAAGGTAAAGGTTTCTCCATCAAAGGAAAAATCAAAATCAGAAGAACGCAGCCCCAACAGCTCCCGAAATTCAATCCCACTCATCTGGACATCTCCCACCCGAATCAAGGTCACATATCCGGAGCCGGAGCGTTCCAGAATACTCAGCCATCCAGAAGGGTCCTGGGAAAGATTTGGCGTTGTCTGATAGCTTTCCAGCAGCCCTTTCAGCTCATCTTTTGAAAAAGCAACTGTTTTCTGATAACCCTGGGCATGAATATCTCCGGAGCTGTCCACCGGGACCAGATAGGACAGCTCATTTCCCCAGACATTTTCTGCAGATTCGGTGGTGCCGGAACTGATTGCATGATAGGCTGCCACAATTGGTTGATTTTGGCTATCCACCATAATCTCCTGCCACACCTCTTCGGCAGCGCGGCTGATTTTCGTCCAGTACTCGGTAAAATAGTCACCAAACCGTTCTTTTGCCTGTTCTTCGGTCACATAGCCCTGCCAGTTTTGCGGATCAGCGGAAAAATCATAGGCCTGTCCGCTCTGTTTTGCTGCCTGCTGGCAGTAGAGGGCCCAGGTGTGTGCGCTGACTGCCTGTGCCTTGAGTGCTTCTGAATCAAAGGTTGCGGGCATCTCAGAGCAAAGTGCTCCGGTCACATATTCTTTTACCGGAACCGTCTCGATCTCACCGGTCGTCCGATTTAAAATCCGAAAGGGTTCCCAATCGGTCTGCTCAGCTTCCTGCTGCTCTGTCTCTTCTTTTTCTTCTTCAGGTATCACCGGCTGCATCTGCTGCGACTGTTCCATTACAGACGGTGTATAATCCTGCTCCTCCCGATGAAACAAAACAGGCAGCACAATCAGACAAAACATCAGGCACAAAATTTCCAAAACAATCCAGATAATCCTCCCTCGCATCTTGGATTCTCCTTTCCGTTATAATCTCTGCATCCAGTATATGTGGCACTTGCTTCTCTTTATGCTCCCTGTTTTGCTTTTTGGTCGCTTTCACTCCTGAAAACACCCTATACAAAAAATCAAAAACATGGTAAAATAACAAAAGCATTGTCCTACTTTATAAAGGGCAATTACTGATATCAAACGGAAAGAGGTTTTACTGCTTTGAATATTTCCAAAATTCTTTTTGTCATCGGCGCTATTGTCTGTCTGCCTTTATATGGATTTTTGTGCATCACCAATCTGGACCCGACCACTGGATTTTTTAGTTCCAGCAACCTGCTCACCACTGTCTTTTACGGAGTGTTAATCGCAGTTCCGGTGCTGATTATTCTGCTTTCTACTGTAATCCAGAAACGCTTTGCTTTTTCCATCTCAAATTCCAGAATGCTCGGTGTTCTTTCCCTTTTAATGGGAGCTTTGATGATTGCAAGCGGTGTGATTCATCTGATGAATCTGCTCTCGTCCGCTTTCTCCGCTGTTATGTTCTCTACCCTGATTATTACTGCCCTTCAGATTGTAATGGCGGCTCTGAGCGGAATTGTTTTTTTGCATCTCGGTATCTGCTACTTTAAAGAAAACATTTCCAATCGCGGATCTCTTACCTTTTTGTTCCCACTTGTCTGGGCACTCATTGCCTGTGTTGAGATGTTCCGAGACTATCCACAGATTGCCGGAATGCCAGAACGCACCCTTTATCTGCTGTGTCTGCTGAGCTTCACCCTCTTCCTAATGGGTCAAAGCCGTATCTTGAGCGATGTCGACTTTATCAAGGGAGTTCGTTGGATCAATGCTTTTGGCATGTGTGCTGCACTGTTCGGACTTACCATGACTGCCGGCGAGATTGCCGCATTTTCTTCGATGAGTCTGCCTGTCTTCGATGTGCTGCTGGCATTTATTCTCTCTCTGTACTGCTTGGCATTTTCCTTTAACACCTACATCGAAAAATAATTTTTCTGCATAAAAAAACTCCAGCCCTGTCAGTAGGGCTGGAGTTTTTTATATTCTTATTTTTTAGGAACGGCGGATGTCAGAGAAAGTGTGGACAGAACCTGTTGGATATAAACGATCTGCTGACGCAGTGTCTGACCATTGACTGCCTCACTTGCAGTATTCAGGTAGTCCAGCATACGTTTTTGTTCTTCCTTCTCCACATACTCGCCCAAATGATGACTACGGTCAAGCAAGGTCAGTAGTGCTGCGGAGTTATCGCTGAGTTTTCCCTTGCCGTTAAACTCTTTTTTCATCTTTTCTATGATGGTATCCACTGCTTCACGATCCGGACGATATCCTTTTTTGGAAAGCAGTCCTGCTTTGCAGCGCTCAGCAACTTCCTTTTCACAAAGGCTGTCACCCAGTGAGCAGAAAAGCTCCTGAAATTTTTTGTCGGTTAAAGAGATGTTGTACGCATCAAGCATTTTGATGATTTTGATTGGGCTTTTTTCATACAGAAAATCATACAGAGGCTTAAAGTAAGAAAGTCTTTCCGGTAACGGTTTTACCACCCGGATTTGTTTCTGCTCCACCTTGATGCAGCCATCCAGACGCATTTCCAGAACACAGGCAGCAAGCAGACAGACTCTCTTCTCTGCGGTGTAGCCTTTGATCACTCCCTTTTCATTGAGAATGCACAAAAGATATTGCTGACAAATAGATAATGGTTTCAAAAAGATTCCTCCTGTTACAGACTAGTCGCGGATGAGGAAAGCGCGGAGGATATTTGCGGTGGCAAAATCTTTCTTGCCTGCTCCCAGACCAATCTTTTCAATGACAAAAGATTCCGGCAGCTTGCCGCCTTTGGACAGATATGCCGCGATAGCAGCTCCAGTCGGGGTGATCATCTCACCGCGGGTCTGAGTAAGACGCAGACGCAGTGCATTGTCTGCTGCGATGTTGACTACGGCAGGAACCGGTACCGGCATCAATCCATGCTGGCAGTGAACATAGCCGCAGCCTTCATACAGATCAGATACAACCGCCTCGGTAATATCCAGATTGTCCAGACAAATAGCTGCCGAAACAATATCTACAATCGAGTCAACTGCACCCACTTCATGGAAGTGAACCTGATCCTCTGCAATTCCATGTGCTTTGGATTCAGCAGCTGCAATGATTCGGAAAATATCTTTCGCTGTCTGTTTTGCCCGATCGCTGATTTTCGACTGATCGATGATGGCAAAGATATCCCCAATATTGCGGTGTACATGATCATGGTGATGATGGTGCTCATGTTCATGGTCATGATGATGCTCATGCTCGTGTTCTTCCTCATCCTGTGCATGACGAGCCTCTGCAAGCACCTTCATCTCAAGGTTGTCCTGTCCTTCCATAACCTTAAGGATCTGCTCGCCTCCGATTGCAGCCCAGTCCGTTGTGATAATTGCAGCATTCGGATTCAGCGTCTGGATCTGCTTTACACAGAACTCTAACTGCTCCGGTGTTGCATTCTGACTGCGGCTTAAAATAACCGTGGTCGCATACTCGATCTGGTTGTTGAAGAACTCACCGAATGCCTTCATCTGTTTGCTGGCTTTCAGCGCATTTACAACAGTAACCAAAGCATTAAGCTTGACATCCTGCTCCTTCTCGATATCGATCACCGACTTCATAACATCGGATAACTTTCCAACTCCGGATGGCTCGATCAAGATACGATCCGGATGATACTTTGTAATCACTTCATTTAAGTTCTTACCAAAGTCACCCACGAGTGAGCAGCAGATACAACCGGAATTCATCTCTGTAATCTGGATGCCTGCATCCTTTAAGAATCCACCGTCGATACCAACCTCTCCAAACTCATTCTCGATCAGAACGATCTGCTCTCCTTTGAAAGCCTCATCGATCATCTTCTTAATAAAAGTAGTTTTACCAGCTCCTAAGAAACCTGAAATAATGTCAATCTTTGTCATAATAGATCTCTCCTTTTCTATATTTATAGGGCAGCTACACAAATTGTAAGCTGTATTCTTTTGTAACAATGCACTACAAACTTATATTTTACACGGATTGTCAAGCTTTTGCAAATATAAGATACTTCCAGAATCGATTTCGCGGATGTATGGGAAATTTTGAATCAATGCATCCCAAACTTACGCATGCATATGATACAGTTTCTCGTACAATCCTCCCTGTGCCAGAAGCTCCTCATGTGTTCCAGACTCTGCGATACCGTCCTCCGTCAGCACCAGAATCTTTTCGGCATTCTGGATCGTAGTCAGACGATGCGCGATCACAAATGTCGTGCGATTCTTCGCCAGCTTCTCAAGCGAATCCTGCACCACTTTCTCACTCTCATTGTCCAAAG
>OHBE01000978.1_pt1 | contig 28090 bp, 39 predicted proteins | sample 1577231 | NCBI WGS metagenome assembly OHBE01 (sample SAMEA3541506, study PRJEB24748) | human gut metagenome | biome: human gut; feature: human-associated habitat; material: faeces | place: China | collected 2012 | reverse complement strand
ATAGATCTCAGCAAGGACGTTTGTTCGATATATTAAACAGTAAAGGAGGAGTTAATGGGAAAGATGTACGTGTCACCGGCGAGGTGGTAGTGTCAGGAGAGCAGATGAAAATATTATTGGATAATACGAATAGAAAATTAAGAAGAGGAAGATGAATAGGAAATATCACAATGAGTTTAAAGGCATAGATGGGGCCTTGAATAGGATAGATATATTATCTAAAAACGAGCAGATAGATCAGCTCGTAAAAACAACGGGTACTCCATTCTTACTTCAATATCAAGATACTAATAAGTTAACTCCGATACAAGGAGCTCAGGCCACTATTGAACTAGTGAGCGAGACTAATTTTCAGTTTAAAGATCTACATACTGATGATATGCAGGGATATATGGTCTCTCTATATAGGAATAATAAGATCTTTTGGCACGGTTGGCTTGATTCAGAATTGTACAACGAGACCTTATCTTCTTTTCATCCATACCCTGTAGAGTTCACGGCTGCTGATTTCAATATCTTAGAACGGATAAAATATACGGATGATAAGGGGAATAAATATGATGACATAGCATCTATGATAACGCATATAAATAGATGCCTAGACAATCTTGGGCTCCCATTCTCTAAGCTGTATATAGGATGTGACACTATTTTAGAAGGTGTCACGATGAGCGATCAGGAAACCGCTTTGCATAAATCATTTATCATGTCTTCCAACTTTTATGACGAGGATGGAGTATCAATGAGTTGCAGGGAAATATTGGAGTCGATCTTTCAGCCATTTGGATTGATGATGGTACAAAAAAACGGGAATGTATATATTTATGACTATAATACCGTGAAACGAGGTTTGCCGATGAAAAGATATGATTTTAAGACACATGCATTCGAGGCAAATGAAAATGTCGATTTTTTTTATGGGAATATATTAGACGTAGGGTTAATGTCAAAAAACGGCGATTATGGATTTGAAGAAATGATTAACAATGTTAAGATCACCAGCTCGCTGTATGGAGATAACAGCATGGTGGATGTAGATGTTTCAGAAAACTCATTAAGCGATCTTATCGATAGCTATCTAGGCCGTGACTTTAAATTGTATTATTATTCAAAATGTGTTGGTGTTGAAAATCTTTCTGGGAAGTTCGCCATATACAAGAGAGATTATGAATCAGACATAGAGGGCGCTTTATTAGGCTATGATCCAAATCCTTCTAATATACATCCTATTTATAGGATTAGATATCCTAATTATATTTTAGGTTCGGATACTTTATGTTTTATAAATCTTATATTACAGGCTTACGTTAATACGAGAGAAAATCCATTTAATGAGGATAGTGGAGTCAAAGACAATCCAAATAGCGGAACAATGAAGTTGTATTGCAATCTGTATATGACTGATAGTTCCGGTAAACCGTTGAGATACCTTGATCTTATCAATGATAACGGATCATTTTGGGTTGATGTATCCAATGGGGTAATAGAACAAGGCAGATGTCTGTTATGGATAAGTCAAGAATCTTCGGTAACTGGAAGCGTCTTGGATACGTGGGTTGGTAACGCAAATATATACAATCCAATGCCTACACGGCTTAATATAGAGACCATTCCGTCTGCTGGTGACGGATTGGATGTCCCTACTAATAAGGGTTATGGGTTTCTTGTTTTCGAGATCACGAATAAGGCTAGGGTCGTTAACCCCAAAGATGATAAAGGTATGGGTGACGATGGTCTTTTGGATGATAGCTTGGTTAAAAACATCTTGATAAACAATATATCCATGAAGCTTATAACAGAAAACAAGGAAGATGTTTCTGTCGATGATTATGAGTTTAAGAGCTATATAAATAAGAAGGTAGCTAACGATTTTAATGATATAACGTTAAAATGTATATCAGCGAATGAGGAAGGAATACCGATAGGAAAAGGGAATATATTAAAAAAAGAAGGAGACAAATATACTTTACAAACCTCTTTCACTCGATCAAACCAGACGGATATATTGGAGCGTCTGCTTATGTGCACTATCCACTCAAATTTCAGCCAAAAGAACGAGAGATTCTCCGTTACCACCAAGATAGCTAACAACCCAATGTTATCTTACATAACATATTATCCTGTATTATCAGGAGAATATATTGTGGCTGGATGCGCTATTGATTTCAATAAAGGCTGCGTAAATATTTCTGCTGTAGGATATTCCGATGACACTGCCAAGTTAAGCGATATACCATACGATTGATGTATTACACCATATCGGTACATATATAGATATGGTAATGAATGTACGTCATAGTAAGATAAGAAAGACAGCCCTTCCACGTACTGGAAGGGCGTTAGACGCTATTCCCGGAAGTTCCGTAAAGCAATCCTCTCAATCTTCCGGAGCTAATGTTCCACAATATTGGGAGTTGGTTACGATAGACAGCGACGGCAATCCCCTTCCTGAGGACAAGTGGTACATCCTCACGGATTACCACGCCAAATCGGTAGGGGACGTTGTCGCTTACGCTACAGGTTCCGGCGACATCGTCCTTCCCATAGCCGGCAACGGGGTATTGGGGGCGATAAAGCTCCCGTCCGATGGTGATAGCGCGCTTGTCATAGACAGAGACGGCACCTTGCGTATCAATGAGGGTATGATCGGCGGCAAGGGTAAGATCTATTACGCTGGAGCGGGCTTGCAATTATTGAACCAACCTAACACGGAGGACACGCAGAACCAGTTCGCCGTGAAGTTCGGAAACGCCAAGGGAACGGTACTGGAAGGCGACAAGCTATACGCCGCTACGTGGTGGGGGCAGAAGCTAAATTCCAACGGCATAGCTACCGGGGCGATGACAGGCGTGCCGAGCATCAACGGCCTCATACACCTTAACAGCGACAATACGTTTGACGTGGCCAAGGATAAATCGGCGCAATGGGTCCGTTTCTCGGGCGGGAACTCGATTAACGGGATGACCGGGACGAACGCCGTGCTGTCCAACCTATACCTCAATTATAAGGACGCTAGCCATTATGTCAAGGTGGACGCCAGTGATAATGTCTTAGCGACTGGCGATGTAGTCGCTTACGCTACAGGGAATTATGATATTGTAAGCCCTATAGCCGGTACCGGGGCGTTAGGCATGGTCAAGGTCGGTAACGGCCTTAATATAGCTACGGATGGAACGCTGAGTGTAGATGGCAATATAGTAGGTGGATTGGACATTGCTGCTATGTGGGCGGAGCTTGCCAAGGCCGACACAAGCAAGAAGATAGACATTAGCCATTTGCCTATATCTACACTAGACAGTAAGTACGTGAAGAAAGCAGGGGATACGATGACCGGAAAATTGAAAATAAATAGTCAATTAGAAATCCTATCAGATATTACCGATATTGCCATAACATTAAGTCGTACTGTTGAGGAAAATGATGCATATCCAGACATTGCGATGATAATGAAGCTGAATGACAAAAAAATAGGTTATGTTTCTGGTGATTTGAAAAAAGGCACGGTCTTAGGCAATTATCAGTCGGGGAAAAGTTTGCAAATCTCTCCTACGGGATATTTAACTTTTGGCGGGCAGAATGTTTGGCATGCCGGGAATGATGGCTCTGACTCTGGATTGGACGCTGATTTATTAGATGGCAAGCACCTGTCCGACATACTCGCTTCGAACGTGGCATCAGCTACTAAACTCCAAATAGCCCGAACCATTTGGGGAAGATCGTTCAATGGAACGGCCAACATTTCCGGTAGCTTGGAAAATGTCGGCAATATCTATTCGACTAACAACACTTTTACTATATACAGAAATGGCATATATTTATTAACTTCATTAGAAAGTGGTCAGCTTAATATAAATGCCTATGATGCTAATATTATATTATTCGGATATAGAGGTACATCAGGATATAGTTTCTATGCTGGAACCGGGGCTGGAGATGCTGTAGGATCAGAAATAGGATACTGGACTAACGATGTATTTACTATAAAGACGAATATCAAGAGTTACCATGTGTACCCTATTACTAACAACACTTATAATATAGGTACAAGTTCAGCTAGGTGGAAACGATTGTATTTATCCGGTGTAAATGGAGGTTGGATAATGGGCAAAACAGATGGTTCTATAATGGTAGATTCCGCCACTAGCTCAACATCGACTTATTTCCCATTGTATCGATGGAAATCATACACTGGTCGTGTGTTTAACCTTGGGGCCTTACAAAGTACAGATACAGGTCATCGGTTTGGATTCTTTATGTTTGACAAGGATAGGACTGCAAATGGAACTGATGCAGAATTCTATATGAGCTCATCTGGTGATATGATAGGTAATAAGAACCTACGCATGAATGGCGATGTCGTGGCATATTCCACAGGGAACGCTCCAGCTCCATTTAAATACTGGTATCCATCGGTTGATACGAGCGGTAACCTTAGCTGGGCGAACAGCACGTCAACGACTACTCCAACCACAAGGAACATCCGGGGGCCGCAAGGGGCTACCGGGCCACAGGGACCTAAAGGGGATACGGGGCCTAAAGGTGCTACCGGGGCAACTGGAGCGACTGGGCCACAAGGCCCGGCCGGACCTTCGTTCAATGGGGGGAATATAACAAATATGTTAAGTATTCGAAACAGCGGTTACCCAACACTAGAGCTATACCAAAACACAAGCGTTTATTGGCGTATTTGTGTCAATACGTCAAACAATACTTTTTGCTTCAAAAAATGGGACACGATTGTCAGTTACATAAATGGATCCGGGGATTATGTAAAAAACTCGGATATGAGGCTTAAAACTCGGATCTCTACAGTTAGAGATGTACTTGACAGGATAATGAGACTAGACGTATTCCGATATACATTGAAGTATGATCCGGATAAAACCGTATCTATAGGTTTATCTGCACAGCAGGTTAATAACGAATTCCCCGAGATTGTCAGCAATGACGGTGATTATCTTGGAATATACTATGGTCAGATAGGGCCTATCGCTATTCAAGGTATCAAGGAGTTGTATCGTAATATGATAGATGTGGATAGATTTGTTCGCTCCACAAAGTCATGGATGACCGACAAGGACAAGCGCATAGCGGACCTTGAGGAAGAGGTTAGAGAGTTGAGAAAGGAGTTGAATAATTTAAAAGTTGCGTAAGATATGGCTACATTACCGAATAACGATATATCAATAATGTTGGTGCGTAATGCATTAAATTGCCCAAGCACTGATCTTGGTACATTATGTGCCAAGGCAAAATCTGGAGGTAAAGGCGGGTATGCTTTTGAGATAGTAGAAAATGGCTACACGCAAGTCCATGGAAGAAATATTATTGATTCTGAAGGTTTACCTTCTTCCTACCCGTATTGGAATATATGGTGTAATAATTCCCCGGGCCAGTGGAAATTGGTTGATAGCCCATCTAAGCCTGTACGCTTTGAGCTAAAAAGAGATTCCTCTAATAAATATATTTTTAGTCTTGGGGGCTTCAGGGGGCACAACACCGACGCTTCAATCCCGATAATGCCAAATATAAAAAAGACGTTTGTACGGCACGGTACGTTGCCTATAAACACAGATATAGAACTCAAAGCCAATCTTGGCGATTACGATTGGTCTAAGATTAGCGGGGTAAATGGGTGCCAACTTTTTGTATACGATGGCAACTCAATATATTCTAGATCGGAAGTCAAGGCAATAACCCGTAATTCGCTTATGAGTATGGGTAAAATTCCGTTGATGATAAACACTACAAGTACATATACTAAAAAATATACTATTAAAATGGCTTTAGGTACTGCCGCTGGTATAGGCACGCCAACGGTTGATTTTAATATGCTTGGGGTATTGCCTGTATTCGGAGAGTTATCTATTACTGTCGCGGATGCTTCTCCAGCATATATAGCCGATGTGTATATAGAAAACTTTGCGCATGCTTTCCGTTTAACCGATGTCATAAATGAAAATCATGTCAACGGTACATACACAGGTCTAGGTGGTATAAGCGCTGATAACAGAAGGCTTGTTAGACTAAGATATGAGAAAGTAAGCAACGCTGATAATTCAATATTGGAGACTATAGATGTAACATCCGCTTTTAAGCCTACAGAAAGACCTCCTATGTTATCTGTATATCATGTCGGGGATACGGAGTCTTTTTATTTTGACCAGAATAGGATGTATAACTCACAAGGAACGCATATAGTTGTAACATTTTTTTATGAATAAACATTTTAAAAACTAAAGATTATGACATTACAAGAAGTAAAGACAGAGAGCGTAACAAAAATCATCAATGGTACTGGAGAAACTCTTGATATCAAGGAGAGCCGTGTTACGATAACGAGCGAGAACAAGGTATCCGAGGCGAACGGACAGGTTTATAACAAGCAAGCCGGTTATATCGGAAGCTATAACTACACCAGATTTGGTGGATTGAGCGTCAATGTAAATGATAGCACATTTACCGCTCTGCAAGTAAGCGGTGAGGTATTGAAATACATCGACGCTATCGAGAACCAAGTATCGGTAGTGATGAATTAATTATTTTTCCGGTCGTGTCATTCAGACGCGACCGGGCTACAAGTTGAATTATAACATAAAAAACATATGAAAAAGAAAGAAGCCATTGAATTGTACAAGGTGTTGAACGGATGCAAGCTGACCGGTATGGTGTCATCCTCGAAGATGACGGTGTTGAACAACCTTAGAAAATTGCGCCCCATATCGGAGACATACGAGGCTGATATAAAAGAAGCCATTGAGAAGTTTAAGCCGGAGGGCTTTGACGACCTGATGAAAAAGGTTCGTGGTCATAATGATTCCGTGAACACGGGCGGTAAGCCTGTGATGTCTGGGGATGAGCTGAGGGATGCGTCCTCGATCATCGAAGAGTACAACAAGGAGGTAAATGATTTTGTCGAGAAGATACTGGATGAGGATGCCGGGATTGAGTTAAATAAGCTTGACAATCCAGACTTGGAGAAGCTTTTGGACGCTAATGATATAGAGGCTAGCCAACTGGAGATAATCTATTCACGCTTGTCATGTAATTAATTACCCATGCAATATAGCCACAATCGTAGCTACCATATTGGGATCTTCGATGGTTAGGCGGTTAAGCCAAGAAGCATATTTTATTATTAAATGACTGTAATTATGAAAACTGTTAATTTCAAGAGGTTTTAGTTTTTACCTAATTGATAAATATTTTATATCATGGAGAGTATAAGGATAGGTAACGACATAAACATAGAATGGAGCATCCTTAGGAATGGTGATCCAGAGACACTGGAAGGTAAGGACTTGCGTGTCGTGATGACCAATGGTTACAGGAAGATGGAGGTAAAAGACCTCCACTTCCGGGATAACGTGATACGATTCACCTACCTAGGCAAAGACCAAGATTATAACGGAGTCTATACGCTGACCCTTATCGAGAACAAAGGGAAGGAGGGCATGTACACCGTAGATGCTTGCGATGCGTTCCGTCTTATCCCACGGTCGTGCTCCGTAGGTGGAGATACGGGATGCGGTAGCGTCAAGGTGACAACGGTAAGGCTAACGGGAGATATATCCGTTCCTGCCGTAGGAACCGGCGATTATGAAAGTATAACCAATAAACCACGGATCAACGGGGTTGAGTTGGTCGGGGATAAGTCCCTAGAGGAGTTAGGGATACCCATTCTACCTGATAATATCGTGACTGATGCAGATTACACGCATACGGATAACAACTTGACGGACGCTCTTTTAGAAAAGCTCGACGGATTGAGTAATTACGATGATACGGCGTTAAGAGAGGCTTTAACCTCCGAGATCAGCAGGGCAAAGGAGGTAGAGGAGGATCTTGACACGGCCATAAGGAAAGTGGCTTCCGATCTGTCCACGTTTATAACGGGAGATCCGGACGCGGACAATGTCATCAACAGATGGCAGGAGGTGGTGGAGTTCTTGTCCGGTATGACAGAGGATAAGGATATGGCCGGAGTGTTGCTGGATTTGAAAAAACAAATACTTGCGGAGGTCACGAGTATCTTGTCAGGTTATTACACGTCCGGACAGATTGACGATAGGTTTGTCGAGAAGATCAAAGGGAAGGGACTTAGCACAAACGACCTTACGGATGAGCTGTTATCTAAGATCAACGGCTTATCCAACTATGATGATGAATGGGTCAGGAGTGAGATCGCCTCTATCAAGGCGGATATCGACACGTTATTGGGTGATGGAGCGAGCGACGCTATAGATACCTTCCATGAGATCGAGCTTTTTTTGCAGGGTATTACGGATAAGGAAACCCTAACCGGTCTTCTCAATGACTTGCGTGCGGAGATAACGGCTTTGATCCCAACCAAGACATCCCAATTAACAAATGACGATCACATCGTAAAGGACGCTAATTACGTCCATACGGACAATAATTATACTGACGAAGATAAGGGTAAGTTGGATGGATTGGATAATTACGACGATACGGATATCCGGAATCTGGTCACCGGCCTAAGGACGGACGTTAATAAGTTAAAGCCCGTTGTCACATCCACCCCGTCTAACGGACAGATAACCATAACGCCGGACAAGGCAAAAAATGACGATCCGGACGTATCAATAACGCTGGAGACCAAGGGGGACAAGGATAAGTCGCTGATGGCCGACGGTAAGTACCGTAAGTTACCCGTGTACGGGAGGAACCTGTTGCTGGGATCGGGGAAGGAGGTTAGCAACTCGAATTACAATATCGCTAATTATTGGTTGGCGGAACAGATACCAGAAGGAACTCAAGTCACGTTGACCATTTGGGGAGAATTAGGCGGGGATAAGACATATTTTCAAGTTTATGCTTCAGATGGTATAACAAATCAAAAGGTTACTCTTAAAAAAGAAGATTTTGTTAATGGAAGATGTAATGTTACTTGGAATTGGATAGTTGGTAGTTCAGATAACACGACGATAAGGATATATGCAGCTCCCGGAAATTATACTAGTGTTTCCACCATCCACAAGATCAAGCTCGAGTACGGCGACATCTCCACCGAGTGGACCCCCGCTTGGGAGGACATCCCGGATATAGAGGAGCGGTACGCCTACGGTGTCGAGTGGGACATGGCATCGTCAAGCCCGGACGGGAAGCGTGTGGGGAATATGCAACTGCATAGGGAGTTGCCGGTGCAGAGCGGGATGAGAGGAGTCGTGTTAGATAATAATGGAGGAGTATATTATTATCATGAACCAACGGCATGGAAGATGACATTTGCGTCTAAAGATTATGCGTCAATGGTAGAGATTCCCGATCATTGGTATAAATTATATATAATTGGAACTAAATTTAGAATGATGTTATCTTCGATTCCATTGCCCGGATACAAGCATATAAGCAAATTCTATATAGGCTCAAGTGAGGCGCAAATGCTTAGATCTTTAGGGTTATTGATGTCGGATAAAACAAACTCTACTGATACAAGAGGCGGCGACAACACCGCCGATTGGGACGGCACCTACCGTTCCTTGCTAGGCCGTCCCGTCACCAACCTCACCCGAGACCAATTCCGACAAGCCGCGAGGAAACGTGGCAGCGGCTGGGAAATGTATACCTACAACGCCCACAAGACCCTGTTCTGGCTATTCGCCGTCGAGTACGCCACGCTGGACAGCCAGAAGCCTTTCAACGCCCAGAAGGACGCTAACGGTTTCGCACAAGGAGGCTTAGGTCCGGGACCGACGCAAATGACGGATTGGACTAACTTCAATAACGCCAATCCCCTTATCCCATGCGGCTATACCAACGAGTTCGGGAACGGCTCGGGAGAGAAGGCGTATGTCGTGAAGAACGCCTCTGGCGGTACTCACGCCACGTTGATGGCTAACAGGTACCGTGGTATAGAGAACCCGTTCGGCCATATCTGGAAGTATACCGATGGGGCCAACATACAAGTCACCACGGGTGATTCCGGATTGTCTATCCTATGGACTACCGATGACCCGTCAAACTTCAGCGATACATCTTACACAGGCTATGACAAGAAAGGTAACATCTGCCGTACCAATGGTTATGCCAAGAAGATGTTACTTGGGGAAGATGGGGATATCGTGGCTACGGAGGTCGGCGGTAGCTCCTCTACCTACTGGTGCGACTCCTATTACACCAACACATCGGCTAACCGCATGCAGGTGGTGCGGGTTGGCGGTCGTGCGGACGACGGGCCGGGTGCGGGCCTCGCTTCCGTGCATACGTATGCTGCGCCTTCCGATGCGCTTCGTTACCTCGGTTCGCGCCTTTGCTTTTTCCCCGAATATCGTAAAACGTCGGCGTAGCCGCACGTATCACGTCGGGAATTTTTTGTATAACGATTAAATAACAAGACATGAAAAGAACATATAGCGACACTATACCGATCACTATGGAAAAGGACGGTGACGGATCCTACCTTTACCGGTGGGACGTTAGAGAGGAGACAAGGGAGATGGGTGACGATATGGCCCCCGTGATCTCCTATAGTTACAACGAGGTCAGGATATGGGCCACGTTAACTGCCAACAAGATATTGGAGGCCTGTATCAACGCCCTATGGGACAAGGACGTGGAGCAAAAGAAGCTGAACGACTACAACGCCGCCCAGCTAGGCATATTGGACTTGTCATACGTGGAGTCTTATAAGACGTTCCTTAATGAGAGGAAGGCGCTGAAAGACCGTGTGGATAGCGATTTCGCCGAGTGGGAGGCGGCGAGAGAGGAGGAGAGCATAGTGGTTTTATAACTAAATAAAAAAAAGGATCGGAAGAATGGAATTTTTTAAAATGATTTGCAGTATGAGGGAGCTACTGACTGTAGTCGTGTTTGAGATGTTCATCGTTATGGTGGCGATGGGGTGGGATTTCGCCTCGGGTTATTACAAGGCTAAATTGAGGGGCGAGGAGCGTAATTCGTATGGCATGCGTAGGACGGTCAGTAAGTTCATACTTTACGCTGGTAGCGTATGTATAGCGTGCGGGATAGACTCGGTTTGCTACGTGTGCCGGTTCTGGGAATTTATCCATCTGCCTTTCTTGACCAATGTCCCGGTCGTATCCTCGATAGTGACCGTATTTATCTTGATAACGGAGGTTAGGTCTATCTGGGAGAAGGCTGACGCCAAACAAAGGAGGCAGGCGAGTAAGACAGCCGACATGATCGGTAAGGTTGTAACGCAAAAGGTTTTGGAGGACGCTTTGACAAACGCTTTATCCAATGCCATGAATAAAAAGAAGAAAGGAGAGTAAAATATGGGGAAAAATAATTTACCTCGTGGGTATCGGAACAACAACCCGGGAAACATCCGGATCAACGGAGACTTGTTCCAAGGTGAGATACGTCCGAGCAAGGACAAGTCGTTCAAACAGTTTGAGACGATGGCGTATGGCTACCGTGCCATATTCCGGATCTTGCGTAACTACTATAACAACTATAATTTGGACACGATCCGCAAGATGATCGGTCGCTGGGCACCGGAAAACGAGAACGATACGGACGCTTACATTAAGGCCGTGTCCGATTACGCCGGTATCCCGGCTGATGATCCTATCAACATCAACGATCGTGAGCAGATGATCCGAATAGTAGCGGGGATGAGCAAGGTCGAGAATGGGATAGAGGCTGATATGTCGGATGTTATAGCTGGATGGAATTTACTTTAACAATAACAAGACCTAATGCTGTAGAGGTAAGCGTAAAATAAAATGGCAACTAAAAACATGACATTTGGAGAAGCTTTAGAGGCTATCAAAAAAGGAGAGTTGGTTTGTCGTGAAGGATGGAATGGGAAAGGCATGTTTATTTTTCAGCGTCCTGAAGATTGTCTGTCTACGGACATGGTCGTGAATAAGGTTAAATCCCTACCTGATGCTGTCAAGAAATGGGTTGCTAGTAAATATGGAGACTCGGAAACGGACAAGATCAAGTTCACGGCTTATTTGTGTATGAAAGCCGCTGATGATACTATCGTAAATGGCTGGTTGGCATCTCAAACGGATATGCTAGCTACGGATTGGATGATCGTTCGATAGATGAAACCGTGGCATATCATATTAATACTAGTGTGCTTGGTAGCCAGTTTCACGGCTGGCTACCATGTCCGGGGAAATGTAGCCAGTGATTCGATATCCAAGACCGACACGTCCGCCAAGGTGGATACGATCCATGACAGCATCCCGTACCCGGTCTATGAGACACTGGTACGAACAATACCTGAGCCTTTTCCTGTCTACATTACATTAGACGGTGACACGATTAAGGAACCTGTATATGTTCCGGTACCGATAACTCAAAAGGAGTACAAGACGGATGATTATAAACTGTCGATTTCGGGTTACAAGCCTAATCTTGATTACATCGAGGTTTATCGCAAGACTGAGTATATAACCAAGACGATCACCCCACGTAGATGGGGAATCGGTGCGATAGCCGGTTATGGGATCGGTAAACACGGGTTGTCTCCCTATGTAGGGATAGGCGGGTTCTATAGGATTTGGTGAGGCTTCCGTGGCTCACACCCGGGAAACCTCTGATAATAGAATGAATGCGTTATATGAATAACAAGGGCTGACGTTTTTTGTTCATGATAATTTATATTAGTTTGATGGTGACTTCGTGAGAACGAGCCGGAAAGGGAGGATAAAGAAAAAGAATCTTCCCTAAATAATCGGATCGGAAGTTTGATTATTTTTTCATGCCACGCACGACGGGAAGATTCTTATATGTCTTTCTGCCGTGCATTTTTTTGCCCGGCTTGATAGTAAAACAAACCACGAAATAAAAAGTTTATGAATAAGGTGGAAATTTTTTACAAAAAAGTGATAGAGACAGTCTGCAAGGAGTGCGGGACCGATCCGGTAATGATGTTTAGCAACAACAAGGAGCGCAATGTTGACGCTCGGGGAGTGGCTATAACCATACTGGCCGATCGCAAGTTGAGCGACAATATCATATCCGATCTGACGGGAATGACGAGGCAAGCCGTCAACCGGATGCGGAACTTGTATCCGGACAGGATAAGGAGGAGTTACTATCTGAGAAGGACGGTGGAGAGCGTCAAAGAGGAGCTATCCGGTACGCTCTGAGGGTGCGTTATGTTGTAAGGCATGTGATTTGTCTATGAAAAAATTTTCATATAACAAAATTTTGTGCGACCTTTGCGGCGTAAAAGGTGAAAGCGTCGTCAACACAAATTGGCGGCGCTTTTTTTGTCTCATCCCCTTCCGCAAAGAACTAGCAACAACCTCGCAACAAGCTAGCAAGGAGATATTTATTTAGCAAGGCACTTCTCTGGATTTTTGTGGTGTCCGGGATAACCCGGATATGACCATAAAAAACTTCACATATGGAAGCAGAGAAAATTATTAAGGAGAAAGAGATCGTCCATGAGGATGAGCACAAGGATTACGCAAGCAAGGGCGTGGGTAACGCCGGCTTGACATTGGGTATCATTGGTACGGCTCTTGGAGCTTGGGCGGTGTCACGTAACCGTGGCGGCTTGTTCGGCGGTGGCTGGGGAGCCGGTATGCCGGAAAACGTTAACATCAACACGACCACAGGAGGCGGTGGTGGTTCCGGTGTAGGCGCTCCGACAGCGTTCATGGCTTGGGAGAAAGGCTGTGAGGAGGCGTTATCGCTTACAAACGCAATGTGGGGATTGAAAGTCTCAGGTATGCAAGCCGATTACGATCACCGCCAGACGGATATCGCCGAGAAATTCGCCTTGTGGAAATCACAGGTAGACGCTGATTTCGGATTGTACAAGTCACAGGTAGACGCTGATTTTGGTCTATACAAGAACCAAAGAGACCAGTTCGATGTCTTGAAGGCTCAGATTGATGAATTGAGGTGTCAGGTGGCTGTAGGTTCGGCGATTCGTCCTTACCAAGACAAGTTGCTTCAATGCGAGATCGAGAAGGCGTTCACGGCTAGTGTCAATTACACCGATCGTAGAACCTGCCGTATGATCACGGGAGAATTGGTATTGCCTAATACCCCTACGGTAACAGGCTATCCTAGCTACAATCCGTGCTCATGTCCGGCATCCGCTCCGGCACCTACGGCTTAAGGTAAAGTTAGTGGCTTGTGCTCCCTAGGGGGCGCTTGCCGCTTTCCTTTTTTTAACCACTAACAGTATTATCATGCAGACAAATGTTTTTTTAGGGGGGAGTGACCCTGTATTAGGTAGCAATCCTTATAATCCGAATATAAGCGAGATAGAAGCAAACATTCAGCGTCTCCAGCAAGCGCAGCAACAGATGGAGATCCAGAAGCAACGTATGCTTAACCCTTCTGCGCAACAGGCCCAAAGCCGTAATCCGGTGTGGGACGAGATAGATAAGCTCGTTAGCGAGATGTCGGATAGCGAGTTCGAAATGGTCAATAACAATCCGGAGTATCAACAGGCCTACCAAAAGGTAATGTCCATCCTTAACCGTGAATACATGCGCATCATGCGTCCGTTGGTGGAGGAGAGCAAGGACGGAAAGGCCGCCTTGGAGGAATTGTTGGGAATGGCCAAGAAGATAAAGAAATCGGCCTCAGAGGAGGTTAACAAGAACATGGCGTTGTTCGCTGAGTACACGGCCAAATACGCCGATATGCCATACGCCGACTTCCTTAAATTGAAGAATAGCGGAAAAGGAGGTAAGAAATGACACGTGAGGAAGGTATGCTTATCGAATTGATCGATAAGGTCAAGAGACAAGGGTATGCTATCAGTACCTTGAGAGAGGAAGTGGAACAATTAAAGAAAGAGTCCTATGGAACTAAAGCAACAAGCTCTAGAGCTAAAAAGCAGGCTAATTAACTCGGTGGAGATATGGGCGGAGGAAAGGGTTGACTCTTTCGTCTCCGGGAACACGGCGTTCAAGCCTCTTGGAAAGTATCTTAAAAGGGGGGTCCATAACATCCTCGTGCAAAAGGATAAGGAGATCACTGAGAAAGTGGAAGGATTCATGTTGTTTGCGGCTGACGAGAATGGCAATTATGACAAGGAAGAGCTATTCGATGACGCTATGAACGTATTCAAGAGCATGAAGCCGTATAAGTTCGAGCAAGGATTCTTGAAGGGTACGATCGGGGAAGGCTCCATCTTGATAGAGCTTCCGGATAACGGACTCATGAATTTTATCCTTGGTGACACTAACGCTATCCGTATAACGGAAGCGGATTTTCTGGAACTGAAATCAATATTCACAGAATAAAATAAATGACAGGGTATGAGATACAAGGAATTGATGAAGGACTATCATTCGAAAGGGATGGTATCCGAGAAAAAGATGTGGGAGGCCATATGCGAGCTGGACGAGGCGATGGAGTGTCTAAAGGAAAAAGATCCCGAGAAGTATGACGAGGCCATACGTGATATACATGAGGTTTTTTGCGGTCCTCATTATAATGAGCATTTCGCTAAGATGGACGTGGCGGCAATGCACCATAAAGGCAAGTCGGGGGAGGATAAGGGTGAGCACTGGAACATCCAGCAAGTAACCGCCGTCGCTAAAGGCATGAGCGTACCGGGCAACGCTAATATTTGGGATGTTTACGTTGCGCTAAATTCAGCGTGGCACGACAAGGAAGTAAAGTTCACGGAATGGTTCGGCCCGGACGCTGAGAAAAAGATCATCGAGGATGCTATTAATTTCTACTTCATGGATGATGACGCTCCGGAAGGCAAGGTCTGGATTTATATGTGTGCCATGGATGACTAAGAAAACCAAAAATAAAGGACACGCAAAGAAGGAATCCGCAAGACGGGAGATAGACCGTCTTGCGGATTCCTTGGATTTCGAGCCTGTCAACTTCTATGAGGTGATGGCTCGGATTAGGCACTTGATGTGCCTGTTATGATGACATGTATTTTTTTACGACATCCATATTACTAAAGGACATGGATAGAAGCCGCATTGAGTCATTCCTTACGCTAGTCAATGCCTCCACGTTGTCTTCAAATGGATTTAACGATTTTATGGCGGAGACAAGATCATGCATACAATAGCATACCAACAATACATACGATCCCATGACCTCTGAATTGTTTTGTTCAGCGGCTTTATGCAATACTTTGTCTGCGAATCCCATCTTAACCGTATTGCCATTGTCATCTTTTTGATATATAGGTATATCAACTCCCATTTTGACCTTGATAAAATCAGTTATGGAAAAATTAGCCTTTGCTTGTAGGCATCCGTAGAGCCTCTCCAAGTCTTTCGGGCTGGTCTCTTGAACGATATCAGTCCAATCGTCACAGACCAACTCCCTTATGACTGAGTAAGGCTCAAGCCTGTCATTGGGGATATCGATGACCTTAACGCTCCCATCCTCGTTATAGTCATCGCTATCGCCGCCATATTCATTAACGCTCTCGATACGTTTCGAGGAAGCGTAATATTTCCAGTTCCCATCAAACTCTATCAGGTATTCATCCAGTGTTCTTATCCATCCCTTCAGCTTGTATATGGATTGATGCAGATACATTTCCCACAAGCATGTATCATAAAAAAGATCAATGCAATATCGGCTATTTTCATCATCTTTATGACGAAAAGTACGGGGTGCGGATATGATTCTCGCCATATCCAAATTCCCTAACACCTTATTGAAAAAGTTGGCCAATAAACTGTCATCATCTATGCGTGATAACAGCTCATAAAAAGGTTTATCTCTCATTAGACTGAAATTTTAAGGTTATACAAATCAAGGATGAACTTCTTCCCGGCCTCCGTCCAATACATATGCTGGCGTGTCTTAATCTCATGATTTCAATTTATTTATTATTTAATGATTATATAGTCCCCGCAATCTTCAATATACTTTATTCCGGCACTATCAAGAGTATTCTCTATGTCCACTTGGCACAGGCAAGATTCCGGTATGATATTGTCATACCCTTCCGCTGGGATCATTTTCGTGATTTGCGGGAAATGATCCTCTAGTTGTTTAGGGGATTGTATTTCTACATCCCCGTCGTAAATAAGTACGCACATATTATTAGAGGTTAAATTATAGTTGTTTGAGTAAAAGTTTTTATGTCTCACGAATATATTAAGTTGTTTATGTTGTTTCTCGGACGAAAGGAATATCTTGCGTTGGCATGATATCGCATACGAGTCTTTTCGTTTCGCATCGTTCCCCATATCCTTTAAATTTTTATCAATATCATCAAAAGGCTTGGATGCCTATTGGCTCATGCGATCGATATATGGTGGTACGCAACAATTTCTCCCGTCCGGGAAAACTGTAGGATGATTGATATTCACTGATTCTACAGAGTCTTTTCTTTGGGCATCTAAAAATGCCTCTATCTTGCTGGCCAAGGTTATGAGCATATCCGATTGAAGCTCATTAAACTCCTTGCAGAATCTCATATCATCTTTATGCTTCTATAGCTAGTTTGATCGATTTTTCTTTGTTTTCTTCCATGATTTCTTACTGTTTTGCTATCAATTTCAATCTATATCCTAAATCTTTCGTTTTCTCATCCTTATCTATCAGATGAGAGTACAATTCATCCATTATGATATAAAATACCACTTTGGGTAAAGGCTTTTGAAGGTAATTTGCGAAGTCTTCAAACAATAAATGTTTGGGGGTTACTTCTTCTATTTCTTCAAAACATTCATGCAATAGCTTAAATTGTAAGCCATGTTTTTGGGGATTTGTCAACAGTTCCTTGTAGGCGTTGACTGTTTCAGGTGATAATACCATTTCGTACTTTATATTCTTAGCTGTTAGCTATTTGAAATTCAATCAGTTTTTTGTCTCCGTCTTTCATGCCATTAAAAACATGTGACAAATCTTCCGAAATAATGTCCGATGCGTCCTTCTCTGTTGTGGCAACAATCTTTACGCCCGTAGCTACGTTTGATATAATAAAGCCGTTTTTAGCCTTTTCTACTGTAATTTCTGTTTTCATACTTATTCATTCTTAATTATGAGCCTTCCCATGAAGGCTCGGTTAATACTATTCCTCAGATCGAGTATAGGCATCCAATGGGTAACACAAATTTTATCACCATTAGTATCATACCATTCATTACATTCTCTGCAATACCAACCCTGTTGTAAGTATTTAAAATAATCAGTACACCAGCAGCCAGTTATTACCAGATCTTCATCATCAGGTAACTTATCTTTTGTGCTTATCCACGGGAATTGCTTTGCCTGCCATTCGGCACCTGCAATAAATCCCTGATAATACGCAGGGAATGCACTACCGCTACTCCTGCTTTCAGCGAAGAAATGAGCCGCCTCTTCTACCGTCTGTCTCTTATCAATATCTCTTTCCATTGTTAATGCTTATTGTTTAAATATCCACATTCCGCAAGCTTACAGAGCATACCATAGGCTACATTTAAGATTGTTGCATTCTCGTTGAAATAGAACGATAAATCCTCTAACACCTCAAACTTACCACATAAATCAATTTTATCATATCTGAAAATCATTTCTGATATGTACCAATTCAATGTATAGTCATCTATCTGTTTTGGCATGAGAGCCAACATATCTTGCAAGGTAAAAGCAGGGATATACTTAATTACTAAGCCGTACTCAAAAGTTTCTTGCAAATTCGGCAGAAGAAGATGATATTCTTTCTCGCCATCAGGTTTGCCCCATGCCATACTTGCACTACTCACATCTACACCTAAATTAATAAGGTGTTGCATTTGTTCTACTGATAATACCTGTTCATTCATAATCATTCAGTTCTATAAGATTTACCACTAAATTTCTCATCGCCATATACCAATATATGATAACTGATACAAGGTGATTGTTCTGCTTTATCGTTATACTCTTTGCATTTAATTCTTGCTTCTTCGATTGTATCACATTTGCACATGGCGTATTCGGGATAACCATCGAAGTATCTTACGACTCTATATTCTTTGCTCATATTTATTTATCTGTTAGGAATTTCTTGTCAAGGTGTCCTTCCTTGATAAGCCATTCGATCATTTCAGTGATAGCATCAAAAAGGCTCTCCCTGCAATATGACTGGGCAAGGTTACTTCCAGCGGAATACTTTATCGTAAATTCTTTATCTCGTGGAAGCATGAATAGGTAATAGTTATATCCCTCACATTCTACTTGATCGGGCATCATCCCGATCAGCTTGGATAGAGACCAAGCCGGATAACGACCATCCATATCTAATAGCACTTGCTTGTTCATCCATGACTCGATTATCTCATCTAGGACGTTATTGTTTGACCAATCATCGGTTTCTGTTATGCGTTGCAGGTAACAGTCTGCCGTATCCGGTCTCACCCCGGCCTCTAATAGCCGGGATGATTGTTCTTTGGTTGTGCAAATTTGATTCATGATTTCTATTTATTAGCAAAATTTTAAATTCCATCTTTTCCCTTTAAGATTAGGGAAATGCCTTAATATCTCATCTTCAAGTTCCTCCTCTGATAACAGGGGAATTCTATGGTTGTACATAATATTCCCCATATATTTGCCTTCGCTATACACATGAATGGTTTTCTTTATTTTCTTCATTCTTTATCCTCCTTCTTGTTGATCGCCTCATGAAGCGAATTATACACCCGGGCGAATATTTTTCTTTGCTCTTTGTCTTTTAATGAGTTAACAAACTTGTGCATGACTACCCTTTTCTTGTTATCCCAGATTATTCGTGCCTTATCCACGCCGGATACAAACAATATATGAGGATGTCTTCCCCATTGTGTCAATATGCCATTATCGATAAGATCTGTGATCTCCTTTGGCATCAGATCCTTATTACGGGCCATGCCTATGAGCTTACCTTCCTCTCGCTCTATGGCCGACTTGGTTTTGTCTATCTCCTTTTGGAGATTGGATATAGCGTTGTTCTGCCTGTTCCATCTTCGCATGGTGGCCGGGCCGTTCCTCTTATCGTTAAGAGGTTGCCCGTTAGCGGAGGCTACATCCCCAAAGTGTTCGTTGATCTTTTTGTCTAATTTATCCTCTTTCTTTTTAAGAGAGGATTTTAGTATCTTTAGTCTACTCATATCTACCCCTCCTGAATAATTACGCACTCGATTTGTTCGTCATACGTGACATCCACCGGATCGTACTCATACTCTCCATCGGACGTGCGTATCATTACCTCCGCTTCCGGGTCTTGCTCTTGGAGAAGAGCGATTAGTTCTTTATTTCTCATAATTTTCTCCTGTTGATTTAAGGGGGTACCCCTTGGACGGAATACCCCGGGTAAGTATTAGTTCTGCTCGGCAAGTTTCTTGAACTCCCCAAGCAACATATAGATCGTGGCGATATCGTCCTTGAAACGATCCACCGTTTCCTCGTTGATGCACCATGAGTAATTGAATACAAGGTCTGTCAATTGTTCGCACATTTCCGATGGATTGATAACCTTGTTAATGAACTCGTTGAAGGACGTGAAATCGTATTCTTTAGCCTGCATAGTTCAACTCCTCCATCTTTGAAAATCCCAATACTAACATAAGAGAATCGAATTTGTCCACATACCACTCCGGTTGAGTTTCCTTAGGGTTGTTCTTGTTTATCTGATTCTCTCCGTATTCGAGTCCTTTCTTGGATATGGAGTTGAAATATTTGATCTTGCCTTTAGATGATTTACGTGATATACGTTCGATATATCCTAGCTCGATAGCCCTTTTGTAGAATTGATTCCGTGATACCTTGTAACCTTTCTCGTAGAGTAGATCGGTAGCCGACTTCATCACTCCCTTTGACGGTACGTAATCTGGCAATGGCAATCCAAGTGGCGTGGCTACCTTCTCCAGCAATGACAACTTGGAAACGTCATTGAGGTTCAGCATCTCGCTTACGCCTTTCACCCATTCGATTCCGGCACGGACTTTTGTCGGGGTGACGGACGATGGTCTGGATTGGCTAATTGATTTGCTTTCTTCCAGTCTTTCCTCGCAAGCGATGAAGTAACGGCGGGCTTGTTTGCCTTTCTCGCTTCTTTGGATCATTGATACTTCTTTCGCCATGCTTAATGTCATTGCGTAATCTTGAAGTTCTTGATTCGCAAGGGTGTTAAATACTTTACACCCTACATAGTCCTTGTTTTCGTCGAAACCGTACTGTAGTTGCCGATCAAACCAAGACTGGAATCTTTCTGTACAACCTAAAAAGTCGTACAAAGCTCTTGCGCTAACGGCTCTTTTACCGTTGCTTTCTGTGATGGGGATTAACGCCCCTACGTTTGTTGTAATTTCTGCCATATCGATAGTCATTTTTTTGGCATTATAGGCAAAGAAAAACGGCTAGCCTTTCCCGTTGACTATCACCTCAAGAGGCTGGTGTCCCATTACAGTTCACCACGGGGGTACAAGCCGTATATCTTAGATACAGCGATCTTACAAGCATAAAAAATGCCCGCTAAATATGGCAGGCTTCCGTCTGCCTCTTGAGTATGATAGTCGCCGCAAATGTACCACTTCTTTCCAAAACGCCAAACAAAATCCTTGAAAAATTATCCGGCCCTTTCAAAGGCCTTGTTAAACACCCTCGGATCAAGTATAGCGTTCGTTATCGCCGTGAACGCCTTCACGATCCCGGGCTGCTGATTTAAGTTTATTCTCACGTCCTTTCCAGTGACCTCATTTGATAACCGGTCGCTTAGATGCTCCACCTTGTCCAATGCCAGATAGGACAGGGGATTGTATGCCAATGGGACGAGCCCCCGCATCCTGTCACCGAAATCGCTTATCGTGATCCTCGACATCTGCGCCAGCATGTTTATCGTGGATGACAGGGATGCGATCCGGTTAGATGAGCCTGATACCCCGTGATCCAGCAATATCTGGCTGATCGTGTAGTAGTAGCGGTCTATGTGGGGCTGCACGTCCTCCTCCATGCTTTGCGTTATCTCGGCTAACACCTCCTTGTTGGCCTTGGCTATCCGGAAGATGTTCGTGTTATAAGCGTTAATCTCCCTCTCGATAGCGTTGGCCGTCCGTTTGGCGTTATGCCTGTAGTGCTCGCTATTCCTAATGACCTCCATGAGCGATACCGTGTAGTTATACGCTTGGTCGTTCACGAAAAGCACCATGTAGGTCAGCGAGGTGACAAGGCCGTTCGTGTCCTTGTCGATCTCTTCCCAATCGTTGTATTGTCTCATGCTTAATTATCGCTTGGTAATAAGTTCTCTATGTATGCCCAACGGGTGTAATGATTCTTTTCAGAAAGCTCTTCCCATGGCTTGCTTTTACTTAAATAGGCTAGATCATAAGCACTATCAATATCCTCCACAAGAAGAAGCTTCCCCTTGTCAGGCTTTATATTGCATGAATGCCAAACACTGTTGATACGCCAGTTAGCTCCATTCTTAAACGCTTCGTTCATAGCAATTACAGTCGGCCCATTATATCCTAATGCTTTCCCTTGGTATATTGCCGCTGCTTTTTCGATATCTTCTTCCTTCATGTGTTAATTATTTTTTTATACTCTCATCATAGATGAATGCATCTTTCAACTATGATGAATGAATTGATGCCTCTATCGCCTTGAATATCTCAAATGCTACTTGTGGAACTATCGCATTTCCGTAGGCTTTTATGGATTCTTGTCTCCATTTTGTGAAAGGAATGGCAAGGTAGTCCACATCAAAGGGTAACCCATCATATCTTCCACAAACAGGGGGTTGAGTTGGGAAGTTTCTCCAATCTTTTTTGCGATATAAGTTTGTAGATCCGGTGATCCTTCTCCATGCTCGCAAGGTGTTTTCCAACTGTTTGCCTTCGGCGTTGGCAATAAGTCCTTGTAAGCGGCTTCCGGCAATCCCTGTTGTTTGCTGTTCGGTCCCCTTCGCTTGAAATCTTGGGCTGTCGGTGTCGCATATAACATATGCTTCACCGCTCCCTCCAAACCTAGACGGCTGCTCGTGCCGTTCTGGTTCCTTATCCTGATCGTATTGTTCCTTGTCACGAATATCTCTCCTTTCCCCGAATTGAAGCCCTCTTGAGCCGTTGGAGTGGGAAGTAGACTCAAATTCATGAATTTCGTTTTTCCGTTCTTGTCGCAAACCTTCAATCCTTGAGTTTGTACGGTTGGCAATAAACCATACCCTGTCCCTCCTGTGCGGGGCTCCGACACCGCAAGCTGGAATAAGAATCGGCTGGACGGAATATCCCTCACGCTCAAGATCTCGGCAGACGGTCTCGATAACGTATTCTTGCTCGAGTAGCGTTTCCTTGTCAGACGTTTCAAACAAAGAGGCTTGACTTTCCACCGTAACCTCACTGCCGGGTTGTACCATGCTGGTGATTCCAGCAACGTTCTCGCCAATGACCCAAGCGGGTCGTATCTCCCGTATTGCCCGAAGCATTTCCGGCCAGAGGTAACGGTCATCTTCCGCTCCCCTTCGCTTTCCTGCCGTTGAAAATGGCTGGCAAGGAAACCCTCCTGTGAGTACGTCAACCTTCCCTCTCCACGGAGTGAAATCAGTTCTTGTAATATCGTCATATTGAATGCTTTTTGGGAAATGAAACCTCAGTACCTTTTGGCACCACTCGTTAATCTCGCAATGGAACAGGTTCTCCCATCCCATCCATTCGGCGGCAAGGTCAAATCCGCCCACCTAAATGCCAGAGAACAGAGATCCGTGAGTCAACCGGCCTCCTTCTCTGGCAAATATTCCTTTCTTATTTTTTTCGTTTAACATTATTCTTTACTCCTTCTTTTGATTTGTCAAATTTTCTATGGCAGCTACAGCACATTCTCCTATATCCATGTTCTACATCAGCGTAATCTCCTGTAACATTGGCCCATTCATATCTTTTAGAAGGGTCTACCGTTCCACACACCTCGCATACCTTACACCTTAATATCTCCATTGGTAAATATGTTTATTATACATATGATCCATGTGTCATATCTCCTTGGTTTTAGCGAACACCACGCTCTCATGATCCGGCCTCAGATGGGCCATGCAAGCCTTGCTGTACTCGCAGAATCTCGCTCCCTCGTCCCGGAAGACGCATCCCCTGCACGGGATCTTGTTCTGCCCGTTGTAGTACGGCCTGTACTTTTCCACGATAATTTTCATGTCTCCTACCAACACGATCAAACCGGTAGGGGTGTTCTTCAGTCTGTTGATTATTTCCATGATTTGTTTTTAAAATGGTTCTTCTTGTGATACTTCTTGGCTTATAGTGAACCCGCTATCATCATATTCCATAAAGTGAGTGGTCTTTGCTTCAAATTTCACGATAAACTTGGCTAATCCGATATTTCTTCCTTTCGCTATATCTATCATGGCTGTTCCTCCCACGGGATAATTCTGGAAAGGCTCAGGATAATATTTCCCATAAAGCTCAGGCCTATAGATCAACATGACAACATCGGCGGCCTCCGCTATTTGTCCGCTGGCTCTTAATCTTGCCAATGAGGGGGCCGGATTCATTTGGTCTCTGTTTAGCTGGGACAAGGCGATGATCCATATGTCTAGTTCCTTGGCCAGATTCTTCAACCTACGAGCGGCCTCACCCATTTGTTGCTCGGTATTGCTACCTCTCATATTCACGGACAATATTTGCAGGTAATCCACTATCGCCCCAGATATGCCGTATTTGAGTTTCATCGTACGGATGGATGAAAGTATCGTGTCTATGTTAGAAGTGCTCCTGTCGTCAAAATAAACAGGCTTATCGTAGATCTTTCCTATTCCCATGTCGATACGGTTGAACTGCTCGGGCAAGAGTCTTGAATACATGATCTCGTTGGCGGGTATCCCAGACTCCATGGATATCATCCTAGCCGCTATCTGCTCTTTTTTCATTTCCATAGAGTAGAACGCTATCCCATCACCATTCTTGGCGGCGGATAACGATAAGGCTACCGCTAGGGATGTTTTTCCAGAAGACGTATCTGCCGCTATGATTATGAGATCTGATCTCTGTAATCCCCCGCTACGCTTGTCTATTTCATGGAATCCGGTAGGCGTTCCTGTTAGCTGTTTGCCATCGGATGCGTTAAGCTCCATTTGCCTTGATACCTCCTTGATCGCTTCCCTAAGGGTAAATACGCTGTCTTTCGATGTCTGGAAAAGCCCCTTGAGCTTGTCCTCTGTATCCGATAACGTGTCAACGATATCGTCCGACTCGGAGTAAGCCCTTGATATCAACTCCTCTCCGATATCGATAAATCTCCTTCTCTTCTCCTTGTCATGCAGTAGGGCGGCATGCTGGTAGATGTCGAATGTCATGCATGTGGATACTTGGCTTAACCTTAGCATGTCCGTGGAAGGGTCTATTTTCATCATCTCGTTGGCTACGGCTATCATGTCCGGTCTATCTCCTCTGCCGTCTATGTTGGATATAGCCTCGAACATGGCCCTATGGAAAGGATCATAGAAACAAGAAGGGGATAATATATCCCTTACCTCATTCAATGCGTTTCTTTCCGTCATTATCGTCCCCAGCACGACTTTCTCGGCCTCCGTATCGTGGGGGACTACCCTGTTAATTTCCATAATCTTTTTTCTTTACCTCCATTATCGTCTCAAAAATGCTATTCTTGAACTTTATGAGGCGATCGTCATTGTTAATTTTCTTGACTATTTCCGTTAATTGCTTCCTGTTCATACGGTTTAGGATCTCTATCTCCTCGTCTGAAGGGAATATGGGCATCTCTAGTATCAGAGGAGCCTCCTTTTCCAGATATGAGTATAGATTAGTTTGCCTTATTGATGTTAGGGATTTGAGATCCACTTTACCTCTAGCTTTTTTTACTTGGTTAGAAGGAAGATCCAAGGCGTTTATGAACGTCCTTTTCCAGTCTATATTAGAGCTTTTCGAGCTTTTTTTCTTCTTCCATCCTAATTCGGTGCTCCAGTAGTCTAAATACGCTTTCTTTAGCGACAATCGGATGTCTATGCCCGGATGCAGACTTTGGCGTTGAGCTATGAACTCGTCATCGTTAGATAAGGATTCATAGGCTTCTCTCAACCGATCGCAGTACACATCGAAGCTTTCTCTCCAATTATCCGTATTTTCATCTTCCTCTTCCTCTTCTCCTTCTTTTTCCCCCATACCCCCTATATTATCCTTAACTCTATTACTATCTATATTACCTATACCTATACCATAGGGGCTATCAAGCCCCTTTGAAGGGGCTACCAAGGGGCTACCAAGGGGCTTTTTAAAGAAATATTCAATTGATTGGAAACCAAACAATTGCTTCATTTCCTCTAATCTTCTTATTATACCTCTATGCGCAGCGTTCTTAGAATTCAAGGGAAGGTTCTTTTGGTGCTTGATGAAATTACGTATATAAATATACTTACCGTCCACCGAATAAAGTAATCGTCCTTCAAGCTCCCTTAGGCCTCTTTCAACTTCTTGCTTACCTAGTACTAGATCAAAGCTGATCTTCTTCTCGTTTATTTCCATGAAGCCAGCTAGGTCGCAAAGGTCGCACAAGTACAAGAACAGAAGCTTGCTAGTCGCTTTCAGGTCGCAGAACCAGTTATCCGTCCATTTGTTCGTATCTGTATATCTATATGCCATGTTCTAGTGTTTAATAAATTATTCCTCTATTATACAATTCCTCCTTATATTGCTCCAACGCCTGAAGGCATCGTTCCTTGTCCATGTATCCCATTGGCATTATCCCGGCCAACCTTGCGTTGCATCGGTCTATGCCATATTTGAGATCCTTGTTTGACATTTTCTTTAGATCCATGTTATCTCTTTTTAAAAGTGTTACAAAATCTCGTGGAGTTAGCTACCCGTCCAGCATCATGTATGATGCACCAAACGCATAGCCCCTTGTGAGGATGTCCGTTGGCGCAATCGCCACATTTCACCTTTTCTTGCTCGTCTCTCTTCTTCGCCATATCACCAAGTCTTTATTTTGATCGGGAGATCGGCGTACCACCAAGCCAGAATCGTAGCGTCACGTTGGTCTTGGTTCGTTCTCTTAGGCAAGGGACCGACTATGTAGGAGAGTTCCTCATGGGTTATCTTGCCCTCGTCCCCTTTCCAATGCTTGGTCAAAGGCTTTACCTCTTCGCAGGGAATACCTATGTGCTCGCACATCTGGAGAAGCAATATCCCGGTTTGCTGGTTACGACCTACATACTTGGCTATCCTCTCGCCGGATTTACCCCTCGATTTATGGAAGTTGCTTTTTTCGTTAAGCCATCCGGCCTCGACAATGACCACTATGTCTACCCCCTTGTACCTCTCTCTCGCCTCCTTGATAAAATCAACTAAGACAGGGAAGGGGAGGCTCTTTAGAATTAGCTGTCTCGTTGAAGGAGACAGTACGCATACGCCGGATTTATCTATGTCCGGGTCAACGGCTATCACCAATTCGTATCTTTTCTTTCCCATGGATTCCTCCTTTCTTTATCGTTTATTAGTAAGAATATGGCCAAGATCACTGCTATAAGTCCGAGTATTGCGGTGATAAGGTACATGGCCATTGTCAAGTGATCTAAATTCTGTATTGTTTCCATAATTAGATGTTTGTTATTCGTGGACGGTGCCGGGATCGAACCGGCCTCTTTACGTCATGCGCACTCCGTAACGTTTCATCCCGGAATATTTACCGCCCGAAATCCCCGCATATCCTCACGGACGGCGGGGATAATCATTCTAACCCAAATCTAATACCATGAAAAACACACTAATATCAATATCAAACCTCTAGCTCTTCAATTAAGAGTTGTCCACATCCCATGAACCATACTTGGGAAGCTGGTGATTTCTGGAGCAAGGCGATCTCTATTGCGGCCTCCTTGAACTTGCTCTTGTCATGCCCAGCCTTTTGCCGGATGAAGGATTGCGTTCTTGTAATGAGATCCCCGTCCCCTTCCTTGGGATCACGGGTTATGATATCCTTGCACTCTCTCATCTTATCCTCTATTGATTTAGAGGTGTCGGACAATGATTTCTCTATCTCTTTTTTATCGATATCTACAACTCTCTTATTGACATCCGCGTTGAACGGGAATACGTCCATGATCATTGTCTCCGTGACAGAGGCTATGGTGTAATCCGCCATTGTCCCCTTCATGCCTTCTTCTAGCACGGTTATGGCCTCTTTTAGACTAGAGGCTTGGGCAAGCATTTGTGCGGCGGTTTTCTTTTCC
>OHBE01000969.1_pt1 | contig 28194 bp, 25 predicted proteins | sample 1577231 | NCBI WGS metagenome assembly OHBE01 (sample SAMEA3541506, study PRJEB24748) | human gut metagenome | biome: human gut; feature: human-associated habitat; material: faeces | place: China | collected 2012 | reverse complement strand
TGAAAGTCGGGGCTTTGTGCATAAAAAAAGAGGTGTGCATTTTGACACACCTCCCCGTTTCTTTTGATCATATTTCTCCCCACCTTCCAATGGCTGTAATCGCTTCTGAAGACAACCGTTTTGCCATGCATAATGGTTTTGATTTTATTGAAATTAAGAAAGCGATGAAAGAAAATGAGCAGGGGAGACGCCGACGAGGAGCGAGCACCATTAGTCAGCAAACAGCGAAAAATGTGTTCTTATGGCCACAATCTTCGTGGATTCGAAAAGGTTTTGAAACCTATTTTACTTTTCTTATCGAACTATTCTGGTCGAAAGAGCGGATTATGACAGTATATCTCAACTCTATTGAAATGGGTAAAGGCATTTACGGTGCGGAAGCGGCGGCGAAATATAAATTTGGTACAACCGCCCTTAGGCTGAGCCGGGAGCAATGCGCTCTCATAGCCGCCACATTACCCAATCCGTTAAGATTTGATTCCGCAAAACCGTCGCCTTATATAATAAAAAGGAAGAACCAGATCCTTCGATTAATGAATCTGGTTCCCCGATTTCCGCCGTTAAAAGAAAAAAACTAAGCGAAGCCTTCACATCTCTCAATATAGGCCAATACATCTCCTTTTCTTACAGACTCTCCTTGTTTGACGCAGACTTCAATGATACGTCCGCTGAAGTTCGCTAATATTTTGTCATACGTATTCCATGGAGTGGCAATGTAGCAGAAAACGTCATCCGGATTGTATTTACGTCCTATTTCAGGAGGCATGGAAGGTGCTTGCACGTCTATTTCCCAAATCATCCGGCCATTTCCTGCCGCTGTAATCGGTTCGGCTTTAGCGCGCTTCAATCGTTTCACATCCTCTTCCGAGAATCCTTGTTTGGCAAGAGCCGCGTCTTTTGCGCGTTGCAAATCTTCTTGAAAACGTTTTTTGGCAATTCCCGATTTATAGTCTCGATATTGGCGGTCATGCATGGCCAATTCGAACAATTCTTCATCATCCTGTCCCGGGTCCCAACCGTTTTCTTCCATTTCTTTTCTATATTCATCCAATTGATCCGGATAATTCTTTTGCGGATCCTCGTCTGTAAACTCATACCCTTTTTCTTTAGCCAAAGCTATAATTTCAGGAGCAAGTGTTCCGGGCAGTCGACCGCTTTTGCCAAGAATCATGTCCCAAGCATGCGTATCGATCATACTCCATCGTTCTTCTCCTTTTATAAGAGCCATGAGATTCATTAAAGCTACGTTCTTCACATACTGGCTGAAAGGAGTTACTAAAGGAGGATAACCAAGTTTAGGCCAAACATACTCCACTTCGTCAAACAACATCACTAAAAGATCATCAATGGAGAGTTCCGCTTCGTTCTTGTTTCTTAAAATCATATTGATACCCGAATGCACACCTTTCAAGTCTGCCATCATGGAACCCATCATTCCGCCCGGCAAACCACTTTTTAGCAACAGCGACGACATGTGTTTATTGGAAGGATCCATAAAATATCCTAAAAAGTCGTCTATAAACTCCTGTGTCATGGCACGTGCTTTCATATATGCTTTCATGTTGATTTCCGGCACTTGGAAACCGGCATCTTTCAGCATCGCTTGCACCGATATTACATCCGGATGCACTTTTCCCCAAGATATGGGTTCCATGGCTACATCTATAATGTCGGCTCCATTTTCACAAACTTCAAGAATTGAAGCCATTGAGAGTCCGGGACCGCTATGTCCGTGATATTGAATGATTATTTCCGGGTAGCGGTCTTTAATCGCTTTTGTCAGCCTACCCAACATTTTGGGGCGTCCGATTCCGGCCATGTCTTTCAGACATATTTCCGAAGCGCCTGCTTCTATCAGCCGGCCGGCAATATCTGTATAATATTCTACCGTATGTACCGGAGAGAAAGTGATACACAAGGTAGCTTGGGGAATCATTCCCGCTTCAAGAGCATAATGAATGGAAGGAATAATATTCCTTACTTCGTTCAGTCCGCAAAAGATTCGAGTGATGTCTACGCCTTGAGCATGTTTCACTTTATACATCAATCGACGTACGTCTGCCGGAACAGGATACATCCGCAAAGCATTCAGTCCCCGGTCGAGCATATGGGTTTGGATACCGGCTTCACGAAGAGGCTTCGTAAAGGCACGCACCGCAACATTCGGGTTCTCACCGTATAACAAATTTACTTGTTCAAATGCACCACCGTTTGTCTCTACCCGGGCAAAACAGCCCATCTCGACGATTAGCGGTGCTATTTTTACTAACTGATCAACACGAGGCTGATATTTACCGGACGATTGCCACATATCCCGATAAAGAAGACTGAATTTGATTTCTTTTTTCATGATGTGAATTAGATGATTTTAGTATGTTGGTTAACTGATTTTTGCAAATATACAGAATCATTTGACGTTATAATGAAAAACAAATGGAAAATATTCAATAAAAAAAAGTTCGTTTCAAAAGTAAGTGATTTATCAGAGTTTTTCGTCTTTTTTACTCTATAAACTCAGCAACTTCGAGCGTGTAATAATCACATGCAAGTTCAAGAAAATATTATGCCCGGTTATTCAATTATAGAATCAGACGATCATTCCATCTTGCCGCAAAAAAAAGACGCGAAACGCCCAAAATATCTGGTGGTTCCGCATCTTTTTTATTGCAATGTCTTTCTTACATAAAATCTTTCAGTTCCTGTTGCAAACGTTGGCGAGTAAAAAAAATCCTGCTTTTGACAGTGCCCAAGGGCAATCGCAGTTTTTCTGCAATTTCTCGATATTTAAATCCGGAGGCATGCATGGAAAAAGGAATTTTATATTCTTCGGGGAGCGAATGTATAATCTTATACATCTCTTTAAAGTCATACGCACCTTCGGTACTATCGAATCCTGAATTTTGAGGAAGATTCAAATGGTATAAATTGTCTGTACGATCAACGTAAGTTTGGTCCCGTATTATTTTTCGATAGTTGTTTATAAAAATATTGCGCATAATTGTGTACATCCATCCTTTGAAATTTGTATCGGGTACATATTTTTCCTCATTATCCAAAGCTTTCAAAGATGTTTCCTGCAACAAATCATTGGCTTCATCCCGATCTGCGGTCAATTTATACGCAAAGCGCAACAATTCTTCTTGGACTCCGATAAGATCTTTTCTAAAACTTAAACTTTTCATATATTATTAAGAGTTTACGGTTAATATTCATTTTTTCTGTAATTGGTGCAATTTAGACATTTCATTACAATAATATGGGGTGATTTTTATCATTTTTTAGTGAGAAAGTTATCAATTATTACTGATATCTTTCTTTTTCAATATTTTTAGAGCCCAAGAGACATCTTTTTTATGTTTGAGACGTTATTAATATATATAATTGAGATAAAAACGGCATTAATCAATCGGATAAAAGAATGAAAGCAAAAAGACATTTATTTATCGCATTATTTGGATTCGGAATCGGAATAGCTACGCTTTCGGGGCAAAATAAGAAAGAAAAGAAAGAGTTGAAGAAAGAGGCCGTAACAGGCGTTCTGGAATCGGCGAACTACAAAATAAACGTTGATGCTGCCTTACCTATGGGCGGGCAATACATTACTCTTTCCACACCTTATTCATTGGAAGTTAAAAATGATTCTCTTTTTTCTTATCTCCCATATTACGGCAGAGCGTACAATATTCCTTACGGAGGTGGAAAAGGGTTGATTTTCAATGCCCTTATTGAAAATTACCGAATGGATATCCATCCTAAAGGGAATGCTGCAATAAGGTTTTCCGCCCGTAGTCCGGAAGATTATTGCAATTTTAATATAAAGGTGTTCGACAATGGTTCGGTTACGATTGATGTCACCATGCAGAAACGGCAAGCCATCAGTTTTCGCGGAGAAATAGCTCTCGACAATTGACACTTCCGTACTGTCTTATTCTTTAATTCCGGAGAGATTTTTTTCATCGTATAATGCCGCAAGTCTGTTTTCGGTACGCGTTCCGATTACGGTTAATCGGCATTTGCCGCATTTTCTCCTCCCTTTAAAGTCGGCAGACAAATGTGATATTTCACAGCCAGAATGCGTGAAAGAAAAACGGTTATTCCGGTTATCATTTGGCAGGCATACGATTCTAAATGTATCGCATCGCATAACCAATATACCACTCCTCCCGCTATACATGCCATGGCATAAATTTCTTTACGGAATATCAACGGAATCTCATTGATAAAGACATCCCGAATTACTCCGCCCGCCGCTCCGGTCATTCCTCCCATAATTATGGCTACCCAGAAAGGATACCCCAATGCCAGACTTTTTCCCACACCCACAACCGTAAAAAGAGCTAATCCGATTGTATCGAAAATGAAAAAAGTATTGTTGAGACGTATCAACGAACGGCTGAAACAAATCACCCACAACAACGCCAAGCCTGTACATATTAAATAGATGGGATTGGTCATCCAGCCGGGAGTAACATCGAGTAAGACATCACGTATGGTACCACCGCCAATTGCGGTCACAAATCCTACGACATAAGCACCGAACCAATCGAAGCGTTTAGCCGAAGCCAGCCGAATACCACTGATAGCAAAGGCAAATGTGCCTATAAAATCCAAAATTTGAACGAATGTGGGCATATATTTGTTATTTTATGTGCAAAGTAACAAATAAATTCCGTAAGAAAATGTACATTTGCTTCACGAAATAGATAGAAAAATATGAAAATAACAATTGTTGCCGGGGCACGCCCCAATTTCATGAAAATAGCTCCCATTACACGTGCTGTCGAAGCTGCGCGCGCGCAGGGTAAACTAATCTCTTACCGATTAGTATACACAGGCAAGCAAAACGACACGAGTCTGGACGCATCTTTGTTTTCAGATCTCGGAATGAAAGCGCCGGACGCTTATTTGGGTATCGAAAGCGGTAACTCTGTCAGCCTGGTAGCCGGAATCATGATTGCCTTTGAAAAAGAACTAACGGAAAACCCGGCCCATGTAGTTCTTGTGGTCGATGATCTCACCGCGACCATGAGTTGCGCCATTGTGGCGAAAAAGCAGGGGGTAAAAGTCGCGCATTTAGTGGCGGGAACCCGTTCCTTTGATATGAACATGCCTAAAGAAGTAAACCGCATGATAACGGATGGCCTATCCGATTATTTATTTACGGCAGGCATGGTGGCCAACAGAAATCTGAATCAGACCGGAACGGAAAGCGAAAACGTTTTTTATGTCGGCAACATTTTGATAGACAGCATACGCTATAATCGCAATCGCCTGTTAAAGCCCATTTGGTTCTCCGTCTTAGGTCTTGAAGAAGGAAACTATTTGTTGTTCACTCTTAACCGACGCCTGATTTTGAATAATAAAAACAATTTGCGTCAATTATTGGAAGCCGTTGTCGATAAAGCCGACGGAATGCCCATCGTGGCACCACTTCATACCTATGTGCGCGATGCCATTAAAGATTCAGGTTTCGAAGCGCCCAATTTTCACATCATGCCGCCTCAGAATTATCTTTTTTTCGGCTATTTGGTGAATAAAGCGAAAGGTATTGTCACAGACTCCGGAAACGTGGCCGAAGAAGCGACGTTTCTGGGCATTCCGTGCATTACGCTGAACACGTATGCGGAGCATCCTGAAACATGGCGGCTGGGAACCAACGAACTGGTAGGGGAGGATCCTGAAGCCTTGAGACAGGCGGTTGACAAATTGATGAAAGGAGAGTGGAAACAAGGCGAATTGCCCGAACGTTGGGACGGACGTACGGCAGAACGAATTGTGCAGATTCTGACAGAGTAACGACAACAACCGTGTGTGTTGAATACTTAAAATGAGTTTGTAAATCCAAAGAGATGGGTAAAAAACGTTATATAACCGGATGCACTTAAAGTTATTTGCTATCTTAGCGAATCTACTATTGACGTTATGAAATTATTATATGCTAAAATAACGGTACTTTTTCTATTCGCATGGGTTGTTCCAAACACCTTTGCACAACAAATAAAAGGAGTAGTTACCGATTCAATCACCAACGAGCCGCTCATGTACATCTCCATCTATTACCAGGACAAACGGGATGTGGGCACCATTACCGATATCAATGGAGAATATAAGCTCGGCGCCCGCAGAAGCGGAGAAAAGCTGGTCTTCTCTGCTATAGGATACAGCAGCAAGGTTGTAAAGATCGGGGCGGGAAATCAAACTATTAACGTGAAGCTGGCTCCGGATAATGTGTTGTTGAAAGAAGTTGTTGTAAAGCCGCAAAAAGAAAAATATTCCCGGAAAAACAATCCTGCGGTGGAGTTCATGAAAAAAGTCATTCAACATAAAAAGGCCCAGGTTCTCGAAGCCAACGATTACTACCGGTACGACAAGTATGAAAAGATGAAGATGTCCATCAACGACCTGACGCCGGAAAAGCTCGAAAAAGGGATATATAAAAAGTATGCTTTCCTGAAAGATCAGGTCGAAGTGTCGGAAACCACGCAGAAACTCATCCTGCCCATTTCGGTTCAGGAAACGGCTTCGCAAACAATCTTCCGGAAATCTCCCGAAAGCAAGAAGACCATTATTAAAGGCCGCAACTCCAACGGCATCGAAGAATTCTTTTCTACGGGCGATATGTTGGGGACAGTGCTCAAAGATGTTTTTTCCGATATCAACATCTATGACGACGAAATCCGACTTCTGCAACAACGTTTTGTCAGCCCTATCGGAGTCAATGCCATTTCGTTCTACAAGTTTTACCTGATGGACACATTGATGGTCGACAACCGGGAATGCGTTCACCTCTCTTTTGTTCCTCAGAATTCTCAAGATTTCGGTTTTACCGGACATTTATATGTATTGAAAGATTCTACTTATGCGGTACAGAAATGTACGATGAATTTGCCTAAGAAGACCGGAGTGAATTTCGTCAACCAAATGGACATTGTGCAACAGTATAAACAGCTTCCTAACGGCAATTGGGTGTTGGTCAACGACGATATGACCGTAGATCTCTCATGGAATACGAATAAATCCAACGGAGGGGTGCAAGTAGAACGGGTGATAAAATACAGCAATTATAACTTCGATCCGATAGAAGCCCGTTTGTTCCGTTTCAAAGGTTCTGTCATCAAAGAAGCCGATATGCTTTCAAAGAGCGACGAATATTGGGCAAGCGTGCGGGAAGTGCCTCTGACCAAGACGGAAAGCAACATGGATGTCTTCATCAACCGCATCGAGCAGATTCCGGGTTTCAAATATATCATCTTCGGGGCGAAGGCTTTGATTGAAAACTTTGTGGAGATAGGAGGAACCAAAGAGAATCCGAGCAAGTTCGATTTAGGTCCTATCAATACGATGATTTCGGGCAACTATATCGACGGAACCCGCTTTCGGTTGAGCGGAATGACCACGGCCCATTTTCATCCTCACTGGTTCTTGAGCGGATACGGGGCTTATGGCTTGAAAGATCGACGTTGGAAATACCGAGGCACAGTGACCTATTCTTTCAATAAACGGGATTACGTGGTGTGGGAATTCCCCAAACATCATATTTCGGCTTCATACAGCTATGATGTGATGTCGCCGATGGATAAATTCCTGTTCACGGATAAAGACAACGTTTTTGTTTCGTTCAAAACCACTACCGTAGACCAGATGTCGTATATCCGTGACGCTACCCTTAATTACGAATTGGAATCGCAAACCGGCTTGGGAGTGAAAGCGATGTTCCGGTGGAGGAATGACGAGCCCGCGGGGAAATTGGAATATTTGCCCAACGTGGAAAATACTGTTCCCATTCATGACATCACCACTTGCGAGGCCAGCGTCACCCTTCGTTATGCGCCGGGAGAATCTTTCGTCAACTCAAAACAGAGGCGGGTTCCCGTGTCATTAGACGCTCCGATTTTCACTCTCAACCACACCATCGGCATCAAGGGAGTATTAGGCGGAGAATACAACTTCAACCGTACCGAAGCAAGCGTATGGAAACGTTTTTGGCTGCCTGCCTCATGGGGTAAGATCGACATGAGCCTTAAAGCCGGCGCAGAATGGAATACCGTTCCTTTCCCGTTCCTGATTCTTCCGGAGGCAAATCTTTCCTATATTACGCAACGCGAAACGTTTTGCCTGATCAACAATATGGAGTTTCTGAACGACCGCTTTGCCTCTCTTTCTTTATCTTACGATATGAATGGCAAACTTTTCAACCGCATTCCTTTATTGAAGAACTTGAAATGGAGGGAAATGTTCCGTATCCGCACGCTGTGGGGGAGCCTTACCGATAAAAACAATCCTTTCAAGAGCAATAACCCCGAATTGTTCCGTTTTCCTGCGCGAAACGGAGAATATACCAGCTTCGTGATGGATTCCAAGATTCCTTATATAGAAGGAAGTGTGGGTATCTACAATATTTTTAAATTACTACATATAGAATATGTGCACCGATTTACCTATCGCGACAAGCCGAATATCAATAAGAACGGCATCCGGTTTATGGTATTGATGGTGTTTTAAAGACTTTTGATATGCAACCTCTTGCCGAACGGCTACGCCCTAAAACGTTGGATGAATATATCGGTCAGAAACATCTGGTCGGACCGGACGCGATTCTGCGGAAAATGATTGAAGCGGGGCGTATCTCGTCATTTATTCTTTGGGGACCTCCCGGAGTAGGGAAAACAACGCTGGCCCAGATTATCGCCAACAAACTGGAAACGCCGTTCTATACGTTAAGCGCGGTGACGTCGGGCGTGAAAGATGTAAGAGAAGTCATAGAGCGTGCCAAAAACAACCGTTTTTTCTCGCAAGCCAGCCCCATTTTGTTTATCGACGAAATCCACCGGTTCAGCAAATCCCAGCAAGACTCGCTTTTGGGCGCGGTGGAACAGGGCGTGGTTACCCTTATCGGAGCGACCACCGAAAACCCTTCGTTCGAAGTGATCCGCCCCCTTCTTTCGCGTTGCCAGTTGTATGTGCTGAAACCTTTGGAAAAAGACGACCTGCTCGAACTGTTGCAACGCGCGCTCACTGTCGACAACGTTTTAAAAACACGCGACATTCAACTGAAAGAAACGGATGCCATGTTGCGCTTTTCGGGGGGAGATGCCCGCAAATTGCTCAATATTCTGGAACTTGTCGTAGAGTCGGAAGCGAAAGATCCCGTTGTGATAACCGACGATATGGTGACCGAACGCCTGCAACAAAACCCGTTGGCCTACGATAAAGACGGAGAAATGCACTACGATATCGTTTCCGCATTCATCAAATCCATCAGGGGAAGCGATCCGGACGGAGCAATTTATTGGCTTGCCCGAATGGTGGAAGGAGGAGAAGATCCCGCTTTCATTGCGCGCCGGCTGGTAATCTCGGCGGCCGAAGACATCGGTTTGGCAAACCCCAACGCTTTGCTTCTGGCAAATGCCTGCTTCGACACGCTGATGAAAATTGGCTGGCCCGAAGGGCGTATTCCTTTGGCGGAAACAACGATATACCTCGCCGTCAGCCCCAAAAGCAACTCTGCCTACACTGCCATTAACGATGCGATAGAGTTGGTGCGTTCTACCGGCAACCTTCCCGTACCGCTTCATTTGCGCAACGCGCCTACCAAGCTGATGAAGCAATTGGGCTACGGTCGGGAATACAAATACGCGCATAGTTACGAGGGGAATTTCGTAAAGCAGCAGTTTCTGCCCGATGATTTGAAAGAAACAAGAATATGGCACCCTCAAAACAACCCGGCGGAGCGAAAACATGCGGAACGGATGAAACAGTTGTGGGGAGAAAAATTTGAAGAATAACACTCAAAATTATAAGTAAGATAAACATGAAAATAGTAGTTTTAGACGGTTTTACCGCCAATCCCGGCGATTTGTCATGGGAAGCATTGAAGGTTCTGGGAGAATGTACGATTTACGACCGCACAGCTCCTGAAGAATTATTGGAACGTGCAGCGGAAGCGGAAGTTGTTCTGACGAATAAGGTGGTGATAAAGGCAAAGCACATGGAGGTATTGCCCGCATTGAAATATATCGGGGTATTGGCTACCGGATACAACGTCGTGGATGTGGCAGCAGCCAAGGAACGGGGAATCGTTGTCACCAATATTCCTGCCTACAGCACCTCGTCCGTAGCGCAAATGGTGTTCGCGCATATTTTGAACATCACACAGCGAGTGGGATACTACTCCGAAGAGGTTCATAAAGGCCGGTGGACGCAAAGTGCCGACTTCTGCTTCCGCGATACGCCGCTCATCGCTCTGCGCGATAAGAAAATCGGCTTGATAGGCTTAGGAAACACCGGATATACCACCGCTCGCATTGCTATAGGTTTCGGTATGCAAGTATATGCTTTTACTTCGAAATCTCCTTTCCAGCTGCCGCCCGAAATCAAGAAAAAAGAGCTGGATGAGCTATTCAGCGAGTGCGATATCGTCAGCCTGCACTGTCCGCTTACCGAAGAAACGCGCGGATTGGTAAACGCCCGCCGCCTGGCGCTTATGAAACCCACGGGCATCCTCATCAACACCGGTCGGGGTCCGTTGATCAACGAGCAGGACTTGGCCGACGCCCTCAACAGCGGAAAAATTTATGCCGCCGGCGTGGATGTTCTTTCTACCGAACCGCCACGTGCCGACAATCCGTTGCTGACGGCTAAAAACTGCTATATCACACCTCATATAGCATGGGCTACGACAGCAGCCCGTGAACGGCTCATCAATCTTGCCGTGGGCAATTTGCAGGCATATATCAACGGCAAGCCGGAAAACGTCGTAAGCAAATAGACTAATGTCCGTTGATTTTAGAAGATAGGAATTGCCTGAAAAAATCCCACTGAACTCTGAAATAAAAGTCTGCGGGAACTCTGAAGAAAACCCTGCCGGACTCTGAAAAAAAGCCCGCGGGCTTTGAAAAAAAGGCGGCGGGCTTTGAAACTAAACACGGCGGGCTTTGAAATCAAACACGGCGGGCTTTGAAAAAAACACGGCGGGCTTTTTTAAAAAGGTGGCAGACCTTTCAAACCCACACTGTGTGATTCGTTCGATATGTATTAATATATTACTATTTCAAAAGCATTTTTTCCGGAACGTTTTCGCAAATGTTCCGGATTTTTTTAAAGCATTGAAAACGACAAAAAGCCAAAATGCCACTATGACTGTATTTTTGTTCAACTATTTTTGCAATGTATTGCATATATTGCTCATTGATAGTCTTATATGCCCTTTTGTTTCATCTCGGGAACGATGTGTTTTATGCTACTCATTTCCGCTTGTTCGCAATGCTTTTTAAACTGACAACAGGAAGAAAAAAGATGGAAAAAGAATCTGTTTGTGTAAGAAATATTCATAAACAATCAAGTTTGCTTGCCGTTGTCGATAAAAAACTCAGATTAAGCATATTGTTTACTCCGGTTTTTGCTTATCTTTGTGAATATGAGAATACGAAATACTATATTCTTATTGGTGATAAGCATGATTGGTTATGGCTGACCAAGTAGGAAAACCGAGTTTCTTAAAATACTGCAAACATGATAACAACGATTGCCCCTTGTGGAATGAATTGTGAATTGTGCCATTCACTCCAGAACAGAAAAAAGAATTGCCCCGGATGCAGGAAGAAACCAACCAACTGTGTCATTCAGAATTGTCAGCAAAGAGGAGTGTATTGTTATGACTGTTCCAAGTTTCCGTGCAGAAGGTTAAAACAACTGGATTTGAGATATCGGACAAACTATTCGATGAGTATGCTTGAAAATCTTCTCTATATTAAAGAATATGGAGAAACGGCATTCTTGGAACAGCAGAGAAAGAAATATACCTGCCCCGATTGCGGTAAACTCCGTACTGTACACTATGATTACTGCATCTATTGCAAACAAGACAAACGGAGCAAGAAGAGCGGGACAGGGATGAAAAAAACAAAAGAATAAAAGACGCCTGCTAAAGACAGTATCTTGGAAATAACCGACAGGTTGTTCTAAGAATATTTTAAACAAACAATTAAAGAAGAAGGCGACGGAATATTGCAAACTTTCTCCATCCCCGTATCGTTTCGGTTCGAGTTCACCGTTTGTAAAACAGTCATAGTGGCATTTTGGCTTTTTGTCGTTTTCAAAATAACCTTTCCGTAGGCTGTATGATTCGATTGTTAAACTGATAATCTTCTGAAAATCAAATAAAAGAGCTGCCTAAACATCTTTACGAACGAGGAATATTACCCCATTTTCGGCCAAAAAACAGCGTAATGTGGCTTTATCGACACATTGCTTCTGCCAGGCTTCAAAAGCCGGGTGGGAGAGAGCCAAAGGAAACTTTTCCTACACCTTTATTTTTAAGAAAATATATGACGTAAATCCGCCCGGTCGCATATCGCGCCTATAAACAATGAAGGATTCTTTTCCGGAAGCAACGAAGCGTTTCGTCACGATTGGCGAGACGCCATGTGCGGTATTAAATATTTTTTCCGGATAATCATAAACCACCCCAACAGAATCAATCCTTTGGCAATGGTGGTGACACAGACCGCCCACCAGATTCCTTCCACACCCATTCCCATGTTTACGAACAGAATAGCGAGCGGAATCCGCATATAATTGCATCCGATGCTGACAATAGCCGGAGGAACGGTACGCCCGAGACCGTAAAACACTCCCTGCATTGTAATCTCGAGCATCATGAACAATTGCGAATAACCGTCTATGCGGAGAAAAACTCCGCCCGCTTCGTAAGCGGCTCGCTCCGGCACGAAGATTGAGAAGACTTCGCTGCCGTAGCATACGAACAAGAATGTACAGAATGTGCCGAAAATACCCGTCATCCACAGGGTTGTCTGCCAGGCTTTAAGCACGCGGTCTGTTCTTCCCCCGGCGTAGTTTTGAGCAATGAAGGCACTGAGGGCGGTGGAAAAGCCTTGAGAAGTATTCCACGTAATCGCTTCAATCTGTCCTCCGGTAGTGAACGTCATCAGCCCTATATGCCCGCCTTGCTCGGACGCCGTGCGGCAAAGAAACATATTCACGAAAGCAAAAAGAGTATTTAATGCGGCAACGGGGAAACCCAATTTGAAAATACGATGAGCGTATTTCTTTTTGAGAGCGGTAAAAAAGGGGAATCGTCCCAATAGCACATCCCTGACGCGAAGCTGATAGATGAAGATCAACAACACAGTAGCTTCCGAAATCCATGTGGCATAAGCGGCTCCGTTTGTTCCCAGCTTGAGCCCGAAAATCAGCAAAGGGTCGAGAAGCATATTCAATACCAGTCCCGCGCTGCTGATATAAAAAGGAACTTTGCTGCGTCCCGCCGCATTGTAAATACCGGTGAAAGCAGCGGAGAGAAAGACGAAAGGCAATCCGGTGGAGATGATCCGCAGATACTTCACAGCGGCGGCGCTGATAGGAGCTTCCAGCTCGTAAATGCTGATGATGGGGCGGGCGAATATGAACAGCAGGCTGCCCAAACAAAGGGAAATAATTAATGCAAGCGTAATATTATGGGAAGCGAATTGCCGGGCGTCGTCCTGATTCTGCGCCCCGATAGATTGCCCCACACTTACTTCCGAACCGACTTTATTTAAAAGCGAGATAGAACCCGACATCCATGCCAGAAGACTGACGGAACCGATGGCGGCTACCGCCTCGCTGCCTATTCTTCCTACCCAAGCCATGTCCGTAAGGCTATACGCCATTTGGATGAACGATGTAGCCATGATGGGCATGGCCAGATTAAAGAGTTGTCGATTGATAGGACCGTGCGTCAGATTCTTGATTCCTTGCATACAAATAATTTCTATTGTGAAAAAGTTTGCAAAGATACATAAAAATCCGGTTTTTACTATAGCTTATTCCGTTATTCCGGCAAGCAGGAATAGAGCGGATCACACTTTATGTCTTATTTTGACTTCCGGTATTCCAACGGTGTCATTCCGGTCATCCGCTTAAAGAATTTGCAGAAAAAGGAAGGGTTTGGGAAATTCAGTTCATCCGAAACCTGATAAATCACATAGTTGCTGTGTTTCAGCAATACTTTGGCCTTGAGCGTAACGGAACGGTTTATCCACTCCATCACTGTCTGCCCGCTGGTCTGCCGGATAACGGTGTTCAGATAGCGCGGAGTCAGGCATAGCTTGTCTGCATAAAAAGCAACGTTGCGCTCCGTACGGCTATGGGCATTAGCCAAAGAGATGAAGCGCCGGAATATTTCTTCCCGCCGTGTCATGCAATTGCTGCCCGATTGATTTTGAGGACGGGCAATGTGTTCGATATGATGCAACAATCCTTCCAAGAGATGTTGAACAACCTCTTTGTGAAACTCTTTATTCCGGACAATATTCCATATTAATGTAAAGAAGTCTTGGATAAGTATCCGTTCTTCGGCTGTCAATAACAACAAAGATTGGGGATACTGCTGAAAAAATAATTCAGAAAAGTTTTCTCCATCTGTTCTGAGAAGGAAATCACCGTTAAAGGCAATCATCTGCGCTTCGAAGTCCGGTGAGACTTTAATTAATTGGGCGATAGAGTCTGGCGGCACGAGAAATAAATGATTGGATTGAGGCTGATGTTCCAACAGATTGAGAGAAACATGAGCCGAGCCTTGTCGCACCAGAATAATGCGCGCTCCTATAATGCGATAGAGTTGTCCGTCAGTGAGAAAGGTTTTCGTCTGGTTAAGGTTTTTAATAAAACCGAAATCAGAGTTGATGAAATGTGTTTGACCATGCTGGGGCATTTGCATCTCTTCAAATAAACGAAGACTTAAATCCAAAGGTTCTTTTTGTTTCATGCTTCCTGTTCTTTCCTGCAAAGATAATAAAATAGCAGATATTTATAGGGATTATATCTTTTTCTCGAACTAATAGAGCATTTCTGCCAACTATCGGAATATGGTTGTGCATCGGGAACACTTACCTTTGCATTGTAAAAAAACTAATTGAAGATATATGAAAGAAATCATGTTCAGTTTTTTTCTTTGGCTACCCGTTGCCGGAACGTATGCCCAAACAACTTTGGACGAATGCAGGCGCAAAGCGCAGGAACACTATCCGTTGGTACGCCGGTACAGTTTGATAGAAAGGGCAAAAGCATACAATATAGAGAATGCGTCGAAAGGGTATTTGCCCCAATTCGCTTTTTCGGCCAAGGCAACTTATCAAAGTGACGTTACGGAACTGCCGCTGAAGATTCCGAATATCGACATGAAAGGAATTCCGAAAGACCAGTACCTCGTGATGCTGGAGTTGCAACAGAATGTTTGGGACAGCGGGAAAATACGGATACAGAAGAAGCAGGCGGCAGCAGAGGCCGAGATAGAACGGCAAAATGTAAATGTGGAAATGTATGCTTTGAATAGCCGGATAAACCGCCTTTTCTTCGGCATTTTGTTGTTGGACGAACAGTTGAAACAGAACATCTTATTGCAAGAAGAATTGAAAAGGAACGAACAACAGATAACAGCCTATCGGAAATACGGTATTGCCAACCGGTCCGATCTGGATGCCGTGAGCGTGGAACTGCTGAACACACGCCAAAAACAAATGGAGCTTTCGACCTTGCGTGCGGCTTATTTGAAAATGTTGTCGCTGTTCGTAGGAGAGGAGCTGTTGCCCGAAACGGTTTTAGAGAAGCCGGTGCTTGTAAAACCTTTTTCGGACACGGAAGAAATTTACCGGCCGGAACTTTTGTGGTTCGATGCTCGGAAAAACGGAATCCATGTACAGGAAAAAGCGTTGAACATAAGACATCTTCCACATTTAAGCCTTTTTGCGCAAGGTGCTTACGGAAACCCCGGACTGAACATGCTGAAAAACAAATTTTCTCCATTTTACGTGGCAGGGCTCCGACTCGTCTGGAATTTCGGAAGCCTGTATACGTTGAAAAACGACCGCAAACTGATATCGGACAGATATCGGCAGATAGACAACAGCCGGGATATTTTTCTGTTCAACACCCGCTTGCAAATGGTACAACAGCGGCAGGCAATCCGTTCGCTGGAACAACAAATGCAAGATGATGATGAGATCATCCGCCTGCGGGGTAATATCCGGCGGTCGGCCGAAGCCAAAGTAGCTAACGGTACACTCACGGTAACGGAGTTATTACGCGAGTTGACTGCCGAAAGCCTTGCCCGGCAAACGAAAGCATTGCACGAAATCCAATGGCTTATGGCTATTTATGAATTAAAACATACGACCAATCATTAATATTTTCGGATTATGAAACAAACCTTAAAAGCCGGAATCCGGGGAACGGTATTTTTAATGTTCTTTGCTTGCGGCAATAAAACACCGGATTATGACGCCACCGGAACATTCGAGGCTACGGAAATAGTTGTTTCCGCCGAAGTTACCGGTCGATTGCTCCGCTTGGATGTGGAAGAAGGAGCCCGGCTGCAATCGGGTGAAGAGGTCGGTTTGATAGACACAGTGCAAATCTATCTTAAGAAGCAGCAACTCGAAGCGGGAATGAAATCGGTGGAAAATCAACTCCCCGACTTGCCTAAACAGATTGCCGCCATCAAGCAGCAAATTTCTACCGCCCGCCACGAGAAGGAGCGAGTGGAGAATCTGTTGGCGGCAGGCGCTGCCACTCATATGCAGTTGGATGACCGGAATGCCCAGGTCGAATTGCTCGAAAAGCAGCTTGCTGCACATGAGTCTACGTTGAAAAAAAATGTGAACAGCCTGACGGAACAAGGAAATTCTGCGGCTATTCAGGTAGCGCAGGCGGCAGATTTACTCGAAAAATGCCATATCCGCGTCCCTGTGGGCGGAACGGTTTTGTCAAAGTATGCCGAAGCCGGTGAATTGGCGGCAACGGGAAAGCCGTTATTTAAGGTAGCCGAAATGCAGCGTATGTATCTGCGGGCTTATGTCACTTCGGAACAATTGTCGCAGGTGGCGTTGGGTGACAGTGTGAACGTGTATGCCGATTATGGTGGCTCGCGTCAAAAAGCTTATCCCGGCGTGGTTGCATGGATTTCCGAGCGGGCGGAGTTCACTCCCAAAACCATCTTGACAAAAAATGAACGTGCCAACCTTGTATATGCCGTTAAGATATCGGTAAAAAACGACGGAGAATTGAAAATCGGAATGTATGGAGGAGTGGTATTCTGATAGCATGGATAAAAAAGAAACAATAGTAGTTGTCAGGGATATCTGCAAAAGATACGGAGAATTAGAAGCGTTGAAAAATGTTTCGTTCTCGGTGAAACGCGGAGAAATATTCGGACTAATCGGTCCGGACGGAGCCGGTAAGAGCACCTTGTTCCGCATTCTCACCACATTGTTGCTTGCAGATTGCGGAGTAGTGGAAGTAGATGGATGCGACACAGTAAAAGACTATAAAAAAATCCGTACACGAATAGGATATATGCCCGGACGTTTTTCGCTCTATCAAGACTTGACGGTGGAGGAGAATATTGAATTCTTCGCAACCCTCTTCCACACTTCGGTTCAGGAGAATTATCAACTGATTAAAAACATTTATGAGCAGATAGAACCTTTTAAAAAAAGAAGGGCAGGAGCCTTGTCGGGCGGAATGAAACAGAAATTGGCGTTAAGCTGCGTGCTGATTCATAAACCGAGAATTCTCTTTCTGGATGAACCGACTACGGGAGTCGATCCCGTATCTCGCAAAGAATTCTGGCAGACGCTTCATTATCTCCGTGAAACGGGCATTACCATCATCGTGTCTACTCCCATTATGAACGAGGCCCGGCAATGCGACCGGATAGCTTTTATCAATCATGGAGAAATTGAAGGCATCGATACGCCCGAACATGTGCTCCGGAAGTTTTCCGCTATCCTTTGTCCGCCACCGTTAGATCGAACAGATATTAAGTGTAATACCGCTCCTGCAATTGAAGTGGAGCGACTGACGAAACGTTTCGGCGAGTTTACGGCCGTAAACCATATTTCTTTCCAGGTAAACAAAGGCGAGATTTTTGGTTTCTTGGGAGCAAATGGTGCAGGAAAGACAACTGCCATGCGCATGCTTTGCGGCTTAAGTCGTCCGACTTCAGGTGTCGGTAAAGTTGCCGGTTTCGATATTTATCGGCAAACGGAACAAGTGAAAAAACATATCGGCTATATGAGCCAGAAGTTTTCGTTGTATGAAGACTTGAAAGTATGGGAGAATATTCGTCTTTTCGGTGGAATATACGGAATGAGCGATATGGAAATAAAACGGAAAACCGATGAGATGTTGGAATATCTGGGCTTTCGGGCAGAACGGAATGTTGTTGTGAAAAGTCTGCCGTTGGGCTGGAAGCAAAAGCTGGCTTTCTCGGTATCGATATTCCACGAACCAAAAATCGTTTTTCTGGATGAGCCTACAGGAGGTGTAGACCCTGCTACCCGACGTCAGTTTTGGGAGCTGATTTATCAGGCTGCCGATCGGGGAATCACAGTATTCGTTACTACGCATTATATGGATGAAGCCGAATATTGCGACCGGATATCTATTATGGTCGATGGGGAAATCAAAGCACTCGATACGCCTGCCAATCTGAAGAAGCAGTTCGGTGCAGATACAATGGATGATGTTTTTCAACAACTGGCCCGTCATGCGGTACGAAAAGCAGATTGAATTATGAAGCAGTTTATGGCTTTTGTGAAAAAAGAGTTTCATCACATATTTCGCGATCGGCGAACTATGCTGATATTGCTGGGGATGCCGATCGTACAAATCATATTGTTCGGTTTTGCTATCCGTACGGAGGTGAAAAACGTGCGAATGGCAGTGCTAGATCCTTCGAACGACGTCGTGACTCAAAAGATTATAGAGCGGCTGAAGGCTTCGGAGTATTTTAACATAACGGAGAACATACACTCTCCGCAGGAAATGGAAACTGCTTTTCTGACGGGCTGCATAGATATGGCTGTGGTCTTTGGACCGAATTTTGCCGAAGGCTTATATACAGGAGATGCGAGATTGCAGTTTGTAACGGATGCGACCGACCCGAATATGTCGACAGCCCAAACAAACTATGCGGCAGGCGTTGTGGCAGCAGTGCAACAAGAAATGCTGTCTCCGGATTTGACGATGTCACGATTGACTCCGAATATCAAATTGCTGTACAATCCTCAAATGAAAAGTGCCTACAATTTTGTTCCGGGTGTAATGGGATTGATTCTGATGCTGATTTGCGCAATGATGACGTCCATTTCTATCGTGCGCGAAAAAGAAACGGGTACTATGGAAGTTTTATTGATTTCCCCCATCCGTCCGTTGTTTATTATCATAGCGAAAGCCGTACCTTATTTTACGTTGTCGTTTATCAATCTGCTGACGATATTGTTGCTTTCTGTGTTTGTGTTGGAAGTGCCGGTAGCCGGCAGTTTATTGACGCTCGTCATGATATCCTTGCTCTTTATTTTCGTCTCTTTGTCACTGGGATTGCTCATTTCATCGGTTACACGCACTCAAGTGGCGGCAATGCTCGCTTCAGGACTGGTATTGATGATGCCCACTATGGTTTTGTCCGGAATGATTTTTCCAATAGAAAGCATGCCTTGGGTACTCCGGGTCATTGCGAACATACTTCCTGCACGTTGGTATATCGAAGCCATACGGAAGTTGATGATTCAAGGGGTATCGGTGATGGAAATATATAGAGAAATCGTTGTCTTACTGGTGATGGCAGGTATATTGATTACTATAAGTATAAGGAATTTCAAGTATCGCTTGGAATGATGAAGTGTATCTATATCCGAAGAGAGATAAGCTATGATTAAGTTTCTTATAGAAAAAGAGTTCAAGCAGCTGTTTCGCAACACGTTTCTGCCGAGGCTGATTCTGCTTTTTCCTTGCATGAGTATGTTGTTGATGCCGTGGGCTGTAACTTTGGAAATAAAAAATATCCGGCTGAACATCGTAGATCATGATTGCTCCGCCTTTTCGCGGCAGTTAACGGACAAGATTGCGGCTTCTGCTTATTTCCGCTTGACAGAACTGCCTTCTTCATATACAAAAGGTTTGCAGCATATTGAAGCGGGAGCGGCGGATATAGTCATGGAGATACCCCGAAATTTAGAACGAGACTGGATGAACGGTAAAGAAACCTCTATTCTGATAGCAGCCAATGCAGTGAATGGGATGAAAGGAGGAATCGGCAGCTCTTATCTGGCCTCTATCATCCATGAATATGCCTCGGGAAAAGGATTGAACCATCCGGAAAGCTATATGGATTTCGCCTCTTTTCCTTCGATACGGGTAGATACACAATCATTGTTTAATCCGCATTTGAATTACAAACTCTATATGGTTCCGGCATTGATGGTTATGCTGCTGAGTTTGATCTGCGGTTTTCTGCCGGCATTGAATGTCGTCAATGAAAAAGAGATTGGAACAATTGAGCAGATCAATGTTACGCCCGTGTCGAAGTTCACTTTTATCCTGGCCAAGCTGTTGCCTTATTGGCTGGTAGGTTTTGTTGTGCTTACCATCAGTTTCGGACTGGCATGGCTGTTCTATGGAATTGTTCCTGTGGGTAACTTTATAACTATTTACTTCTTTTCCCTTATTTTCGTATTCGCGATGTCCGGATTCGGACTTATCATCTCTAATTATTCGAACACATTGCAGCAATCCATGTTTGTTATGTGGTTCTTCCTTTTGATTCTGGTATTGATGAGCGGATTGTTTACCCCTGTAAGCAGTATGCCTGAATGGGCACAAATGATAACGGTATTCAATCCTCTGAAATACTTTATGGAAGTGATGCGGATGGTGTATTTACGTGGAAGCGGAATATCCGAATTAATACCTCAATTGATTATATTACTATTCTTCGCAGCAGGATTTAATATATGGGCGATCATGAGCTACCGGAAGAACGGATAAATATTTTGGGACAATTCGATATCCCAATATAAACGGGACGTATCATTGTCGGCATGTAAATTTTTTAATAAAGCACATGAGTTCATAGCTAAAGAAAGAGGGACAAAGATGCATTTTTAAAATGCTCCTTGTCCCTCTACTTCTTATTGGTTACGCTTTTATTTTACTTCGATTCGCTTTTCTGCTTTCTTCACAGCTTCTTCCGAGAGTTTCGGCAATTGGATGTTCAACACTCCATTTTCTACAACGGCAGAAATATTCTCCTTATCTACATTATCGGGCAGAATCATAGTCTGTTGGAACTTTGAATATGAGAACTCGCGACGCAAATAGCGACCGTCTTTCTCCTCTTCCTTGTTTTCCACCTTTTTTTCCATAGTAATGACGAGGTTGCTCTCCTCATCAATGCAAACATTGAAGTCTTCTTTCGTCATGCCGGGAGCAGCCAATTCGACCTTATACTCTTTTTCTGTTTCGAATACATTGATAGCGGGCGCGGTTGCATTGGCTCTCACCATCCAATCGTTATCAAAGAAATCATTAAAGATACTTGGTAACCAACCTTGATTTTTTCTTACAGGCATCATAATTTACTCTCCTATCTTTTAGTTAAACATTCTTTCCATTAAAAGAGATGCAAAATATGTGCCGGCAGTGTTTTATCGTAACAGATTGACTATTTGTCATCTTCGTATGAAAAAGATTGCTCGAAACATGACAAAATGTACGTTTTCGTTCGTTTTAGACAAGAAAGACGTTTGTTTATCTATTTATTGCCAATAAGTTTAAATCTTATCCGAAGTGTCTTCTCGTCTTCATTATAGTCATAACTGATAATTTTGAAAGTTCCAATCTCGGAGGTGTTTTCCACGTGCAACCCAATGCAAGCGCAGGCGTCATAATTTCCAATCCGCACGATGCGCAGCATCCGGCAGGCATCGGCAGGCAATTTGCTTAAATCGACCAACTCTTTGGCTTCATCATATGTCACAAACTCCGTATTAACCGGTAAGTTTCTCTTGATTGCTTCATTCACGCTGTCCTCGATGTTCTGTATCTGTTCGGGAGTAGGGCAGGAAGGAAGCAGGTAATCGCATTTGCTTTTCTTTCTTTCGATATGGGCGTTCCGTGAACGCGGACATCCGAAAGTCCGTACCATAGTTGCATTCAACAGATGTTCTGCCGTATGCATGGGAGGATACTCTTGTTTATTATGACCGTTTAGAATTGTTTTTTGCTCCATATGATTTTATCTTAGTATATGCCACATGTAGTATGGGCATAAAAAAAGGAGTACCGCTGTACTCCAACCTTTGTTAACCTTAAATCTAATACTATGAAAAACACATTGCAAATGTAGGCACTTTTCCGAAAACCGCAAACTATACAAGCAAAATAATGTGTTTTATAACATATATTAAGAGGGATGAGGTGTTGTTCTATGTTTATTAATAATTTATCCCCATTTTTCTTTCATCAGATCTTCCAGTTTCAACAATTCGTCGCGATATTGCGCCGCTTCGATGAACTCCAATTTCTTAGCCGCTTCCTGCATCAGTTTGCGGGTACGCTCAATGCTCTTTTCCATTTGCGCCTTATTCATATATTGTACGATCGGATCGGCAGCGATATTCGGTGCGGCAGGTTCGACATAAGCGCGTTTCTCTTTGGGAAGTTCGCCGGATTCCGCGTCCGTGTGCCCGAATACAGCCAGATTACGTGCCTTTTTAATTTGTTGCGGAGTAATACCGTTGGCTTCGTTGTACGCCAATTGTTTCTCGCGCCGGCGGTTGGTCTCGTCGATGGTCAGCTGCATGCTCTCGGTTATCTTATCGGCATACATGATGACTTTCCCGTTTACATTACGCGCGGCACGTCCGGCAGTTTGCGTCAACGATCGGTGTGACCGGAGGAAGCCTTCTTTGTCGGCGTCCAAAATGGCGACAAGCGAAACTTCGGGCAAGTCGAGCCCTTCACGCAGCAGATTCACACCGATCAATACATCGTAAATTCCCTGACGAAGACTATCCATGATCTTCACGCGCTCCAGTGTGTCCACATCGCTATGGATATAGTTGCATCGCACGCCGTGATTCAAAAGATATTCGGTGAGTTCTTCGGCCATGCGTTTGGTCAGTGTGGTGACGAGTACCCGTTCATCTTTTTCGATCCGGAGTTGAATTTCCTCCATCAAATCGTCTATTTGATTCATACTCGGACGGACATCTATGACAGGGTCGAGCAATCCGGTCGGACGGATAACCTGTTCAACAATAATTCCTTCCGATTGTGCCAATTCATATTCCGCCGGCGTGGCGCTGACGTAAATCACTTGTTTGGCCATTGCCTCGAACTCTTCGAACTTCAGCGGACGATTGTCCATCGCCGCAGGCAATCGAAACCCATACTCCACAAGATTCGTTTTGCGGGCGCGGTCTCCTCCGTACATGGCGCGTATCTGCGGAACACTCACATGGCTCTCGTCGATAACAATCAGAAAATCGTCAGGAAAAAAATCGAGCAGGCAATACGGACGGGTTCCCGCTTCGCGCCCGTCGAAATAGCGCGAATAATTTTCAATGCCCGAGCAATGTCCCAACTCCCGAATCATTTCCATATCGTACGTGACACGTTCGTACAGCCGTTTCGCTTCATATTCCTTGCCGATAGACCTGAAATAGGCTACCTGTTTGGTCAAATCATCTTCAATCTGATGAATGGCGCGAAGGGTCGCTTCTTTCGTTGTCATGAAAAGATTGGCGGGATATATTTTATATGCCTGAAAAGGAGCGACGGTAACACCGCTTACGGGATCTACCTCCTCGATGCCGTCAATCTCGTCACCCCAAAAAGTCACCCGAAGCAAATGGTCGGAATATGCCAGATAGATATCCACCGTATCTCCTTTCACACGGAAATTTCCCCGATTCAGGTCTATATCGTTTCGTATATACAAGCTATCTACTAACCGACGCAGAAAAACATTCCGGTCGAGCATACGCCCGCATTCGATTTCAATGACATTATTATAGAAGTCGGCAGGATTTCCCATACCGTAGATACAGGAAACCGAAGAAACGACCACCACATCCTTTCGCCCGGAAAGCAGGGCCGAAGTAGCGGCGAGCCGCAATTTGTCAATCTCGTCGTTGATGGCAAGATCTTTCTCTATATACGTATCGGTACTCGGCAAGTACGCTTCCGGCTGATAGTAATCATAGTACGAAACATAGTATTCTACCGCATTATTCGGAAAGAAACCTTTAAATTCACTGTACAGTTGCGCTGCCAATGTCTTATTGTGGCTTAAAATCAACGTCGGCTTATTAATATTGGCAACAACGTTGGCAATGGTAAATGTTTTTCCGGAACCAGTAACGCCCAACAATGTCTGTCCGGGAATACCTTGACGTATTCCTTCCGTCAATTGGGCTATCGCTTCGGGCTGATCACCGGTAGGTTTATAGGCTGATGTCAATTCAAAATTCATAGTCAATCGTTGAAAAGAAGGACAATATTCGGTAAAATAATCGATATAACAAATCATTTATCCAAATAAATCCTTTACTTTGCAAGATATTCATGTCAGAAAATAATTTTGTACCACTAATAAAATACACCGGAAAACATGATTTGGAATGAAGCGATTGAATGCATGGATCGTGAAAGTCTTCGTAAAATTCAGGACATACGTCTCAGGAAGATTGTAGAATATGTATATCACAACACTCCTTTTTATCGGAGAAAGATGCACGAAATGGGATTGACCCCGGATGACATACAATCGATTGACGACATCACAAAACTTCCCTTTACTACAAAACATGATTTGAGAGAGAATTATCCGTTTGGTCTTTGTGCCGTACCGATGAGTCAAATTGTTCGTATACACGCTTCTTCCGGTACGACGGGAAAGCCTACGGTAGTGGGGTATACCCGCAAGGACTTATCATCGTGGATGGAATGCCTTTCGCGAGCTTATACGGCTTATGGGGCCGATCGCTCGGATGTTTTTCAGATTTCTTACGGATACGGATTGTTTACAGGTGGGCTGGGCGCACACTCAGGCGCCGAAAATATCGGAGCCTCAGTGATTCCCATGTCCAGCGGCAACACGAAAAAGCAAATAACTTTGATGCATGATTTCGGTGCCACGGTACTTTGCTGTACGCCTTCGTATGCTCTTTATCTGGCAGACGCTATCAAAGAGTCGAAGTTGCCCCGCGACGACTTCAAACTGAAAATCGGAATTTTCGGCGCGGAACCGTGGACGGAGAACATGCGCCGTGAAATTGAAGATAAACTTGGAATCAAAGCATACGACTTATATGGACTTAGTGAAATAGCCGGTCCCGGAGTGGGATATGAATGCGAATGTCAGGAAGGCGCTCATTTGAACGAAGATTATTTTTTTCCTGAGATTATAGATCCGGACACCTTACAACCGGTTGGTCCCGGAGAAACAGGCGAACTGGTTTTTACTCATCTCAGCAAGGAAGGCATGCCGTTATTGCGCTACAGGACACGGGATTTAACTTCTCTGAATTATGAAAAATGTTCTTGTGGGCGGACTTTAGTACGCATGAACCGAATTTTAGCACGCAGCGACGATATGTTGATTGTTCGGGGAGTGAATGTTTTTCCCACCCAGTTCGAATCGGTAATTCTAGAGATGGAAGAGTTTGAACCGCACTATTTATTAATAGTAGACAGAGAAAACAATACGGATACAATGGAACTGCGTGTAGAGATACGTCCCGATTTTTATTCGGACGAAATCAATAAAATGCTTGCGCTGAAGAAGAAACTGAGCGATCGTTTGCAAAGCGTGTTAGGATTGGGAGTAAAGGTGAAATTTGTGGAACCTCGAAGCATCGAACGCAGTACCGGAAAAGCCCAACGGATAATAGATAATAGGAGACTTTAAATGTGAGAAATAAAATCTAAATAGTTTAAGATCATGGTAGCAAAACAACTTTCTATTTTCCTGGAAAATAAGTCGGGAAGGCTGACGGAAGTAACCGAGGTGTTGGCAAAAGAAAACATCAATCTTTCCGCGCTGTGTATTGCCGAAAATGCCGATTTCGGCATTTTACGGGGAATAGTATCGGATCCGGATAAGGCATACAAAGCTTTAAAAGAGAACAATTTTGCGGTAAATATAACCGATGTGATTGGCATTAGTTGCCCGAATATTCCCGGTGCTTTGGCCAAAGTGTTGAAATATCTTTCAGCTGAAGGTGTTTTCATAGAATACATGTATTCGTTTGCGAGCAATCATGTAGCGAATGTAGTGATCCGCCCGAGTAATCTGGAGAAATGTATTGCCGTGCTGAAAGAGAAGAAAGTAGACCTGCTGGCGGCAAGCGATTTGTACAAATTATAGCTTGCTTTGTGATCTATGTTTTGCTTTATCGGTCCATTTCTTTCGTCGTTTAACGCCTTTTATGTATTAAAAAAGGTAGATTAATTGGTTAATTCCCGACGAATAAGTAACTTTGCGCATTATTTTTTAATAGAATGAAGAAGAATATCCTTATAGTTTTGCTTGCAGCAGCCGCTCTGACTTCCTGCGGAGAGTATAATAAATTGCTGAAAAGCACTGATTATGAATATAAGTACGAAGCTGCCAAAAATTATTTCGCGAAAGGACAGTACAATCGGTCGGCTACTCTGCTTAACGAATTGATTACTATTCTGAAAGGAACAGACAAAGCAGAAGAATCGCTGTATATGTTGGGAATGTGTTACTACAATCAAAAGGATTATCAAACTGCTGCTCAAACATTTATCACTTATTACACTACTTATCCGCGAGGTACTTATACCGAATTGGCTCGTTTCCATGCGGGGAAATCGCTATTCTTGGATACTCCCGAACCGCGGCTCGATCAAACAAGCACTTATCAGGCCATTCAGCAATTGCAGATGTTTATGGAATATTTTCCGGGAAGCAGCAAAAAGCTGGAAGCGCAAAATATGATTTTCGCCTTACAGGATAAATTGGTGTTGAAAGAACTTTATTCTGCGCGTTTATATTACAATTTGGGTAATTACATGGGTAATAACTATGAATCGTCTATCATTACTGCCCAAAATGCGTTGAAAGATTATCCTTACACCGATTATCGCGAAGAACTTTCTATTTTGATCCTCCGTGCCCGCTATGAAATGGCGGTCAATAGCGTGGAATCCAAGAAGCTTGATCGCTATCGCGAAACAATAGACGAATATTACGCTTTCAAAAATGAGTTTCCTGAAAGCAAATACCTGAAAGAGGCTGAAAAAATTTTCAGAGAATCGAAAAAAGTAACTAAAGACTAATTTTATTATAGATTTATGGATTACAAAAAAACAAATGCTCCCACAACGACGGTAACCCGTGATATGATGGATCTCTGTGCTGATACCGGGAATGTATATGAAAGTGTTGCCATTATAGGTAAACGGGCCAACCAAATCAGCGTCGAGATAAAAAGCGATTTGTCAAAGAAATTGGCAGAATTTGCTTCTTACTCGGATAATATGGAAGAAGTGTTTGAAAACAGAGAGCAAATCGAAATCTCCCGTTATTACGAAAAATTGCCGAAACCTACGTTGATTGCCACCCAGGAATATATTGAAGGGAAAATCTATTATAGAAATCCGGCGAAAGAGAAAGAAAAACTTCAATAACTTATTGTTTTTGACAAAAAATGGAAATAGTCAAGTAAGTAGGAGGAATGCTTATTCCGCTCCTTATTGCTTGGCTATTATTGTTTAACTTTACTTATTCATATATAAATTATGATTCAACGAATTCAAACAGTTTATCTATTAATCGTCACAGGAGCGCTGATTGCGGCGATGTGCCTGCCTATGGGATATTTTACAGATACGATGGGGGAGCATGCCTTTAAAGCTTTGGGAGTAGATATGCATGATTCTTTTCAATCGACTTGGGGCTTATTCGGTATTTTGGCGCTTAGCGGTATCGTAGCCTTGGGGACTATTTTTCTATATAAGAACCGCATGCTCCAAATTCGCATGACTATTTTCAACTCTTTGTTGTTGGTAGGTTATTATATTGCCTTTTTCGCTTTTTATACTGCATTAAAAGATAATGCCGGCATGTTTCGCATCGGATGGGCTCTCTGTCTCCCACTTGTTTCGATTATTCTGAATATCTTGGCGATTCGTGCCATTGGGCGCGATGAAGTAATGGTGAAAGCCGCAGATCGCCTACGATAAATGCGTGTTCGTTTATCTATTGACAAAGGAGAGACTGTCCGAAAAGTAATCAGAAATAATTTTTCTTTTTGTCACAACCTTTTGTAAGCCTCCGGTAAACCACGTATTTTCTGCAATCTCTTCGACCAGTATCTTTGT
>OHBE01000957.1_pt1 | contig 28373 bp, 21 predicted proteins | sample 1577231 | NCBI WGS metagenome assembly OHBE01 (sample SAMEA3541506, study PRJEB24748) | human gut metagenome | biome: human gut; feature: human-associated habitat; material: faeces | place: China | collected 2012 | reverse complement strand
TGTCCATTACTAAAATACGAGAGGTTTTCAGCCTACCAAATGTCCATTACGCCTGAATTCTATGCAAGAATTAGATAAAACATCCCACTTCCACAACTTTTCAAATAACTTTCTTGTGTCGAACTTACCTTAAAAATATGCCTGCTGAACTAGATTACAAATAGAAAGCATATCTATTCGAATATAGATAAGGCACTGGGCGATAATTTTTAAGCCCTCAAAAAAGTTTTGTTTGCCAAATTCTTTACGTGTAAAGAAATTCTTCTTTACACGTAAAGAAATATTTACATACACGCAGAAAAATAATTATTTACACGTAAGTAATTTATAGGATTGCTGTTTTTGCAGCTTTGCAGAACTGAAATAATTGGGGGTAAATACTTTCGAAGAAAAACAAAACTGCTTCCGTGCAAGAATCACAGAAGCAGTTTTGCTGAGTTTTTTGTTAGATTTTTACAACCTTTACACTATTATTAGCAAACCTCAGCTTAGCAATGTAAACACCATAATGAGGCAAAGTAAGCACAACTTCGTTGCTACCGAGTTACTTGTTTTTGCTTACCAAGCCACCAACAGCATTGTATAGTCTACCAAACTGATATTGGTATTGGCTGTAAAATGACCTTCGGCTGTATTCAATCTGACAACTGAGATGTTTATACTTGCAGTTGTAACGCCTTTCCTATTGTTTTGCACGGTAAAATCGTAGGTTTTACACGATGAAAGCTGCTCTGTTTTGCCATGTAAAACTATAAGCTTTGTAAAACGCTTACAGATAATAGTTTAGACAAAAGTCTCGTTGGAAAATTATTTGCAATATTTTGGCATTTTCTCTATGCATAAACATAATATTTAGTAAAATCAATATTGCTCATAAAAAGATTCTTTCTGTTCAGCAAGGGTTACATTATACCGCTTTTTCAAATGGCTTACCGCTGCTTCTACCAATTAATAAATAAAAGAAACAACAGTGGTAACAAAATAATAAGAGGGTGAACCAAAATCGCTTTTTGGACACCCTCTTACTCAAACATCAGCAATTAAATAAATTAATAACTAATCATAGATAGTTAAGTGGTACGTAAGTTAATAGTCCCATGAGTTTTTCTTATCTTTTAAAGTATTAATCTCATCGTCATCGTAATTATCAAATTCTGCATCGAAGTCGAAATCAAATTCCTTTGAATCTGCGTGGTCATTCCAGCTACCTTCAAGCAGATTGCCTTCGTATTGCATTTGCATACACTCCATTTGGAGCTCTATATATTTCTTTTTCATGATTGTACTCCTTCCTTACTTAACGATTATTTTCACTCCATTTACCACATACATGCCAGCAGGAACATTGATGGTTTCGGTGTTGCCCGCCTTTATGCTTACGCTGTTAGCCAAAGTACCGGTTACGGTGTAAACATTCACCTTTCTGTCTGCTGTTGCTGTGAAGGTAATGGTACCATTGCCAGCCTGTACAGCCAAGTCAGGACGTGTCTGCAAGTATTCGATGCCAGTAGTTTCACCATCGCTATCGTCGTAGTTAATCGACATACCATTCAAGTCTTTAGCATCTGCCCCACCTGTGTACTCATAGAATGCACGGAATGGATATACATACAGCCAATTCAAGCTAGGGCTTAAGTTTCTTGAGCACAAGTACATGTTGCCAGAGAAGTAGAATATTTTCTTATTCTTATCAATCTTCTTTCCAGAGTAAGAACCATAGTTTGTGAAGCTCACATCGTATGGACCAATCTTACCATTTGCAGTTTCGCCTTTGAAGAGGTAAGAGTCGCTGTCCATAGTTTTACTTGTAACAACAGTAGAACCTTTCTGACTTGCTATGAACGAAATCGTTGCGTCTGTAGGAGCTGTCAGAACTTCTACCATATAAGGCTTGTTAGCCACTGTTAAAGAACCTGTAATAGGTACAAAGTTAGCCTTTGCTTTATAGTCCTTAGGTGATGTAGCTTCGCCTTGCTCAAGAGTAATACAATTGCTCTCATTCATCGTGCTCAATTTAAATTTACATAGACCATCGGCATTGGTATGTACACCATCTTGTACGCTAAGTGTAAATGGCAACATAACAGAAGCAAACGCAACCTTACCATTCTTTGGTATAGTTATTTCGCGGGTATAAGTTGCTGTTTGTGCAGCATCTACGCGAATGTCGAATGGTGCATAGAAAGGTTTCTTGTCGGTAAGCACGATGTCTTTACATGCACGGAACTCGCCTGAACTGGTCTTTGTTGCGAAGTTGTCCTTTGCAGGGGCAAGGTTTTCTGGCAAGTAGAAGAGTGCATTCTTACCGAGAAGGCTCATCGCATCGTCTAACCCATCATTAGCATCTTCAGAAGCCGCTTTCTTATAAACCACAGTCTGAAGGTCGCTGGCATCAACATAAAGCACTTGGTCTGGCTTTTCAATGTCTGTCGGACGAGGTTCGCCTTCTGCCTCTCCTTGAAGAATGTTATTAATTTGTTCTACGGTCAAATAGCCCATCTTGCCATCTTCGTCTGCTTCAGTAGTACCAAGTTTCAAACCATATTGTGGCTTTTCAACATCCTTGCCATTTTCATCGTAGCATGTTGATGTGTAAATCTTAGTCCATGTGAACTTAGGTTTATACTCCTTGATTATCAACTGAATGTCCATTACATAGAAAGCGTGGCTGCGGTGTTCGGTTGCAGTAGCTGGCGAAATGTTGTAGCGTGTTTCGTCTGCGGTAAACAAATAGCGTACTTCGCTACCGTCTTTCATCAATTCCAATTCCTTAAATTCAGCACCTAGAGTAGCCGCATAAGCAGTTTTTGTGAATGGGAACTCAGTGAAGTACTTGGTTTCATTGCTTGGATTGGTATTGTTCAATTCGTCAGCATTGTTAAAGCGGAATGGTTTTGTACCGCTTACAATAGCTTTAACCTTATCTCTGTAATCTGCATCAGGGTCGTAAGATGGGTCGTATAAGCCATTGAATGCTTTGTCGTATGGCGACTCTATGAAGACGTAACGTGCGTTACCGTTCTTTTGTTTCGGTGTTCCTGTATAATAGGTATTATCGCCATAGAGGCTGTACAAGTTTTCAAAAGTAAACTTACATGGTTGTTGTTCGCCTTCCTTGATGCTAAAATCTTTCGGCACATAGAAAGTAAACTTGCCACCACGTACAGAGAAGTCGTTAGCAGTAAAGGTCTGTGTCATCTTGTTTACATTTTCCCAATCGTGGCACACAATATCAATACTGTGTATGAATGGGTCGAGTGCTTGCATTGTTACATCAACAGAAACTGCAGCTTTCGCATCAACACCTGCCAATCCTGTAACTTCAAACTTAACAGCGTCGTTGTTCAAACCCTTGAGTTCGTAAGTACCAGTAGCATCAGCATTGTTAATGACAATTTCCTGTATAATTTCCTTACCCGTCTTATCGTAAATCTTAAGGGCGTAAGGTGCACCGTAAGAAACTGTAATATTAGTTTCTGTGTTGTTAGCAGATGCGGCAGAACCTGATGAACCAAAATTCAATTTCTCTCCTTTAAGACGTAGGTACTTATCACCATAAAGTATATTGCCGTTATCTTTTCTGGTTACCACACTTGCATTATCTTTATTAGAGGTAACAGATATAGTGCCTGAATCATCCACCTTCAAATAATTATTTCCTGTACGCATATAGCCATAATCATCAATAAACCATTTAGCAGCATCTGATTCTTTTTTACTTGTATTTCCATCTGCTTTCAAATAATAAGTTTTAGGAAATAATCCCGAACTCTTTGCACTTACTTTAAACTCTTTAAATTTTATTTCTTTAGCATATGCACAGTTGAATTTTGCGCCTGTAATGCGATAACCTAACAAAAGCTTGTCGTTATTTTGAGTTGTTGCAGTTGTAGGTGTTTCAATGAAATAAGTATCGTTCTTTAAACCAAAATGAGGTTTACCGTCCTTCAAAAAAGCAAAAATGTGCTTGTTGGTAGCAACATCTGCCGCTTGATTGTTGGCATTTACTGCGTCTTTTTGATAAATAATCATATTTGCAGCAAGGTCTTTCACATTGTTATAGTCGTAGCTGTAAAAAGTCTTACCATTCTTTGTACGTGGCTTAATAGGACCAATATCGAGCTTCGATGTGGTAAATGGCATTTCATAATAGCTTACAGGAATTTGACTGTTGTCAACTAATATTGGTGCTACGTGTTCTGTAAAGTCGCCTTCAGCAGTAAAGTGAATTTCAAAATACTTAATGGTTACACCAAAAAACTCATCTACGCCTCTTTTATCGAAACAGAAATAAAGTTGGTTGCCCATATCACCACTTGCGTTTGATGTACGTTTTATGGTGTATTCCTTATCACCTTCGTTAAAACCATTAATCTTTCCAGAAGTTGCTTTTGCTTTATCACCTATTTCAAACTGTGCATTGGTTTCGTACAATTGCTTTGTTACATTGCCAAATGTCATACCTTTAAAGGTTGTACCATCTAAGTTGTTCTTCATTACAAGCGTATAACTTGTAATGCGATAACCTTTAGGCAAAGAAACTTCCATAAATAGGTTGTTTTTTCTTCCACCAACTAAAACCAATTCGCCTTTTTCTTCTGCAAGGTTACCAGCAGGTCTTGACAACTCTCCACCTTGTGTAATATCAGGATAATCTGCTACTGTTAATGACAACGGAATTTGCTCATGGCGCCAAAGAGACGACCAACCTCTTTCAAATCCGATTTCGTTATCTTCTGTTAATGCAGCCATTAAGTTACCCGTTTTGGGGCTAATGGTTACGTTTTGTGCTTGCGTGTGTCCATATAGACACAATAAGAAAAGAAGCATAATGGTGCGATACCATCTTCTTTCTTTCGTTTGATAGTAATGTCTTTTTAATTTCATAATAATAATTGTTTTGGTTTTACATTTATTTTCATGCTGACTTAATGCAGGCTTGTTATTTTTCTGCAAAAATATATAATAGCCTTTCCACCCGATTCTAATATCATAAAAACGTTAAATAAGATATTCTAAAAACGTAAAATTGCTATATTAATACTTTATTAAAATTGCAGAAATTTATCGAAAATAGATAATAAAGCAATATTACAATACATTATAATAAACTGAAATACAAATATTTGCTTATTTAAGGCGTAATATTTACGAAATTGAGCAATTCTTTTAAAATAAAATTCGTAAATTTGACAAACAACTAATAAAAACGTATATATGACAATAGAAAACTTAGTGCAAAGCATATTAAATGCCTCGTGGGGCATATATCTTGTATTCATCTTCATCTTTATATTTATGAGGATTCCGAAGCGGAAAATATTTGCCCCTTATCGGAGGTCGCGTGGATTTATGGTGGTGGCTTTTTTCTTTCTCTTTTCGCAGATATTTTTGGGGTGGACGCTACCCAAGAATACACTTTCGGCAGAAGTTCTTGCTGTTATTGACATTCCTTTCTTCTATATCGAGTTTATTTTTTTATGTTTAGCTTTCTTTCATTTGCTCGACCATTCTTTCGGAGCATTCAAACGTGTGCTATTCGATTTGTTGTCGTGGTGCGTAGTATGTGCTACCTGTCTGACATCTCTCACCATTAAGAATCATACGTTTCAAATAATATTGACTTTTGTCGGAGGGGTTATGCTAATTTGTTTTACCATTGTTTGTGTTTTTCGCTTCCTTAGGTTGCATAAGATAGCGCGTACACAACTTGATAATTATTATACCGACCAAATGTATAATTTCGTGCTTTGGATACGCCGAAGTATTATGTTCATTGTTCTTTTTGGAGTCTTCAGCGTTGTAGTGCTTTTTGCACCTTATATATTTAGGGTGGTTTACTTTGTCGCAGCAACCATTATGAATGTCTATATAGCGGTGTCGTTTATTAACTATTCGTTCGTATTTGAAAGGGTAGAGCGTTCTTTTAGATTAAGTTACGAACAACAAATCTTGTTAAAAAAAACTCAAACCCGTACCTCAAACATTAAAAAGGAAGATATTTTAACCGAAGCACAAAAGGGATTAATGCGTATTTGGCTTTCAAATGAGGAATACTGTAATTCGGATTTGACAATTGATTCGGTAGCTCGTGAAATAAAAACCAACCGCAGTTACCTATCGAGATATATTAACGAGACTTACAATTCTAACTTCAGCAGTTGGATAAGCAGCTTGCGTATTCGCAAAGCCAAGCAAATTATGCAGTCGGACACAACGCTCACGATAGAGGAGATTGCTTATAAAGTTGGTTTTTCGTCAAGCAGCTACTTCATTCAAATCTTTTTACGACTGGAAGGTACTACCCCTTTGCGTTGGCTCAATGCACGGCAAAAGGTGTAGATACTCGCACTATATATCCTCTACTTCGGTTCTTTGTTCGTCAGTAGATTGTATTTTTATATCGCGGAAAGAGGTTGGCGACACACCGAAAAAGTTGCGGAAAAGGCGATTGTAGGTGCTTCGTGAATTGAAACCAGCCATCAATCCCGTATCGTTAATGTTCATATCAGGCCGCCCTACCAACAATGCTGCTGCATAGCGTAGGCGATAGCGTGTAATAAACTCCGATATGGTGAGTCCGTCGGCATACTTCCTAATGGCACTTCCTAAGTATGTTCGGTTTGTATTTAACAGCGTAGCCATCGTATCGCGATTAAAGTCTGGGTTGCGATAAGGCTTGTCCCTATCCATCATTTGGCAAGTTTCTATAAACAAACGTTCTTCCATCGTCAGTTTTTCTTCAGATAGAGTTTCCAATGAAGCAAGGTTCAAACGTTCCGTCAGTTTGAAACGTTGCACTGTTTTAAACATTATCTTTTCCCGTTGTCTGAGCTTTCGTGTGTAAATATAATAAATCACACCTAATAATATAGATACCAGCAACGCACCTAAGGATATGGCTAAGTTCGCATTTGCCTGATTTTTGTTTGCTCGTTCGTTCTCCAATTGGTAGTTCACGCTCATTTCGTTGAGTTGGTTACGCATATATTCTTCTTCCAGACTATCGCGTTTTTCCATCAAACTGCTGTATAGTTGCGATGCTTCCTTGTATCGACCAGCACTGTTTAAGATGTTGGCGTGGTCGATGAGTAGGCTGTTCATACCCATAGCATCGTTGATTTCGGCACTTATTTTCAAGCAAATATCGCTGTATTTCAAAGCATTCTCGTAGTCTTTCTTACACGCCCAAAACTGCGCTATACTATGATAGTAAGCCGATTTTACCCTTATGGTTTGAGTGTTTATGGTCGAAGCAACCTTCTGAAGATATTCATTGGCTGCATCGTAGTTACCCAATTGCATTTGTGCGTCAGCTATTGAAAGATAACAATAAGAATACCACGGTGTCAAGAGCAATAAAGATTTGCCTTCTTTCTTTGTCTTTTCTGCATAATCGTTTAGCTTTTTCTCCCACTCCTGTGCAACTTTGAGCATTTGCGAATACTGCCCTTCATTATAAAGGGCATCGGTATAGTTTGAATAAATCAGTACGAGTAGGCGGTTATTGTGTTTCAGTTTCTTGGCATATTCAAGAGCAATGGCGAAGTGTCTCAGCGATATGACACCATCGTACATACCCGCATAAATTTCTCCCAATAGGTTGTTTGCCACAGCAAGACCATATCCGTTCTTCCGTTTCTTAGCATCGGCAAACAGTTCTTTAGCCTCTGAAAGTGCCTGAATGATTTTCTCAGTGTAGAAATATTGTTCTACCAAGAGCGACCACATTTCATAATAATAGTCGGTATAGCCGTGAGTTATCATTTTACTCATAGCTTCGGGCAATTCCTTCTGGAGTTCCTTATGCTTGTCGTAATTGTAATAGTAACCCATCAAACGTTTCAAGCCATACAGCTCATGGGGTATTGAAGTATGCTTTTTTGCCTCTGCAATATAAATTTTCAATAGTTCGTATTGCTTTTTGTCGTCTTTTCCAATGGCATCGTCGCAGATATTGCGCAAATAGGGCAATTGTTTCTCCTTTGACAATTGCTGCACTTTGCTACGAACAGTGGCAGGATTTACACCAGCAAACGCAACGGAAAAGCCAGCTATAAAGATATAAAGCGCACAGAAAATAGTTTTTAAGAAACTGGGTAGAGTAGGTCTCAAATTGTGTACAGATCGCTTCATATCAATAATAACTTCATATTTGTACAGGTTAATTAAGCTAAAAACGTATCGAGATTCTATTTCTGTAAGGGCTCCTACAACAGTTCGGGCAGTTCGTATAGCTTCGTGCCGTTGCTACCTTTTATTAATATGTAGTGTTCCTTGGGCTGACAGTGGGCTATTTCTGCTTTCACTGCCTCAACGTCCTTGAACTTTTTAAAGGTAGTATCGGTTTTTCCGAAGTCATCGCCCACAAGCCAAACGTTCGTAATTCCTGCTGCCACGAGCAAGTCTACCACTTTTTGGTGTTCCTCAGCAGTTGCTTCGCCTAATTCGCGCATATCGCCAATTATTGCCATCTTATTGTCTACCGACATCAAACGGAAATTTTCTATGGCTGCTACCATACTCGAAGGGTTGGCATTGTAGGCATCTACAACGAGTTTGTTGTTCGGTGTTTCAGTAAGTTGCGAACGGTTGTTGCTCGGTATATAGTTTTCCAATGCGTGGCAAATTTGCTGTGGCGCAACACCGAAGTGCAAACCGATGGCAATGGCAGCCAGCATATTGTCTAAATTGTATGCACCGACAAGGTGGGTCAGCACTTCTTTCCATTCACCCCCTGCTTCGTGCCAACGGAAACGTAGGAAAGGCGCACAGTCTACCACCTCGCCTTGTATATTCGCTGTTTCGTCTTGACCATACGAAACCACACGTTCAAAATTGCGTTGCGCAGCCATTTCTGCCAAATCAGCGTTGCTTTCGTTCAAGAAGAGCAGACAGTCGTGCGATTTCAGGTAGTCGTACAGTTCGCCTTTGGTTTGCTTTACGCCTTCAAAACTGCCAAATCCTTGCAGGTGCGCACAACCCACATTGGTAATCAGTCCGCAAGTAGGCTCTGCATATTCAACCAGTTTCGTAATGTCGCCTCTGTGCGATGCTCCCATTTCTATTACGGCAATTTCGTGCTCGGGACGCAGACGCAGCAAGGTTTTAGGCACTCCCACATCGTTGTTGAAGTTGCCTTCGGTATGCAAAACATTGAATTTCTCTGCCAGCACAGCCGATATTAGTTCTTTTGAAGTGGTTTTTCCGTTTGTGCCCGTAATACCTATTACAGGTATTGGGAACGTGCGACGGTGTGCCCTTGCTATTTCCTTATAGGCTACAAGTGCGTCGTCTACGAGTATAATGCGGTCGTTTCCCACTTCAGCATACTCTCTTTCGTCGATAATGGCATAGCTGCAACCTTTTTCCAATGCAGCTTTTGCAAATTTATTACCATCGAACGAAGCTCCTTTCAGTGCAATGAATATGCTGCCCTCTGGGCAATTGCGACTGTCGGTTGTTATAACAGGGTGCTGTTCGTATAGTTTGTACAATTCTTTGCTGTCCATATCTTCGATTTTTTAATATATGCAAAGGTAATGGAAATAGTAGAAACATCAAAGAAATAGACTGCTTTTATTAGACAAGGAATGCAGAACGATGGAGCTGCAGAGATATGATTGTTTCAGTACAAAGCCACTGTACAGCCGCAGTGCTCATCTTATAACCATACCAGACTTGTTCAATAACCTAACCTTCTCATAGCTCTTATATGCAAAAGTCTACGGTTTCATCGGGCTTTCGGTAGATTAGCACGAGTTGTCTTATGAATGAAAAGAAGGCAACAAGCGTGTAAATATTTTTCATAAGAGCAACTATTGCCTAACCATCTGTTCATCAGTGTATTACAAAACCTATTGTTTTGCGTTCCAAAAGCGGCTGTTTTGCACGGTAAAAGCGTAGGTTTTGCATCGCAAAACAGCCGCTTTCGCAATGCCAAAGCGCAGTTATTACTTTTTAACAGAATAATCTTTACAAAGTTGGGTTGAAAATCTCTCACTATTTCATTATGAGGCTTGCCGAAAGAATATCTACCTAATTGCTTGTTTAGCCTGTTTTATTATGCTGAACTCACGTGTAGGGCAAGAAACAAAAATCCCGCAAACTCAAAAGAATTTGCGGGACTTGGAGTTATGTAAACTATCTAAAACCAATCGTTAAATAGTCCGTCAAGTAGGATTGGAACCACAACGTGGTTGTCGTTCCTACGATTATGAACGGTGGTTGTCGTCGCGACGTGGGCGGCGTTCGCCTCTGTCTGCACGTGGACGACGCTGTGGCTCTACATAGCCTTCAGGCTTTTCGAGCAAGCAACGGCGTGAAAGCTTGTACTTACCAGTCTTAGGGTCGATGTCGAGGAGCTTAACCTGAAGCTTGTCGCCTTCCTTAATGCCAGCTTCTTCAACAGTTTCAAGACGCTTCCAGTCGATTTCTGAAATATGGAGCAAGCCGTCCTTGCCTGGCATAATCTCAACAAAGCAGCCGTAAGGCATAATAGAACGAACTGTTCCTTCGTAAACTTCACCGATTTCTGGTACAGCAACAATCGACTTAATCTTGCCCATTGCTGCGTTGATAGCACTCTTGTTAGGTGCAGAAACTTGGATTTTACCAACGCCATCAACCTCGTCTATAGTGATGGTAGCACCGCTTTCTTCCTGCATCTGCTGGATAATCTTACCGCCAGGACCGATGATAGCACCAATAAATTCTTTTGGAATTTCGAGTGCTTCAATACGTGGAACCTGTGGTTTCATCTCCTCGCGTGGTTCAGAAATGGTTTCTACTATCTTGCCGAGAATATATTCGCGAGCTTGTTTTGCCTGCATAAGTGCCTTTTCGAGGATTTCAAACGAAAGTCCGTCGCACTTAATATCCATCTGTGTCGCTGTAATACCGTCGCGAGTACCAGTTGTCTTGAAGTCCATATCGCCCAAGTGGTCCTCGTCGCCAAGAATATCGCTCAGCACAGCATACTTTTCTTCGCCTGGATTCTTAATCAAGCCCATTGCAATACCTGATACAGGCTTCTTGATAGGCACACCAGCGTCCATCAAAGCAAGTGTTCCAGAGCATACGGTAGCCATAGAAGAAGAGCCGTTAGACTCCAATACCTGACTTACAAGACGCACTGTGTAAGGGAAATCTTCTGGTATCATGCCCTTCAAACCGCGCCAAGCCAAGTGTCCGTGACCAATTTCGCGACGGCCAACACCACGTTGCGCCTTTGCTTCGCCTGTACAGAAAGGAGGGAAGTTGTAGTGGAGCAGGAAGCGTTGGTAGCTCTTGTCGAGCACGTTGTCTACCATCTTCTCGTCCAACTTCGTACCCAATGTACAAGTAGCGAGTGCCAATGTTTCGCCACGTTGGAAGTATGCGCTTCCGTGAGGCATAGGCAGTGGGTCTACTTCGCACCATATTGGGCGAATTTCATCGCATGCACGGCCGTCCATGCGCTTACCTGTATCAAGAACGCTGCGGCGCATTGAGTCGCGCTGTACATCAGCGTAGTAACGTTCAATCTGTGCGTGTTTTTCCTCGAGGTCGTCTTCCGAAAGGTCGGTATGTGCTGCATCGTAGCGTTCAATGAAGTCCGACTTAATCTTGTCGTAAACTTCTTCGCGGTGCTTCTTGTCGTTGTCGCCGCTCTGTGCTTCAGCATAGCAAGCATCATACGTTTCTTTCTTCACCTGCTCGCGGAGCTCTTCGTCATTCACTTCGTCGCAATATTCGCGCTTAACGTCTGTGCCGAGTTCCTTTGCAAGTTCTTCCTGTATCTCGCACATAGGCTTGATAGCATCGTGCGCTGCTTTAAGGGCATTGATAAGGTCTTGTTCTGAAACCTCGTCCATTTCACCCTCCACCATCATAATGTTGTCCTTGGTGGCACCAACCATAATATCCATATCGGCTTCCTCCATTTGTTCGAAGGTTGGATCGATGATATATTCTCCGTTTACACGTGCTACACGTACTTCAGAGATTGGGTGTTCGATAGGAATATCCGAGCATTGCATAGCTACCGATGCTGCAAATCCTGCCAAAGCATCGGGCATATCAACGCCGTCAGCTGAAAGAAGCATTACTGTAACGAACACTTCTGTGTGATAATCTGAAGGGAAAAGAGGACGAAGCACACGGTCTACAAGACGCGATGTGAGAATTTCGTCGTCGTTGGCTTTGCCTTCGCGCTTTGTGAAACCACCAGGGAAGCGGCCTGCGGCAGCATACTGCTCGCGATAATCTACTTGCAAAGGCATAAAGTCTGTACCTGGAACTGCCTCTTTGGCTGCACAAACAGTTGCGAGGAGCACGGTGTTTCCCATTCTGATTACTGCCGCGCCATCGGCTTGCTTTGCAACCTTTCCAGTTTCAATTGTGATGCTTCTTCCATCAGCCAATTGAAGAGTTTTCGTAATTACGTTCATCTAAAATTTAAAATACTTATTGTTTTGACCTAACATCATAAGGAAAAGTAAAGACCACAAAAAGGCAAAAGAACAATTATAGTTTTGCCTTGTGAAGCGTTTACCTATTCCGCATAACTTTTTAAAATCGCACAAAATTAAGGATTAATTGCTGAACAGACGAATAAAAGTCCATTTATTTTCTGCTTTAACTTGTTTTTCAGTTATTTCACCCTAACCGATAGGCATTTATATACGATTTGTTGGACTTTCTCATTCCAATTCGATGGGCGCACGGCAACTTTGCAACTTGGTTGCACTACCTTTTGTTTACCTTTGCATCGAAATCAGTAACAAAACATAAAAAGCGATGAAGAAAAAAGTTATAAGAATCATTCTTACGTCCGTGCTGCTATTGTTGGCATGGATTGTAGAGCGCAATTGCAATTTGCCAACGTGGCAAATGCTGGTTGTTTACCTTATTCCTTACCTGCTTATCAGCTACGATGTGTTGGGCGAAGCGGTGGAAGGAATTATGGAGGGCAACCCTTTCGACGAGAATTTCCTTATGTCTGTTGCCACAATAGGTGCCTTTGTGGTCGGCTTTTTGCCCAACGGAGAACCGCAATTTTTGGAAGGTGTCTTCGTTATGCTGTTCTTCCAAGTGGGCGAACTGTTTGAACACTACGCCGAAGACAAGACGCGAGACTCCATTTCCGACCTTATGGATATACGCCCTGATACGGCAAATGTGGAAAGAAACGGCGAAACCATCGTGGTAAATCCCGCTACCGTTGCCGTTGGCGAGGTGGTTTTGGTGAAGCCAGGCGAAAAGATTCCACTCGATGGAGAGGTCGTTGAGGGCAGCTCGAGTTTGAATACGGTAGCCCTGACAGGCGAAAGCATACCCAAAGATGTTGCGCTTGGCGATGCTGTTGTGTCGGGTTGTGTGAACATTTCGGGCTTGTTGAAGGTGAAAGTGAGCAAGACTTTCAGCAATTCTACTGCATCAAGGATATTGAATTTGGTAGAAGAAGCAAGCGAAAGCAAGTCGAAAAGCGAATCGTTTATTCGTCGTTTTGCGCGTGTTTACACGCCAATCGTGGTTATTTCAGCCCTCTTTTTAGCGTTCATTCCGCCATTTTTTGCAGCAAGCTACGGCGATGCGCTGTCTACTTGGCTCTACCGTGCGCTTACTTTCCTTATTGTAAGTTGTCCTTGTGCCTTGGTTATCTCTATCCCTTTGTCATTCTTCTGCGGTATCGGTGGTGCAGGACACGTCGGCATTCTTATAAAAGGCGGCAACTATATGGAAGCATTAGTCCGTGCCAAAACGATTGTATTCGACAAGACGGGTACGCTTACACACGGCGTTTTCGAGGTCGAAGCCGTTCACCCGAACGAACTTTCGGAACAAGAACTCCTGCATCTTGCTGCCCACGTGGAGCAGTATTCCAACCACCCCATTGCGGCAGCACTGCGCAATGCCCACAAGGGAACGTCGTGCGAATGTAAGATTGAAAACACGAAAGAGGTTGCTGGACAAGGAATTTTTGCCGAAATCAACGGAAAAAAGGTATGTGTGGGCAACGCAAAAATGATGGAGTCAATCGGTGCAACAATAGCAACTTGCGAAAAATGCCAACACCTTAAAGGCACTACCATATATGTTGCATTGGACGGAGAATATGCCGGACACATCGTAATATCCGACCAAATAAAAGCCGATGCTGCACCTGCGATTGCCGCATTGAAGAAAGCGGGCATAGAAAAAACCGTGATGCTGACGGGCGACCGCAAGGAAGTGGCTGCGTTTGTAGCTGAACAGTTGAGCATAGACGAGCATTACAGCGAGCTGATGCCTGCCGACAAGGTGGCGTATGTAGAACGCTTGCTGGGCGAAAAGCCTGCCGACGGCACACTCGCCTTTGTCGGCGACGGCATAAACGACGCCCCCGTACTGGCTCGTGCCGACATCGGCATAGCGATGGGAGCACTCGGAAGCGATGCTGCAATTGAGGCTGCCGACGTCGTTTTAATGGACGACAAACCTTCAAAAATAGCCAAAGCCATCGGTATTTCTCGTCGTACCATCGGCATTGCACGCCAGAATGCAGTGTTTGCCATCGGTATAAAGGTGGCAGTGCTTGCACTTTCTACTGTCGGCGTGGCTACAATGGGAATGGCAGTGTTTGCCGATGTGGGCGTAATGGTGCTTGCCGTGCTCAATGCTACCCGCGCTTTAAGGGTGAAATAAGTAGTTCGCACCTATCTCAAGAAAACGATATGCCAACACAAAAAACAAGATAATAAATAGAAACAAAACTGTAATTAAGTGCCTTCATATTGCTATTTATGCTTTATGAAGGCATTTTTTGTATCGCAAAAATCGCTTTGTTCGATATAAATAAGTACTTTTGCAAAAAATAAATAGACTTATTCAATGGGTATTACAATTACAAAAAAGGTACTTTATCGCGAAATCGTAGATTACATTATGATTGCTATCGGGTGCATCTCGTATAGCATTGGTTGGACCATCTTCCTACTGCCCAACAACATCAGTACAGGTGGCGTGGCAGGTTTGTCGTCTATTTTGTTTTGGGCATGGGATATTAAGGTTTCTGTTACCTACTTCGTTATGAACGCTCTTCTGTTGTCGTTCGCCCTCAAGACACTTGGTTGGCGGTTCTGTGTTAAAACTATCTACGGCGTATTGGTTATGACTTTCGCGGTAGGATTTATGCGCGAGGCTTTCCCAAACCCTACTATCTTGAACGACCAGCCGTTTATGGTTGCCCTCATAGGTTCGCTGTTCTGCGGCTTGGGCTTAGGTTTCTGCCTCTCATACAACGGTAGTTCGGGTGGTTCCGACATTGTAGCAGCCATCGTTAATAAGTATCACGACATCTCTCTCGGCCGTGTGCTTATCTTGGTCGATACCTCTATCGTTACATTAAGTTATGTAGTGCTGAAAGATTGGGAACGTGTAATCTATGGTTACCTTTGCTTGGCCATTGTGTCGTTCGTGTTAGACCAAGTTGTGAATGCAGGCAGGCGGTCTGTTCAGTTCCTGATTATCTCGGAACGATACGAAGAAATATGCAAGCAGATTACAGAAACGCCACCCCATTGTGGTTGCACGACGATAGATGCGCACGGCTATTACAGCGGACAAAACACGAAAGTGGTGTTGGTTGTTACACGCCAGCGCGAAGCCAGAATGCTCTACCACCTCATCAACGACATCGACCCACACGCCTTTGTAACGCAAAGTCAGGTAATGAGTGTATTCGGACACGGCTTCGACAAGTTCAAAGTAAAGAGCAAAACAGCAAAAAACAATAGCGGAACAACCGCTTAAGAAACGAAATAAAACAAGCGGGTGTGTCAAAAACAGAACTTGACACACCCGCTTTTTGTACTAAAACACTTACACAAGCTTATCCTTATACGCTTCATTCCCCAATAACGAACCGTACATTTTCCTTATTTCACAGCATAACAACTACACCCTTTGGCTTTGTTTAAAGGCAGTTATACCCATCAAAACTTTTATTTGCCAAATTATTTACGTGTAGAAAAATATTTATTTACACGTAAAGAAATATTTACTTACACGTTGAAAAAGAATTATTTACACGTAAGTAATTTGCCTATGTGCCGTTTTTGCAAAATAAAATCTTAGGAAAGGCTGTGTAAGAGCATGGTTTATTATGTTCCTAACAATCATAAATACAGCGCAAAACGCGAAGTTTATCCTGCGTTTTTGCGGTTTTGGCTAAGTCCTTGGCGGCTTTTAGTAGGCTTCTATCGTTTTTGTGAGTGCATTTTAATGCTTGTAGTTCAAATAAAAAGCAGTATCTTTGCAGTATGAAAATAGGAACGATAGATTTGGGAGAACGTCCTTTGTTCTTGGCACCGATGGAAGATGTAACCGATATAGGCTTCCGTAAAATGTGCAAACGCTTCGGTGCAGCAATGGTTTATACAGAGTTTGTGTCGGCAGATGCTGTTATACGCAGTATAAAATCGACACTCAACAAGATTGTTATTGACGAGGAGGAACGCCCTGTAGGTATTCAGATATATGGAAAAGATGTTGAATCGATGGTTGAGGCTGCCAAGATAGTAGAGCAGGTAAAGCCCGATGTAATCGACATAAACTTTGGTTGTCCCGTGAAGAAGGTAGCCAATAAAGGGGCAGGTTCGGGTATGTTGAAGAACATACCGTTGCTATTGGAGATAACACGTGAGGTTGTGAAGGCAGTAAACACGCCCGTTACAGTGAAAACACGCTTGGGTTGGGACGATAACAACCTTATTATAACCGACCTTGCCGAACAACTTCAGGACTGTGGCATACAGGCATTGACTATCCACGGTCGCACTCGGGCACAGATGTACACAGGTGAAGCCGACTGGACACTTATAGGTGAGGTGAAGAAAAATCCACGCATGCACATTCCTATTATAGGAAATGGCGATGTAACCAGCGTTTCCGATGCGCAAAAGCGTTTCGACAGCTATGGCGTAGATGCCGTAATGATAGGCAGAGCAACCTTTGGCTGTCCGTGGTTGTTTAGCGAAACCGATGCTCCAGATACCAAGAAACTTACTTTGGACGATAAAATAGACATCTTGGAAGAGATGTTGCGCATCAACGTAGAGAAGATAGACGAGTATAGAGGTATACTGCATACTCGCCGACATCTTGCCGCTTCGCCCATTTTCAAAGGAGTTCCAGATTTCAAGCAAACACGAATTGCGATGCTTCGAGCTAACAAAATGGACGAACTCATCGGCATTTTGGAGAATTGCAGAGAACGTTTGCGGACACTTTAACGTGAATACAGCCACCGAAAACGTTAAATGTTTTATGGAGAAACCCACTTTGTTTCTCGTTTTTATTGGCTATCTTTGCAAACTACAAGTCCATTTGTTCGTGATAAAGACAGATGAAAGAAGGTATGAATGAAGATTTCGATATAAGAGAAGAGCGATTTACAACAGCCGAAAAGGAATTTGAGAACGCACTGAGACCGCCGAAGTTCGACGACTTTAGTGGGCAAGACAAGGTGGTAGAGAACCTTCGGGTGTTTGTTGAAGCTGCCAAATATCGTGGCGAACCACTCGACCACACGTTGCTTCACGGGCCTCCGGGACTGGGAAAAACCACATTGAGCAACATTATTGCAAACGAGTTGGGTGTTGGTTTTAAGATTACTTCGGGGCCTGTACTCGATAAACCAGGCGATTTGGCAGGTATTCTTACATCGCTCGAACCCAACGATGTGCTGTTCATTGACGAAATTCACCGCCTTTCTCCCGTTGTTGAAGAATACCTTTACTCGGCAATGGAGGACTATCGAATCGACATAATGATAGACAAAGGGCCCTCGGCACGCTCTATTCAGATAGACTTGAATCCGTTTACACTCGTTGGAGCGACTACCCGCAGCGGACTTTTAACAGCTCCTTTGCGTGCTCGTTTCGGTATTAATCTGCATTTAGAGTATTATGCACCCGAAACTTTGAGCCGCATTATAAAGCGTTCTGCCAATCTTTTGAAGGTGCCCATTGAAGGTGATGCTGCCGTTGAGATAGCCCGACGCTCGCGCGGTACGCCCCGTATTTGCAATGCCTTGCTGCGTCGTGTGCGCGATTTCGCACAGGTAAAAGGCAACGGAACCATCGACCACGCTATCGCACAGTCGTCGTTGCAATCGCTGAATATCGACAAATACGGCCTTGACGAGATAGACAACAAGATTCTTCTGACCATTATCGACAAGTTTCGTGGAGGCCCTGTCGGCGTTTCTACCATTGCAACGGCTATCGGCGAAGATGCAGGAACGTTGGAAGAGGTTTACGAACCTTATCTTATTATGGAAGGATTCATCAAGCGAACACCACGCGGACGTATGGCAACAGAGTTGGCTTACGAGCATCTTGGCAAGACAATGCGTGGTTCGGCGGTAAGCGAACCTTCGCTCTTTGAATAACAATGGCTTGAGGTGCCCGTGCGGCATCTCAAGTACGACTTTTCTAAACTGCAATAAAGAAAAAATCAAATAAAAAGTATTTTTTCTTATTTTCTTTGCCACAAAATTGCAACAACTTACGTCTATACCAATACAAGCAAATTAAAAACTCTTTAAAAGAATACGATTATGAGAACATTATTCATTTCACTTGCCCTCTTGGCAGTAAGTATGGTTGCTAAAGCACAAAACGTTGAAAGCATTTTTGAGCAGTTCAAAAATCACGAAAACGTAGAGTTGGTAGACGTTCCTAAAGAATTGCTGGCTCTTGGCTTAAAGGCTTCGGGCAATAAAGATGCACAAAATTGGGTAGATAAGATAGACCATCTGCGCGTATTGTCGCTCGAAGAGGCTACCAAAGCTACAAAGGAAGAATTTCAAAAGGCAGTGGAAGCCTTCAATTGGAAGGGCTACGACGAAATGGTAAAAGTAAATTCGGAAGGTTCAAAGGTCAGAATTATGACGCAAGGTACCGATGAGGTTATCAAACGTATAGTTATCTACGCCGTAGAAGAGGACGAATGTGCCTTTGTGGTAATAGATGGCAACATCGCTCCGAAAGATATTGATGGCATCATAGATAGTGCAACATCAAAGTAAGAATATGAGAAAACTACTTTTTATATTTGTTCTTGTTCTAAGTACGAGCACCGTAAGTGCCAGCCAACGAGTGGGCGAGGACGTGCATAGCCTAATGGCGACATTCAAAAACGCCAAGCATGCAGAGTACAGCCACGTAGGAAAGCTGTTGTTTGCGTTTGCCAAGACTTTTATAAAAGATAGCAACAAAGATGCGCAGGCTATGTTGAAGTGCATCAAATCGGTAAAGACGTTAGACCTTTACCGATGTTCAGACGATGTGAAAAGAAACTTTTGGACACGGGCAAAGCGTATAAACAACAGAAACTACCACGAACTTGTCAGGCAGAACAAGAAAGATGGCTTTTCAAGTGTTCAGATTAAGATGAAGCATGGCATAGTTCGCGAACTTGTTGTCATTGATGCTGAAGGCTCCGACTGCTCCCTTGTACTGGTGAAAGGTAAAATCCCATTGGGCAAGCTCAGCGAGATTATCAATAGCCAAAGCAAGAAAAAGAAGAAGTAAACACGCTCACGAAACAGTTATAAATGGAAGCCTCGCAATTCAAAGCAATCTTCTTGCCGTGCCATCGCAGACTTTATGTGGTGGCATGGCGTCTGACGGGCAATACGCAGGCTGCCGAAGACTTGGTGCAGGAAACCTTTCTGCGACTGTGGACACGTCGCTATCAGCTTGCCGACATCGACAACCCAGAGGCTTACAGCATTATGACGTTGCGCCGAATATTCTACGATATAAAACGTACAAAGCACATTGATGAAGCCGAATGGGACGTTAGCGAAATGCAAAACAAAGCAACCGAGAGTCTAAGCGAACGCATTGACGCGCAAGACCAATGGCAACGCATCAGAGCAATGATACTTGCGCTGCCCGACCCACAAGGAAAGGTGATGCTTATGCGCGATGTGGAAGGGCGGACATACGAAGAAATCAGTGCCGAAACAGGACTTACGGAAGTTAATCTACGTTCTGTTCTGAGTAGGGCACGAAAGAAAATAAGAGAAAGAATAAAGGAAATCAAGCGATAATGGAAACGAAGGAAACAAAGAAACTATTGGAACGGTTTTACAACGGATTGACCGATGAAACCGAGGAAAAACGTCTTGCGGAGTACTTCTGTAGCAACGAGGTGGACGAGGAGTTGCGCGAGGAAGCCGAAATGTTCCTTGCGCTGCAGCAAAATGCTGCCATTGAAGTGCCGTTCGATTTGGAAAACAAGATAGAACGACAAATAAATCAATGGAACACGGTAGAGTCTACGGCGCGCAAAACGGCACGCAGGGCAGGCTTGCGTTGGGTGGTAGGCATTGCAGCCAGTATATTGATATTGCTGGCAGTAGGTGTTTTTGTCGATAAACACGAAGGAAAACAGTTGTCGGACATCGAGAAAACAGACACTTACGATAACCCCGAAGATGCTTATGCCACAGCAAACAAGGCACTCACCAAGTTCTCCGTATCGCTCAACAAGGGGTTGGAGTCAATCAATAACATAACAAAACAATCAACAGACAAATAGAAATGAAGAAGATATTACTACTTTTGCTATTCGGTTTTACTTTCAATTGTACCTTCGCACAGAAGGCATTCTTCGACAAGTACGACGATAAGGAAGGAATATCAACGGCTTATATCTCGGCAACAATGCTGAAAATGATGGGCAATGTGAAAGTGGGCAACAAAGACATAAGCCGCATTGCAAAGCGATTAGACCATATTCACGTGTTGGAATGCGAGCGTCCTTCGCTCATCAACAGTATAAAAAATGCTGCATTCGCTTATTACAAGCAAGCAAAGTACGCCGTCGTGATGAAAACGAAAAGCAATGGCGAAGATGTTACGATATACGAAAAGAAATACCAGAATGGCAAGAACGAGTACGTGTTGCTGAATGTTGAACGCGACGAACTTACGATTGTAAACTTGTTGGGACGCATATCGTTGGAAGAAATTCAAGGTATTGCAAAATGATGCTGTCATTTTAAAAACATTGGAAATTCGCTAAAAACAGGTGTAAAGTACCCCTTCGCATCTCATAGCATAAGTAAAAAGAAGGCAATAAACGTGTAAATATTTTTCACAAGCGTTGCTATTGTGTAACTATCTCACTTTTAGGGTATTATAAAACCTATTGTTTTGCGTTCCAAAAGCGTAGGTTTTGCACGGTAAAAGCGGCTTTTTTGCATTGCAAAAGAGCCGCTTTCGCAATGTCAAAGCGCAGTTATCACTTTTTAAGAGAATTATCTTTACAAAATCGCACTTGTTTTAGCATCGGTCGCAGGCGAAGAAAGAGAGCTGTTCCCTTTGATAAAGTCCCACTGAATCATATTGTTTGATATAACGGTTTTAGGAGCGGTAGTCTTAAAAAAACAAAAAATAGTCCATATATATAAGGTGTATGCAAAAAGTTTGCTTAATTTTGCGTCCTTGAATAATGTTACTAATGCTGATATGCAAGAAAACTTAGTTATAGTAGAGAGCCCTGCAAAGGCAAAGACAATAGAGAAGTTCTTGGGCGAAGACTTTAAGGTTATGTCGTCGTACGGACATATTCGTGATTTGAAAAAGAAAGAATTAAGTGTGGATTTAGACACTTTGGAAGCCAATTACGAAATTCCAGACGAGAAGAAGAAGGTTGTTTCAGAACTCAAGAAAAATGCTAAAGCCGCTAAAAAGGTTTGGTTGGCGTCCGATGAAGACCGCGAAGGAGAAGCCATAAGTTGGCACCTTTGCGAAGTTTTGGGGCTCGACGAGGAGAAAACGAGCCGTATCGTGTTCCACGAAATCACGAAATCAGCCATTCTTGCTGCTATCCAGAACCCACGTCGGTTGGATATGAATCTTGTAAACGCACAGCAGGCACGCCGTGTGTTAGACCGTTTGGTGGGTTTCCGCCTGTCTCCCGTGTTGTGGCGCAAGGTGAAACCAGCATTGAGTGCAGGTCGTGTGCAGAGCGTTGCCGTAAGATTGATAGTAGAACGCGAGCGCGAAATACAGGCGTTTAAGTCTGAACCCTATTACAGAGTGAATGCTATCTTTGCTGCAACCAGCGAAGATGGCACGAAAAACGAAGTGAAAGCAGAACTGAACAAGCGTTTTGCCACTCACGAAGAGGCTTTGGCGTTCCTTGAACAGTGCAAGAACGCATCGTTCCAAATATCTTCCATCGCCAAGAAACCGCTGAAGCGAACTCCTGCTCCTCCGTTTACAACATCGACGTTGCAACAGGAAGCGGCACGCAAATTGGGTTTCACGGTAAGTCAGACGATGATGGTGGCACAGCGACTGTACGAAGCAGGACGCATCACCTATATGCGTACCGACAGTGTAAACCTGTCTAATCTTGCCGTCAGCACTGCAAAAAACGAAATAGAAACCCTTTACGGGGCAGAATATAGCAAGACTCGCAAGTACCATACCAACAGCAAAGGTGCGCAGGAAGCCCACGAGGCTATTCGTCCTACCGATATGAGTGCGCACGGAATTGATGGTACGAGTCAGGAAAAGCGTCTTTACGACCTTATTTGGAAACGCACCGTGGCGTCTCAGATGGCAGATGCCAAGATAGATAAAACCACCGTATCCATCGGTATTTTAGACGCTGAAGGACGCGAGTCGGACAAGCTTCAGTTCGTAGCTACGGGCGAAGTCATCGCTTTCGATGGTTTCTTGAAAGTTTATCGCGAATCTACCGACGATGAAAACGAAACCGAAGATACGTCCCACGCACTGCCCGCTATGAGCGAAGGTCAGATGTTGGAGCGACGCAGCATTGTTTCTACCGAACGCTATTCTATGGGACCAAGCCGCTATACAGAAGCAAGTTTGGTGCATAAGCTTGAGGAATTGGGCATCGGTCGCCCATCAACATACGCTCCAACCATTTCAACCATTCAGCAACGCGAGTATGTTCAGAAGGGCGATAAGAAGGGCGAAGAACGCATATACGTGGTAGATACCTTGCAGGCGTTGAAGATTACCTCAAAGAACAAGAAGGAAATGGTGGGTGCCGATAAGGGCAAGCTCATTCCAACCGACATTGGCATTGTGGTAAACGACTTCCTTATGGAGAATTTTCCCGACATTATGGACTACAATTTCACAGCTAAGGTGGAACAGGAGTTCGACAAGATTTCGGAAGGAAAGGCGACTTGGAATGCTGCAATGAAAGAGTTTTACAAGCGTTTCGAGCCTGAAGTGGAAGCCGTAATGAATGCACGGTCGGAACATAAGGCAGGCGAACGCGAGTTGGGCACCGACCCTAAGACCAACAAACCAGTATTTGTAAAGATTGGTCGCTTCGGTCCTGTTGTGCAGATTGGTACTGCCGACGACACCGATAAGCCTCGTTTTGCGCAGATTCCGTCCGATAAGAGTATGGAAACGCTTACGCTCGACGACGCCCTGGAGCTGTTCAAGCTGCCACGTACTATCGGACAGTTTGAGGAAACCGACGTTGTGATAGGCTCAGGACGTTTCGGCCCTTACATAATGCACAACAAAAAGTACGTCTCGCTGCCGAAAGACGAAGACCCGCTTACGGTTTCGCTCGACACAGCCATAAAGTTGATAGAGTCAAAACGCCTCCAAGATGCGCAGCGACACCCGAAACAGTTTGACGAAGACCCTAAGTTGGAAGTGATGAACGGTCGTTACGGCCCTTACATTGCATACGACGGAAAGAACTACCGCATACCAAAGGCAATGCACGATAAGGCTTCCGAGCTTACCTACGAAGAGTGTCAGGACATTATAAAGAACGCGCCCGAGCCCAAGGCAAGGCGCGGACGCAAATAACAAACATACTGCTGCCTTTCCTTAACGGGGAAGGCAGAATGGTGAAGAATGGCGGAGAACCTACAAAACAATCCGAAACGAATTATCATAATAGGCTATATGGGCGCGGGGAAGACCACGCTCGGCAGGGCATTGTCCAAGATTCTGGGCTTTCCGTTCTACGATTTGGATTGGTACATAGAGACCCGAATGCGCAAAACCATAGCACAGATATTCGAAGAGAGGGGCGAAGAGGGGTTCAGAACCATAGAACGCAATATGCTGCACGAAGTTGCAGAGTTTGAGAACGTCATTATCTCTTGCGGTGGAGGCACTCCTTGTTTCTTCGATAATATGGACTATCTGAACCAACAAGGCGAAACGGTATATCTGAAAGCTACAACCGACATTATCTGCAAGCATCTTAATATGAGCAAGAACGTTCGTCCACTGCTGATAGGGAAGTCGCCCGACGAGGTCAAAGCCTTTGTGGACGAACAGGTAGGCAAGCGCAATGCTTTCTATATGAAGGCAAAGCACATACTCGAAGTGCATTTGATGGACAATCGCGAAAAGATAAATACGATGGCAGAACAGCTTATTGCGATGATAGGAATAAGCAAAAAGGCTTAACAGAGAATAGAGAAAAATAATAAACAACAATACGATTTCATTATTGGGAGCGAAATCCAACCGCATCATAACGGCGCAAAGGCTCTCTATAAACACAACAGATAGGTTATGAAAAAATGGACTATTGAAGATTCGAAGGAACTTTACAACATCAATGGTTGGGGTACTTCTTACTTTGGTATCAACGAAGCCGGGCACGTTTACGTTACACCGTGCAAGGATAATACAGAGTTGGACTTGTGCGAAATAATGGACGAGTTGGTCTTGCGCGATGTTACGCCTCCCGTTTTGCTTCGTTTCCCTGATATTCTCGACAATCGTATCGAGAAAACATCGTCTTGTTTCGACATTGCAAGGAAGGAATACAATTACGAAGGCGAAAATTTCATCATCTATCCTATCAAGGTGAACCAGATGCAACCTGTCGTTGATGAGATTATTTCGCACGGTCGGAAGTTTAATCTCGGCTTGGAAGCTGGTTCAAAGCCTGAATTGCACGCCGTCATAGCTGTGCAATGCCAGAGCGATTCGCCCATTATCTGCAACGGATACAAAGACCAAAGCTATATAGAACTTGCGCTCTTGGCTCAGAAAATGGGCAAGCGCATCTTCATTGTGGTAGAGAAACTGAACGAAATAGATATTATTGCGAAAGCTGCCAAGAAGCTTAATGTAATGCCAAACATAGGTATTCGTATTAAACTGGCGACCACTGGCTCAGGCAAATGGGCTGAAAGTGGTGGCGACGCATCGAAGTTCGGGCTCACGGCATCGGAGCTTTTGCAGGCTCTTGATAAGCTCGACGAGAAAGGAATGCACGATTGTCTGCGCCTTATCCACTTCCATATCGGTTCGCAAATTACGAAAATACGCCGTATTCAAACCGCTCTCACCGAAGCTGCGCAATACTATGCCAATCTTAAAAAGATGGGTTACAATGTCGATTTCGTAGATTGTGGCGGCGGATTGGGCGTCGATTACGATGGAACGCGTTCATCGAGCAGCGAGAGTTCTGTGAATTACAGTATTCAAGAGTACGTGAACGACTGTGTTTCTACCTTCGTAGACGCATCGAACAAGCACGGAATACCACACCCGAACATCATTACCGAAAGCGGTCGTAGCGTTGCAGCCCACCATTCCATACTTGTTATCAACGTTTTGGAAACGGCTTCGCTCCCCGAAATGTCGGAAGAATTTGAGGCAAAGGATACTGACCACCAGCTTGTACGTGAGCTTTATAAGATTTGGGACAACATAAACTCGCGCAATATGCTTGAAGACTGGCACGATGCGGAGCAGATACGCGAAGAGTCTTTAGAGCTTTTCTCGCACGGATTGGTAGATTTGAAAACCCGTGCTGAAATAGAAGCAATGTATTGGAGTGTCTGCCACGAGATAAACATACTGGCAAAAGGTATGAAGCACGTACCCGACGAACTGCGAAACTTAGACAAACTGCTCGCCGACAAGTATTTCTGCAACTTCTCGCTCTTCCAATCGCTCCCCGATAGTTGGGCTATCGACCAGCTTTTCCCCGTTATGCCTATCCAGCGATTGAACGAACGCCCTACACGGAAAGCCACTTTGCAGGACATTACCTGCGACAGCGATGGCAAAATCTCAAATTTTGTAACGGGAGGGCGTACCGGACACGTGCTGCCTGTGCACTCGCTGCGTCGCAATGAACCTTATTATCTTGGCGTTTTCCTTGTTGGTGCCTACCAAGAAATACTCGGCGACTTGCACAATCTCTTCGGCGACACCAATGCCGTGCACCTTTCAGTGAAAGACGGCAGCTACCACATCGACCAAATCATTGATGGCGAAACGGTGGAAGAGGTGCTCGAATATGTTCAATACAATCCGAAGAAACTCGTCCGTCAGCTCGAAATATGGGTAACAAAGAGCGTTAAGCAAGGAAAAATCTCGCTCGAAGAGGGCAAGGAATTCCTTAGCAACTACCGCAGCGGACTTTACGGCTACACCTATTTGGAGTAAAAACTCCAACATAGGTGCATTGGCGCAAGGTGCCAACTATTGTTTCTTTCGGCAGGAAAGAGTATTCAGGTTCTTAATGAAGGTTAAAATACGGTCTTTTTACACTTGTTCTTGTAACTTCTACCCTAACTAATTCGTCATACAAACAGAGAGTATGAAAAAAGTGAGTTTCCGAAACGATGTGTTACCGCTGAAGAATCAACTCTTCAGACTTGCCCTCCGCATAACTCTCAGTAGGGAAGAAGCAGAGGACATAGTGCAGGACACGATGATAAAGGTTTGGGACAAACGCTACGAATGGAGCAATATCGACTCCATAGAAGCCTACAGCTTGCGGATATGCAGAAACCTTTCGCTTGACAGGCTGAAGAAGCGAGACAACCAAAACGACTCTTTCGAGGAGGAACAGCTCGACACAGTGCATACTTCCACTCCGCAAGACCGCTTGATAGACCAAGACAGACTGCGTGTAGTAAAGGAAATTGTAGACTCTCTGCCCGAAAAACAACGCTCCTGTATGCAGTTGCGCGACTTTGAAGGCAAACAATACAAAGAAATTGCCGACATCTTGGGCATTACGGAAGAACAGGTAAAGGTAAATATTTTCCGTGCCCGCCAAGCGGTAAAACAAAGATTTCAGAAAATAGAACAATATGGATTATAAGTACATAGAACAGTTAATGGAGCGTTATTGGCGCTGCGAAACATCTCTTCAGGAGGAAGAGATATTGCGCTTGTTCTTCTCTCAAGGAGAAGTTCCTGCCAATTTGCTGCCTTATAAGGACTTGTTCGGCTACGCACAAGAACAGAAGGCAACCGACAAACTGGGCGATGACTTTGACCAAAAGATACTCGAAATGGTGAACGAAGACCAACCTGTAAAGGCTCGTGTCATCACAATGCGCAAACGCTTGATGCCATTGTTCAAGGCGGCAGCGGTTGTAGCCATTCTGCTGACACTTCAGAATGCGTTGCAGGAAACATTCACCAACACTACGCCTACTGCTCAACAGCCTGTTGAAATGTCGAACACGGTCAAGGCATCTAAAGGTTCCGCAGTGGCAAAAGCCGACTCTGCAAAGGTAGATTCAACCCAAAAGGTCAGCGCAATTACCGAAACAGAGTACAATTAAAGAAGAATATCATTTGATGCTTTCTCTATAAAACAAATCATTTTCTAATAAAACAAGTACGAAGCTGTGAAGTTTCATATCTCAAATTTTTTAAGACAATAGAACAAAAGCCGACATCTTTGGGTGTCGGCTTTTTATTTTTTTATTGCTTTTATTACCTGAAAAGTTGAGATTTAAGTTTGGAGATTTTTTAGGAAATCTTACATATAAATTAATTAAAAGTAGAAGAATGACAGCCCTTATGAATTTGAAAATGGCTTTTCCTGAAAAGAGACAATTGGTTGCGGATATGCTGAAAGACCTCGATCGCCTTTATGGCACGGTGTTGGGAACCGCCTTTGCAGCAGAGCTGTGGCGGGAGCAAATTGATTTTTACCGCGCTTTTTATCGAAAATTGGCTGACCAGCTTGCAAACAGTACGTTTCCGGCAGAATGTCCCTTTTGAGTAGAAACATAAAACACGGAAGAACAGAAATAGGCCGTTCTTCCGTGTTTTTTCAGTCAATCTTTCCGTATATCCTCGACCGTCAGATCAATCGGACGATTTTTATAATAGTACAGCCGGTCGTGCCCGCCGATTTCGCGCAGAACCCGGCACGGATTTCCCGCGGCAACAACGTCTGCCGGAATATCCTTTGTGACAACACTGCCCGCGCCGATCACACTGTTATCGCCGATCGTGACGCCCGGCAGAATCACTGCGCCTGCGCCGATCCAGACGTTTTGTCCGATGTGTACGTCAATGTTAAATTGTACGGCGCGGCTTCTAAGCTGC
>OHBE01000951.1_pt1 | contig 28521 bp, 32 predicted proteins | sample 1577231 | NCBI WGS metagenome assembly OHBE01 (sample SAMEA3541506, study PRJEB24748) | human gut metagenome | biome: human gut; feature: human-associated habitat; material: faeces | place: China | collected 2012 | reverse complement strand
TTCGGGTTATGAGCCCGACGAGCTACCAGACTGCTCCACCCCGCGATATTTACTTGTCTGCATCAGCTGTTCGCTGACTGCTCAAGTATAATACCACAGGGCGGGAACAATGTCAACCCCTTTTTCCAAAAATTTTGAATTTTGAAAAGTAAAGCATTAAATGCAACAAATTTTCGGCCTTATTTTTGTGGATTTTAGCGTAAAGCAAACAAACCGCCAAGCGCACCCCGCTTGCGGTTATCCTTTATTGTTCAATCTTACCAATGATTTTTTTGCTTTCTATGTACCTTATGCCGTCAGGCCAAGCTCCCGCAGGCATTCGCGGAACATTGTGCCGGCGCTCTTATAGCCGAAAATTTTTCTGGGATAGCTGTTGATCCAGTTCTCCGTGGCCGCGATTTCCTCTGCCGTGACCTTTGAGAAGTCTGTGCCTTTCGGGTGCCTGCGGCGAATCATGCCGTTCACATTCTCATTGCTCCCGCGTTCCCAAGAAGAATATGGGTGGCAGTAATATACTTTCGTTCGCTTATCCCCAGTGATGCAGGACTGTTCCAGCTGATCGGCCAATGCAAACTCACTGCCGTTGTCCACCGTGATGCTCTTATAAATGATGCCAAACTTCTCTGCGCCCAACTTCCGTTCCAGCGCATTGATTGCCTGCACGGTCGTCTCTGCACGGCGATCCGGCACCATTATAATATTTTCGTTCCGGGTTTTGCGCTCGGTCAGCACCAGCAGTGCAACCGTGCTTTTCTTCTTGCCGGAATATACCGTGTCCATTTCCCAGTGTCCAAATTCTTCACGGTCTTTTACTTCCGCCGGGCGTTTTTCGATGCTCTCACCGGCAGGCGCACGAGCAGGATCCTTTGTTTTCACCTTTTTATAGTCGCCCTTATGCACTCCATGTCTGGGCAGAGCCTTTTGCGTCAAGTTCAGGAACACGCCCTTTTTGATGTAGCTGTATATGGTAGGCACCGATATATGCGTTTTGAATGTCCGTCCTTCTTCCAAGGCATAACCGTACACAGCAGCCGGTGAACAGTCCTTATCTATAATGGTCTGCTCGATATAGCTTGCAAGCTCATGATCCTTGCCAATCTTAAGGTTTGGTCCCTTCTCCCGGAGATGTGCCTGATACCTTTGTTCTGCAATATCCGGGCTATATGTAGGAATCAGCTTCCACGTCTTACCGTCCAACTTGTCGTAGCTGCCGCGTTTCAGTTCCCGGTACACCGTGGACGGGTCAACCCGCAACCTGTCTGCGATTTCCTTTACTCTCAGCCCATCTTTCAACCACTTTTCAATACGGATTCGGTCTGTAAGCGTAAGCTGTTTGAACACTCGCACGCCGTTTTCCTCCTTTCGACTATGGCGTTTATTTTCGTTTTAAGCGTAAATTATACGGTATACCGTTGTCAATTCGCAATTTTTCCACACTTTGCACATTTCCTTTGTGCAAAACTTCCAGACAAACAAAAAATGCCCCGCCAGCGATCCGGGTAGGATCACCAGCGGGGATGTAGTTTAGCTCAGTCGTCCCGGATGGGGAGTGCCTTTGCTCTCGTATACAATTCAGTTCCGGTTCCGTTACCTCCCAGAGCGTGATAACTCTTATAGAGGTATTCAATGTTCTTCAAACCGGGCAAGTCGATGTACCCTTTCTCGATGTAATGGGTACACGCCAGATACAGCCGGTCGTGGAGAATTGCCAGCAGACCGTTTTTGATTGCCTTGTTTTCCTCTTTCTGTGCCTTGATTTTCTTGGAGAGATTACGGTATGCAGCGGTCAGACCTGCCGCCACGATGCCGAAAAGCCATTGCGCCCAGTATTTGACGATAAATTCCAGCATCGTTTACTCCTTGCGATTCTTGTTGTCCTCCCCCACGTTACCGAAGTGGGCCACAGTAGTGGTTTCTACGGATTTCTTTGCCATGTAATCTTCGAGCTTCTTCTTGGTAAAGTCGAACACAAGCTGTACGATCCAATCCAGCGTCCGCTCATTGATTGCCCAGTCCAGCCAGTCCGGGGTGTACCCGCGCAGTACGGCAATGACATGGGCTTTCTTTTCTGCGCCTGCGCCACTACCGAACTTTTCCTCTGCGTTGACGATCCACTTGTACACAGTCTTTGCGACCACAAGGCCGTAACCCAGACGTACCGCCGCCAGCGCCGTGACCACAAGGCCGACCACCATGAAGATGCAGGCCAGCCATTCAGGGAATGCCATCAGAAAAACTTTCAGAATGTTCTCCATTTTGTTTTCCTCCTACTCTTAACCCACCCAACGGCTCTTTACCGCACGGGTGTCGATGTGTACCCAGCCAGCAGGACGACCAGTTTTTACCGGGTAACGTCCGATGCCGCCGGTGTTTTTCAGCAGCGTTTCGGCGTAGGTCGCAAGCGTTTCCACGTCCACGCCCTGAATCCGAATATCTGCCGCCATACCGTAGCAATGCTGACTGTACGTTGCACCCTTCACCGCTTTGTTGTGGGCGGCGGTACGGTATGCGCTCGTGATTGTCACAGGCTTCCCGAAATGATCCCGGATTTTCTGCAGCAGGGTCACAAGCTCATCGTCAATAAAGATTGGGTCGCTTCCGTCCTTGCAGCGAAACTCCTTCACTGCAAAATTCGTAGAGAGCTTCTTGTTCCCGTCCTTCGCATACGAATAGGCTTTAATTGCCATTGCTACCATCTCCCTTCATGCCCAGATCAGCACCGCACCCGCGCATGGCGCAGTCCGCCATCAGCACCCCGAACTCAGCCCGTTCGGTGCTCATGTTCTCGCCCTGCGCTTCAAGGCGGGTCAGCAGCCGCTCGACCAGCTCAGGCCACGTCATAGTCATCACCGGTGATGCGCTTGTAATCCTCGGCGGTGATCTCGCCCTTGTTTACGCGCCCGGCCAGAACTTTCTTCACGCCTGCACGGCGGGATGCGGGCATCTCTGCCCAAGTTTTAGTGCCTGCAATCAGGCGGTTTGCCCAGATAATGTTCATGGTGATACCTCCTTATTCCTTGTTCAGCGCTGCGTCCAGCTCACACAGCGCGGTTTCGATGTCGGTCAAACGCTTCTCGTTGGCTGCGTCCTGTTCGCACATTGCGTCCTCGACCTCGGCCACGCGGTCAGGCAGGCGGTCTTTCTCGGCCTGCTCCTTGGCCTTGGCTTCCTTCTGTGCCCGCGTGGGCAGATCGTGTTTCTTCCAGTTCAGTGCCATTGTCCTGTACCTCCTTATTCAAAAGCGCCGCTGACGGCTTCGATGTAACCGCCCTCGCCGCTTGTGCCGCGCTCCACGCTGACGCGGAAATTGAATGCAGCGCCAGCCGTGGCGGTCTTATTCTCAAGGACGATGTTCACGCCTTTTTTTACCTCGGTCGTGGCATCCTGCCAGACCGGGGAGCTGTCGAGTGCGTTGTTGGTCACTTCGGCTTTGAACTTCGCATCATCGGGGATGGAGCCGGTCACCTGAAGCACAGCAACGGTAATGTCGCCGTCCACGGCCAGCGGTTCAGCCAGCGTCACGCTTGCGGCGTGGACGGCCTTGGTAAAGGTCGCGGACGTGCTGACGGTTTCCTCGCCGTCGCTCACCTCAACGGTGATGGTGTGGTTGCCGTTCAGGATTTTCTGGAATCCGGCAGCGCTGGCCGTCTGTTCAAAGGTCAGGGCCGTGCCGCTGGCAACGCCGGTGCGGGTCTTGGTGGTCTTGCCGTCCAGCTTTTCGGTGACTGTCAAGGTGTCGCCGTCGGCATCCCTGACGGTGTACTTCCACGCAAAGGCCGCGTTCTTCTGCCCCAGAGCTGCGCCGTCCGTGCTGACGGTAGGTGCAGTGTTGACACTGACCGTGCCATCGTCAGACACCAAGAGAGTAGAGGGCAAAATCAAAGCGGGGCGAATGCCTCTCGAGCTGGAGCAGTTGGTGTCGCCACTGGTGCCAGCGGAGCCGACCACCAGCGCGCGGTTGGAGGTGACGTTGCAGCCCGGAGAGCGGAGCCACCAGCCGGTGGCAGAACCGTTGAGATAGGCAACACGCTTGGAATCCGAACCATTGTCTGCACAGCCCTTGAAATAGGCTAGCTCTGCACCCTCGCCTCTCGGCATATAGGAGTAGCTGAAACTCGTTTCGGTCGTACTGAGCAGGAAGATCTTCGCAGACAGGCCATTCGAGCCGCTGGTGACGGTCGTGGACGTACCGTGGCCCTTGCGATACGGAATCTTTACCTGCTTGATGGCGTTCTTGATGTTCGACTCGAACAGATTCAGGAACGTGCTGTTCAGGTAGGAATGGATGGTGCTGTTGGCATAATCGTTGGTGTTCGAGCTATGCCATGCACGGTTCTCATAAATGTCCTTCATCAGAAGCCATGTGCCGTTGCAGCTATCGTCATAGACGCTGGACGGCTTGCCCTGATGGACAACGATAAAATCTTTGGACGCGCCGTTGACTTTGATTTTGACAATGCTGCCAACGGCTTTCGTGCCCAGTTTTACGTTTGCCATAAATTTTCACCTCCTTAGAAATCAATGCGTGCCAGATCGGCGTTCCACACGCCGGTCACGGTCAGGCCGTCCAGACTGCCGAATGTGGCAGAGAGCGGATTTTTCGTGACGTTCGTGCCGAACTTCAGCTCAATGGCCTTGATGCTGGCGTTCATGGCTGCCACACTGGCGCGGATGTCGCTGTGGGCGTTCTCCGCACCGTTGTGGTGGTCCACCGCCGCGCTGATGCGCTGGTCGGTCTCGGCCTTTTTGTAGCCGTCCACTTCCAACCGCTGGCTCTCGGTCAGGTGGCCGTCTGCATCCAGCGTGGCAATGCCGCCCGGCACACCGATCTGGTCAGTGCGGACAACATCTTCATCCGGCGCTTTGCCGGGTCCTGCGTTAAAAGAACCGTATGCCATTTAGGTTCCTCCTTCCTGTGCATCCGTGTATTTCACGGTGCTTGTAATGTGATACTGTGCAGAAATTTTCTCGGTCGGAGCTTTGGCGGCCCTCAGCCGCAGCTTTCCTTCGAGGCTTTCGGTCGCAATAAAGCCCACCCGCCACATCGTAAAATTCCGGCAGTACCGTGACATCCACAATGTCGGTAGCCAACAGGCCCGCAATGGGGATGTCACAATAAAAATAGCCGGGGGAGGAACCATCCTCGCCCCAGCCATCGACCGGAATCGTAAAAGACACCGCAGCCGTGACATCCTGCTTTTCGTGCAGGATGTCATCGGTTTCCTCGAATCCTTTTGCCGTTGCTTCGGAAAGGTCTCCGAGTGCGGTGTTGCACTGCTTGATGTGGCTGCAAAGCGCGGCAAGCCCTGTGCCCAAAAGCGTTTTGACCTTCGCTTTTGCCATAGAGCTTACCTCCTCATGTCTTAGTCAGCGTCAGCCAGCAGAGCGGCGATCTCCTCTGCGGAGAAGTCCTCCACGTCCTCGTCGTGCAGAACATTCTCCGGCTCGGTGTACACGACGACTTCCTTGCCGTCGATGTTCACATTGCCGTTGGTGGAGCTGGCGGCAGTCTTGGTTGCGCCCTCAGAGACACCGGCCAGCTTTTCGCCCTCGGCATCGCTCATCAGGCGCTTGCCAGCCTCGGCGCCCACGAAGTCCGCAGGCTTCTTGCCGCTGTCGGTCAGATTGCCCTCGCCATCCAGCGCAGCAAAGTTGCCGGTGGTGGCACCGGTGACCTTATCGGCCTTGCCGGAGATGTCCACTTCCTCAGGGGTGGGAACATACAGACCATCGTCCTTCAGAACCAGGGCGTTGCCGGCAGCAGCGGAAACATTGACCTTGACATCCACCTCATAACCAGCGATGGTAACGGTGGTGGATGCATCCTTGCCAGTGGCCTTGGCCTTATAGGTATCGACCAGAGCGGCCATGCTCAAGAAGGAGTAGGTGCAGGAGTCCGGGTTCTCGCCCTTGACGGCCAGCACCATGACCGGCTTGCCTTCCAGCTTGGGGTCGGTAGCGCCGGGATAGGTCTCAGCATCGAACTTGAACTTGGCCACGAAGGTGGTCTTGGTCTGGTCGAGGAACAGCTCAGAGGGGAAGTCAACGGAGAATGCAGCGGAGCCAGTCTTGTCAGTGCTGGTGTAGAAGTTCACAGTGTTGCCGTCCACAGCCAGAGACTTGATAGCGGCGTTGGCGGCGGTCTGAACCGGAGTAAAGGCATCCTTCTTGACGAAGGTCTTCTTGATCTCGGCGGTCAGGTTGCGGATGGTGGTCTTGGTAGAAATCTGCTTAGACATAGTAGTGTCCTCCTAAAATTATTTCAGCATATCAACGATTTCCTGCTGCGTTTCTTCCTCGTTCAGCAGGTCTTCGCTCGTCATAACGGTTTCTTTGCGGACAGTCAGCGCGTTTGCGCTGTCAAAGTCAAGGCCTTCGCCAATGCGGACGGCAATAGCGCCGCTCGCGTCACGCTTCAAGCCCTGACCGATGCTTACGCTACCGGTTTCACCCGAACCACCTCCTTTCCCGAACAGGGTCACGGTCGCCTGAATATTATCGGACGGGATGCGCTGTGAAAAGAATCTGATGAAACCATCATGCGTTTCGCACCCGTTCAGGACACCCGCTTTGATCGTAGTATAGAAGCTGCCGGGAGATACAACGCCAACGGGTACAAGCTCACTGGTGCTGTCCGACAGTTCTGCATCATAGATACACTGGTAGTAATCCATACCACCGGCATTTTCGTAATCATCCTCGCTGCGGGCGGGCTTCCACCCGTCCGCTGCAAGAGTGAGTTCGTAGGAGCCATAGTAGCCGCCGCCCGTACCGCCGTCCACCTGCTCCTTGATAAGGGCCTTGACCTGTTCTTCGTTCAGGATTTCCCCGGATTCAGACAGGTTCTTCACGGCAGCGCTGACCGCTGCCGTGATGGTCGCTGCATGGGCATCAGCGGCGGCGTTGTGCTTCTCAATTTCGGCCTTGACCAGCTTCATCAAAGCCTGCATCTGCGGGTCAACGGTAATGCTGATATTGGCCTTGTTCGACACAGCAAGCAGCGCCGACATCTCAATCTCAAAATCGCCGTTCACTTTCGTGGACGGGACCTCCACTCCGCGTGCATCCTGCATAATAAACAGGAGTGTTTCTGCATCGTCGTTCAGCCTGCCGTAAACGCCCACCTGATGCATGATGTACGTTTCATCCGCACCGGTGATCTGGATTTTTACCCGCCGAGCCGTCTCACCGCCGCTTTCAACGGTTTCGATGTCCAGCAATTTCAGGTCATGTGTTTCGCCGCTTACCCCGGTTTCCCCCGAGAGGTCTGCGTCAGCCGTACCGGTGCCGCTCACAGCGCGGGTGATTACCAGCGCACCACCGGAGAGAGATTCCGACAGCAGGGCGGCACCGGCGGCGGTGTAGCTAGATTTTTCCCAACTCACGTTGTCTGTCCTCCAATAACAATGTTTATCGCCGTGTGCGACCGTTCAACGGTGCCCGCCGTAAAGGCTCGTGCTTTCACTGCCTTTGCTTCAACGGCACCGGGCAGCGCCACGGCAACCTGCATTTTCGATTTTCCGACCGCACCGGCAACATACGCCTTTGCGCCGATTTCCCGCGGCTTGATCCTACCGGGGACCTTTACGGTGCAGGATGTCGCCATGCCGCTGGGTGCTGCGGCGATGTAGGCAGGCGACCGTTCATGCGGTTCGACGATGTAGATGATGTGTTCAAGGTGAGCGGTACAGCGCCGGGCATAACCAAGGCGCTTTTCAATTTCTTCCGGTGTGTAGTAAATGACACCATCATCGGTAATGTCTACGTTCATTCGCCAGTAGCCCGGCCTTCCTCCGTAGTCATACCATTCACTTATTTTCACATTCGGATAAATCGAGGCCAGCGCCTTTTGGACTGCCCACTCCGTTCCGCAGTACCGACGGACTTCCAGCGCAGTTTTGATGATCCTGCGCTTTGTTTCAATCGGATAGCTGGTGTCGTACCAGTCAACGCGGAACTGAACCGCAAGAATATCCAGAACTGCCTCATCTGCACGGTCAATATCCGTGTAGATTTTCAAGCGTTCGGCAGCTTCCAGTTCCTTCTTGCGCCGCTCCCTGAAAACTGCATCAAGGATCTGTACCCATGGCTCTTTGGCAACATCAGGCGGTAGCCCTTCGACTAGGCCAACTTCGTGGAGTTCAATCATCTTCGATTCCTCCGTATGTCACCTTGCAGCTTCGGAGCTTTGCCACCTGAATTTCGGAGACAGTTGTTTCGACCGGTGTCAACAGACGTGGGCGTTTCGCACCAGCTTCCCGTACACGCATAATCAGCTCCGCCGGTTCGATGTCCCGGCCGATTTTTCTCTGCCAGGTTTCATACTCCTTCACAGCTGCTTCCACATTTTCCTGAATCGTCGATGCATTCTTGACATTGCTCAAGGCAATATGGTAAGTAAGCTCGATGTCATACGGGATTTCTTCCGGCGCATGGCAAAGAACCAGATCACCCATCGGGCGCTTTACCGTGTCGAAATATTCCTGCATTCCGGTACATTCTTCCCTTGTCGGAACTCTGCCTCCGGCCATCAGAAAGTAAATGTGGATCGTGTATCCTTCCTTGCAAACGATCTTCGTATCTGCCACATCGGACCGCCAGCTCGATGCAAAGTATTCATAGGCATCCACCGGACCGGCCACGGAGAAAATCGAAGGTGCATAGTTGATACGTCTGGTAAATGAATCGTCACCTTCCGTATCCGTACCGCCCGTGCTTGCCGAAACACTTTTTGCCCCGGACACATACGGGATAGGATCCACCAGCACATTGATTTCGCCTTCGGCAATCCCATCGCTGTTGCTTCCTGCCTCATCCGCCACGGCAACTACGTCCACGGTCAGTTCGCCGGGTAAGATCTCCGCATACTTTTCGGTTTTGAAATACCGTTTGTCTGCCGTTCTCACCTGTGTTCCTTCCGGGATTCCGGTTGCACTCGTTCTCGGCGCAGACAGTGTGAATCGAATAACCGCCGTGGCTTTTCCGGCTTCCAGGCGTTCCACTCCAACAAGCGGAGCAAGGTTGTCCAAATTCGGCCCCGTGCTCGTAGGCAGCAGTTCCGCTTTCAGACACGCCGTGCTGTACTCCATGTTGTGATGCGAACGATGTGCCAGTGTCAAAAGGACAAGCCGTGCTTCAGAACACCGTTCCAACGATACCTCACCGTTGAAAAGTTCTTTGTTGTACTTGCCAAACAGCGCCTTGCAATCGGCCACAGCTTCTTCCAGCGTTTCTTCGCCTTCAATGTCGATGTCCGGGATGTTCTCAAACTCTTTTATTTTAGACAAGCTCGTACACCACCTTTGGAATTACAACGCCATGCAGCACATCACTGTCCAGCCAGTCCACCCGCACCACTCTTGCCCGCGGCTCAAACGATGCGGTTTTCTCTGTTACCTCAGCCACATATAATCCCTTTGCCACCGGAAGTGGCTTATCGACAAATATGTTTGGATTGATTCCGAGTTCTCTGTCGCCCTCTTGGCTCCCGATTGGTGTGGAATACAGTGTGCGAAGGCACTTTGCAATGTCCTGCACTTCTTTTTGTTTTTCGCTGTCACCGGACAGCTCAACCACCGTGCTGCTGAAGTCGATCATATGTACTCCTTTATGGTCAGGCTCACCTTGCACTGCATCAAAAGCCCGTGTTTTATCACCGAATCCCAGCTGTCGCTTATTTCAGTGACCCGAAACTTGTTTTGCGATACCGGTGCAAACCCGATAATCAGGTAATGAATCTCTCCGTTCTCTGACATTTCTGTCAGACGGTTCAGCATCTTGCGAGGATTCACGCCGAGTGCTGCATCCAGAAGAATATCAAAGGTGTACTCTCTCAGTTTCGGTGATAAATACTCTGCTCGTGCTTTTCCTCCCAGAACTTCATGTTCCGCCCAGTTTGCGCCGGTCGTTCCCTTGAAGTTTGACGGGGTGAGCACACGCAGGTGTCCCACAGAGAAAATCACATCGCCGAAAATTCCAACATACATTCCAAAACCTCCTTACAGGGGTGCGGATGTTTTCTTGCCAAGGTTTCCGGTGTGTGTATGCGACACCAGCGACTTGCCGGACACAACAACATCGCCGCCACCGCCTTGGATGTTCACGGTTCCAGCGGTCGCATTGATGGTCGATGCCGTCATTTTCAATTCGCCGGATGCTGCAAGCGTGATCCCCGCCGGGGATGTCACTTTAATTTCTCCGCCCTCGCTGATGGTCACGGTTGCACCGCCCACCTGGATCTCAAGACTTTTCGCCTTCAGGATTTTCTTTCCGTCCACATAGTCGGTCAGTTCTTTTGCATTTGCATCAAACTTCCGATATGCCTTTCCTCGTGAGTTGGCATAATCCTTTCGGTAGACTTTTTCTTTTCCTTCAGGCGGTTTGTTCTTTTCATTCCAGACGGTGCCCACCACAACAGCATCCTCCGGGCTTTCTCTTGGATGCAGGACAAGCACAAGATCATCAACTTCCGGTGTCTGGTACTCGCCATTGGACAGAAACGGCACCATTTCCGTAACGGTGTCGTCCCTGTCTGGGTAAGTAACTTCGCACTTTCCAGCCTCATAGTCGATAGAACTCACATTGCCGAATCTCACTTCACTGCTCATGCGAAATCCTCCTTTTCCACTTTGCTGGCCTTGACCTGTGTTTTGTAGCCGCTGGATGGAGATATGCTGTGTTCCATCTGATCAACGAAATACTTTCCGTCCATCTTTCCATAGCCAACTAGGTTAAAGCACTGCGCTGAAGCGCCGGCCGGATAGCCCAACATCGTAAAACTGATCTGGGTTGCTCCGTGGTTGGCATTCTTGATGGCCGCTATCAGGCGGGCTTTTGCGTCTGCCTCGCTGCTTACCTTTCCAGTAAGTTTAAGCTGGCGTTCGTCCGTGCCCACCTTGACGTTGATGTTGATTTTTTTCTGTTTGTTGGTGTAGGTATAAAGGCCGCCCGTGTATGTTCCAGTCAGCTTTGTGTTCCACTTGAAACTTCCCGGCTCTACGCACAGGGCCGTCGGATTTCCAACGGGCCGGCTCTCATATACCGTCCATACAGGATCTTTCGCCTTGTACTTTTCCCGGTCGTACACCCAGAGCTTTGAAGTGTAGACTTTGATAACCAGTGCATAGGTGCTGCACAGATCTTGCAGAAAGGCACTATCTGTTCCGTCCTGTTCCTTTGCATCAATGCCGTGGTCGTCTCCCTCAAACTTCAGCTCCAATTTGTAACGGCCTGCAATGGTTTCAGCGATTTTCTTTACGCTGGTGTTCTTCCATGTAAAGGTCCGGTTTCTCTCGCTGAAGCTGGTGTCGTTCGGCTTTGCCACGCCGCCCATCGTCAGCGAATCAGGTGCACCGGCAAAACTAAGATCATCCAGCACGAATGCCCCGCACTCGGCGCTGTAATCTCTGTAGCCGCTCTCAATGCCCCCGATATTCCAGTCCTTTACAACAATAGCCGGGTAGAGCTTCACGCCCTTTTCCGGCATCCAGTCATTTTTCCATTTGGCAGCTTTGGCATTGACTGTAATGCTCACACTGTCGCTTTTGGATTCAGCCACATCCGTGTACTTGAAACTTTCCAGATCAGGTGCGATTTCTTCCGAAATATCGGTTTTCTCGTAGGTCAGAAGAACCGCAGCCTGCCTTCCTTTGGGTCTCGCTGCTGTCAGTACCATCATGCACCTGCCTTCCAGGGCGGAAGGTCTCCGCTCTTTTCAGCCGGCAGAGCTGGTGTTGACAGCACCGTGCCGGAATCGAACCGGACGATATGGATATATCTGGGGTTGTTCTGCATCAGCCAATCGGCTTTCAGCTCGCTTCCGTACACGTTCAGGGCAATCAGATCCCAGGTGTCACCGGACTTTGTGGTGTAATCAAGTGCCATACTGCGTGCGCCTCTTTTTGCGTTCGTACCGTTCCACATACTCGCAGAACTTCTCGTAACCTTCGTCCATAATGGAACGTAGATCTTCGGCATTCATGCTGCCGTAGATGGTGAAGTTTGGTGCATAAACATATGTGTTTCCGCTGGAACTCGTATAGGTACGCTGGTAGCTGTTGCTCGATCCACCGCGCTGGTTCCCGGTGCTGCCACCAGAAGCATCTTCGCTCCCGCCGATGGGCTTCAGCTCCACTTCCTGCTGGTAGTTCTGAAGGTCTGCCAGCATCGACAGATTTTGCCTTGTCAGTTCGCTGTTTCCAGCCGTCGGGAAGAAGTTTACATTGCTCAGGTCGTAGTTGTCCGGGTTTGCAGCGTATTCCAGCTTTGCCTTTTCCGCATCTGCTCCCCGGATAAACCGGATTGCCTTCTGAGTATTTTCGTTTGCAAGAACAGACTTGGCACCAGCAATCACTTTCCCGATTCCGGTGTTCAGCAGCTGTTGGGCTTTGCCCTGGTCATCCGACACGGTAGGTGTCGGCATTGCCGCCAGAGTTTCCAGCCCATCTACTGCATAGTTGGCGATCTCCGTGATACGGCTGAACGCCACACCAGCGTCGGACCCCAGTACCAATGCCGCTGCAACAGGCTGAACCATAGTGTCAAAACTTTGAGCCGCCTGGTTGTAATACTGCTGGCGACGTGCTCTGTTGAAGTCGATCAGGTTAGAATCTTCTTCTGTAAAACCACCGTCCGCGAACATCTTCGGCTTTCTGCCGGGCAACCCCAGCAGATCACCCAGACCAACGCCCAGCAGCTTACCAGCGGTCAGCCAGGTATCAATGTTCTTTTCACGAACGCCGCGCCGGAAGCTGATAACGGCTTCCGGGCCAGCCTCACCAGCAATAGACGGTCCCTGCGTCATGCCGCCGTTGGCAAATGCCGGGACAGACACGGGTGACAGGTTGAATCCGAACGACTTACCGCCGATCACCGGAACCGGAATGCCGAACAGTGTTTCCGGTATTGTGAGCTGAATTTTGTTCAGCGCCCCAATGATGAAGTTGACCGCTTTCACGCCGATGGTTGCAACCTGCTTCAGGAAGCCGATGATGCCCAGAATCACAGGCTCTACCACAGGAAGCACCTTACCCACCAGATCCACCGCCACCTTGATGGCGTTGACCAGTGTGGTGCCTACCAGGCTTACCACCGTAGACAGCAGCGGCATGACCGCCGGAATGCCTTCATTCACGATAAAGCCGAAGATCTCAGTCAGCACTGGCTTGATGTGGTTTACTCCCAGATCTACAATCTGAGAGAACACACCGGCGAACGATTCAATCAACGGCATAACCGTCTGGATGGCAGGGGTCATAGCTCCGAACACGTCACCCAGATTTAGCCCTCCGATACTGAAGCCGGATAGCTTTTCCTGGATGCTCTGCAAGCCCTCCGGGGTGGTGAGTTGCCCGAACACCTGCTTCACGGTGTCGCCGATACCCGCTATCTTTCCGGTGAATTTGTCAAAGACGGCAAGCCCGCCTTCGCCAAATACTGTTCCGACGATGTTGCGGATGTCCTCGAAGTGATCTCCCAACAACGAGACTGCCGCAACGATTGTACCGATGCCGGTAATAACCGGGCCGAATGTGCCAAGCAGTGCCATGAATCCGCTGCCCAGTTTTGCGGCCACTGGGCCTACCGTCGTACCCAGTACGTTCAGCCCTGCGCCGCCGACATTCAAAGCTCCCTTCACCGTGCTCAAAGCGCCGCCGCCGATTTTGGATGCTGCACCCGCCACCTTGCTGCCGACACCGAGGACGGTAGAACCCACTTTGGACTGGCTGACGGTCTGCCATGCATTGGACAGCCCATTTCCAATGACCGTCTTTCCTGCACCGAGGAAATTTTTCACTCCACTGGCCATACCTCCAAGGTCAAGACCGTTCGGTCCTGCAATGCCGGAAAGAATCTGTCCCGCAACACCGCCGGTCTTGGCGATAAATCGTCCAACCGGATTGCCGCTTCCGAACCCCACCAGAGCATTTTTCAGGCCGCCCAGCGATTGCCCGACATTGGAAACATACCTACCGGAGCCGGAGTTTTTCAGCACGCCCAGCAGGCCACCGTTCGTGCTAGCTTCCAGCACATCATTTACAAAACCGGTGTTTCCTTTCTTGGTTCCGCTTCGCAGGCCCTTGAAATTTTTCAGTGTTGCCCAGATGCCGACACCAGCGCCGTCCAACGTCTGCCCAATTTTTCCAAGGCGCGTTGTGGGCTGCTGCGCTCCGGCACCGGCCATCTGAACGCCGTACTTTGCATTTTCAGCAAACATTCCGGCATTCGATTTTACAAAGGATGCGCCACCAACTGCCCGTTGGATCAGGCTTGTGGGTGTCAGTGCGCCCATCAGATTTCGGACAGTGATGCCTCCGAATGTTCCGCCTGGGGCACCGCTCGGTTTTCCGCCGATTGCAATGTTCCCGATGGTGTTCAGCAGCGAGGATCCTGTGCTATAAGCCGTCGGTGCAAAGCTCATAGCTCCGAACGCCGCGACTATGGCAGCAATGGCCCCTGCCACTTCCGGCCCATGCTCTGCAGTGTAGTCGATGCCCTTCTGGATCCACGGCAATGCCGCCTGCGCCGCATTGCCAATTCCAAGCAGCGCGGAGTGCAACATCGGCAGAATGCCATTGACGATGTTGGACAGATCTGGCAAGCTCTCGGTGATACCGTTTGCTATGTCGATCCACATGGATGTCAGTTCTTTCTTTGCCGGAAGGAACTGATTGCCCACATTGATAAGCAGGCGGTCTGTCGCATTACTTGCCATCTGGCTTACCGCTTTGCTGGTGTCCAGACGAACAAGCAATTCTTTCTCCATGCTGCCGCTGTATGCGCTGGTATCACCAGCCATAAGCAAGGCATTCTGGAACGCAGGCAAGTTGCCCACAATTTTTGAAACGCCCTCAATGGCCCACTGTCCAAACAGTGTCTTGATGGTCGCAGTCTGCTGGTACTTGTCCTGTTTCGAGATCGCCTCAAAGACTTTGTACAGAGTGCTTGCTGCACCATCTTCTCCGTTCGGCCCGGTGGACTGCATATCCTTTGCAATCTGCACAGGATCAAAACCGAGTCTGTTCCATGCGCCCACCTGCGCATCCGTTGCACTGTTGCCAAGGGTGATGTTTGTAAACACACGGTTCAGGCTTGTTCCAGCCTTTCCCTCATTAACGCCCATAGCCAGCATGGTGGCTGCCAGCGCAGAGGTCGTGTGCAGGTCAACGCCGGCTGTCTGGCCGACACCGCCGGACGTATTCACCACGCTGGCGATTTCCGCCGCCGTGGTAGTCATGTGGCCGCCCAGATAGTTGATGGAATCTGCAATGTCGATAATCTGGTTGTGGGTCTTACCAAAAGCGGTTTCCCACTTTGCCATATAATCGGCCGCAGACTTTGCATCAATGTCCCACGCGGCAGCTAGCCGGGCCGTATCGTACAGGTAGCTTTTTTCTCCGGTTTGCTGGTTATCCAGAAAGATTTGCTCATAGCTCTTACCGGACTGTCCCAGCGATGCGGCGATCTGCGCCATCTCGTCCCGTTTGATTGGGACCTGCGTAGTCATCTTGAGGATCGCGTCCTCCATGGTGGCACGCTTTTCCGGGTCAATGCTGCCGTCATCGTTCATGATGCCGCCAACATACTTGACTGCATCTGCCGCCTGGGCTTGGTATTCCTCTGCCATGGAGGTTGTCTTTTTAATCATGACAGCGGACGCAGTTGTCAGCGTCGCCATGATTCCAAGCCCAGTCTTTCCGATTACGCCCAGAGTGTTTGCTACCGTGCTGCCCAGCGACTTTGTTCCCGTCAGTGCGCTCGCCAGATCACCGGTCAGCCCCTTCGTCTGCTTTATTGCAGTTACAAGGGATGGGTCCACCTTGCCCATGATGCGGATGCTGAGGTCTAGTGCTCCATTTCCCGCCATACGTCTGCCACCTCGTTACACAGATCCACCAGCTCCCGCCGGGGCAGGTGCAGCAGATCCGTCATGTTGGAATGCGTGGCAATGGATAGCTGGATAGCTGCTTTCCGAAGTCCTTTTGCCCCGCCTTTTACTCGAAAAAATCAGAGTTTACGGCATCGCGCAGCTTGACCGCCTCGCACAGCGGCAGACCGGCAAAGAAGTCCACCGGGTAGCCGGTGCCCATGCTGGCGATGATGCAGCAGTACAGGTAGTTGCGATGCGTATTCACCGGTGCAAATCCGCCCGCAGCCATACGGTTTTCTGCCATGGATTCGCTCATAGTGTTCAGTTCGCCCACGCCGGACAGGTCGATGCTGTCAAAGGTCTTACCCTTCAGCTCAGCCTTTTCGCTGCCCTCGTAGGTGTAGGGCGCTGCAAACTTCAGGGTGTGAGATTCCAGCTGTTTTTTCACTTCATCGGCGTTCTCGCTGTTGTCCATACCCTTGACGACCGCTGCCTGCACTTTCTTGATCTTGCCACGGGGCATGAGCTTGAAGAACTCCACAGGCTTACCGGTGGCCTTAACGGCCATTTCCTGTGCAAAAGAAGTGGTCATTTCCATTACGGACATGGCCGCCAGCTCGTTGCCGATGTTTTTCTGAATGTCGATCAAGTCCTGTACGGTCATCTTCTCCATGCCGGACAGATCCAGGCTGTCGTACTCCTTGCCCTCGAACTTATAAGGTTTATCGAACTTCACAATATTTTCCATTGCTGTTTCCTTTCCAAAAGACAGTCAGCCGCCCCACGCCGGGACGGTTGACTTCTTCATGTATCGGGTTTAGATAAGAGCGTTGATCTCGGCACGCATATCCTCGCCATCAACATAGTAGCGGCCCGCAAACTTGTCGATGTCGATAACGGTAGTGCCGTCAACCTCCATCAGGTAACGGGTGACTTCCAGCGTGGTGGTGCTGCCCATGGTGTCGGCACGCTTCAGCTTGCCGGGATCCAGCTCCTTGGGACGACCACCCAGGACGACGCGCAGGCCCTTGTAGGTGTAGCCGCCGTTCTTGTTGTCGTTCTGCATAGCAGCACGCAGGGTGATCTGGATGTTCTTGTTGGGGTTCATCATCTTGGTGGCGTAGCTGTACATGGTGTTCCAGTTCAGCGTTGCCTCCATGGATTCAAACTGACCGGGCACGGGAGAATCGACTTCGCCCGCAATGCCCATGCCGGACACGGAGGTGGTCTTGTTCTTGATCTTGGGCAGGGTGATTTCATCCGCCAGACCAATGAGCAGGTCATCTTCCGTGTACGCATTGTAGTCATTGATGACCTGGGGAACCAGGTCACTGGAAATATTCAGAGCCATAGGTCATTCCTCCTGCTTACAGAGACAGAGCCGAGGTCAGTGCGCCGGCCTCATACTCCATGGTGTTGTTGATCTGCTTAAAAGGCGGGAACGGCGTGCAGAACTGATAGAAGGAGTAGTGGCCTGCAACCAGTTCAGCGGTCGTGTTGCGGTCGGGGTCTGCCTTCATGCTGTAGCTGGCGCACACCTCGGTAGAGACATAGACACTGCCCTTCATGTTCTCGCTGTCGATGATGGACTGAAGGCGCTTCTTGTTCATGGGCTTATCCAGCTTGCTCATGTTGTCCAGAACAAAGCTGGTCCAGGAGTGGTTGAAGAAGCGGCGGACACAAAGGAAAGCGTCCTTCGGGTCGGTGTTTTTCGGATAGCAGCAGGTCTCATTGCCCCACACAACAAAGTCGCCGGAGCGGATGAAGGTCGCCACGCCCTGCTCATTCAGAACATTGCCCTGCTCCTGATCCATCAGGACTTCGGTGCCATCTTCCAGGCAGGCGGAGGAAATGGGTACGCTGACATTGGACGGGCTGGCATTGGGCGTGTCGTTGTACAGGCTGTCGTTGTAGACTGCCGCAGCAGCGGCCAGAGAGCTACCGCTGTAGATGGCGCTGCCGATCTTGCCGTACAGCCACAGGCCATATGCTTCACGAGAAGTTGCGCCCTGCTTGACCTTCTGGTTTGCCACGTCGGTGTACTTGCGTGCACCGGAAGCGGAACTGTCGATGTCAACAAAGCACACTGCATCGAAAACGCCATTGATCTTGCGGCACTTTGCCTGGAGCGCTGCGCACACCATGGGATCCTTGGAGAAGCGGGGTGCCAGCAGAATGCCGGGAACCATGCCCAGCTTGGGGAATACCTGTCTTACCACTTCCAGTCCGGTCTCTGCACCGGTGGCCGCATTCACGCCGCCCACGATGTCGGCAGCGGTGATTTTGGTCGGGTCAAGAATGGAACCGGAAATGGTCAGAGCCGTTGCGCCGTCGCCTTTGCCGCCGTTGACCAGGGCGATGCTCACAGTGCCATCATCATTGAAGCTGGCCGAATAGTCCTCGTCCGCCGTGAGCACGGTCTGCTCCTTCTTCACGACCAGCTTTTTCAGCAGGATGCCGGTCTCGTCGATCTCTGCAATGCCGTCATTCACCTGAACGGTCTTGTTGGACAGTTCAGTGATGTGCTTTGCATTCGCAGGATCCAGGACGTTGACCACGACGATAGGGGAAATGCCCATCACCTGAAAACTGGCGCTCACCGCCTCACACAGGGTATACTTTGCAAAATCGTCGGAATAGCCCACTGCGGCGGCAGCTTCTTTGAAGGTATTCACCAGCATCGGCGTATTCACCGCTGCTTCCGGGTCATCCAGCATATTAACGGGGGCCGTACCCACAACAATCTGCAGGCCGGAGTTGACCGTTACCGGAGCGGTGACGCTGGTCGCTGCTTCGGTCTTGTTAAAGCCATGAGAAATAGCCATTTGTCATATCCTCCTTACTTCATCAGGTCGGTGGCCTTCTTGTAGAGAATGTTCTCTCTGGTGCCGTCCTGTTCGATCTTCACGCGCATTTCTGCGAGCTTGTCCAGCGGAACGATCAGCGCCTTCAGGAACGGCACCTGCTCCACTTTTTCTTTCAGCTTTTCGGGCAGGCCATCCACGAATACGGTGTACTGCGGGGCAATGCCCTTGACGGTCGGCCCGCAGTACGCCGCAGCGCCGGTGGTTTCCGTCACAGGCTGTGCTTCTTTCACAGCCTCGGTTTTCTTTTCGGTCTTTTCGATGCTCATATCAAAGCCTCCACTTCTTCGTTTTTCAGGGTGTTGGGCGTTTCGCAGATCAGGTTGACAATGCCCCAGTAGTAGAAGTCCATGTCATCATCCGAAAGATCCCATTTGCGTGGATATCCCACTTTGAAAGCCTCGCCAAACACAGGCTTCCGCTTGAAGTGCTGCATGATGGCTTCGATGATGTTTCCGGTGTCCTCATATCCCTGCCGGTCTGTTTTCGGGTCATAACAGCAGATGATAAGCTGCAAAAGGACCAATTGCGGATCCTTTTCGTTCACCACCTCGCCACTCGTTCTTGATACGATGATGCACGGGAAGTTGGATCTATTGGTATCCACATCGTCGTCATCATCGGTCGGGGACGGGATAAACTGCTTGAAGATCTTCAGCGGTTTTTCGCCTTCCTGCCCCGTGAACTTCATATCCCGGAACAGTTCCTTCAACTCGTCAATCATGGCCTGCTGGCACATTTCGCTGGTATAGCCGGTGATTTTTTCAGCCATATCAGATCACACCCTTTCGTTTTGCATTGGCGATCAGTTGCCGGACGCGCCGTTCCGTGTTCTGCTGCAGCATCTGCTCCACCGTCTGCTCCTGCATCTCCCACACGGTATGGTGCATCGCAGAGCCGGAAGGGCTGGACAGTGTTGCCAGCTTCTCGTTCGGTTTCCAACGTTTCTTTCCGCTCTCCGTGTAGTCCTTATCCGCAGGTATTCCGAGCTGACGCTGTACCATGCCGATATGCTTCGACTTGAACTGTACCAAGAAGCCCTTGCTCTTATCGCTTGTTCCGCCCAGAGCGATCATTGGACTGTCTTTCAGGACACGCGCCCGAAAAACGGGCGGCGCATTGCGAACAGACGGACCCATGAAGGGCTTTGTGGGGCTGGTTCTGAAATAGCCCAGGTCTGCCCGGAATGCACCGGGGTCGTTCTTCATAATAGCAAGGATAGCGGTAGGCCGCCGGTTGGTGGCCTTCTGGCGCTGGCGCAGATCTTCGATCATGCGTCTGCCTGCCGTGTTCAGGTCGTAACGTTTCTTCACTTCGGTCAGCATCAGCTTGCGCGTCTGCCGGGCCGTTGTGTTTACGGCCACCTTCAACGCCGCCGGGGTTTTGTTTCCCAGTACGCCAAGAGCGCGGGTCACTTCCGCGTCATCAACGGAGACCATCAGGTTGGAAGCGTCATAGTTGGTATGGAAGTATGCCAACTTACCTCACCCTTTCCAGTTCCATGCGATACATACCCGCTTTCAGGGAGCATGATTTGATGTTGTAGATCCGTTTCTTGTCCAAGGTGATCTGCTTGCCACTCTTCGGCATAGGGCCGTAGTCCTTCTGCTTCACAAAAAGCAGCAGGTCGGCCTTGTACATACCCTGGTCAAAGGATTGCTTTGCTCCGCCCTCCCAGTGCGCCGGACGTTCAAGTACGCCGGGGTGCTGCGTGATACAGAGCATCAGCTTATCATCTATGTACCGTTCTTCCGCAAACTCGTTTGAGTTGAAGATCACGTTCTGCACATCCTGCGCAACGCATTCTTTGAACGTAGGGAACGGTTTCGGAGTTTCCGGTGTGCCGTAGTTCTGGTCAACATCCAGCATATCCGCGCTCCTTCCCGTATCAGCAGACGGTAGCAACCAGCCAGCTATCCACCTTGTCGGGGATCAGCAGCGGGTGGGTCTGCAGTTCCAGGAAGCGGCGGTCAGGACGGTGTTCCACATAAGAACGCAGCAGGCGGGTGGTCTCTGCAGTGTGCCACACCTTGTCATCGTCCAGATAGGCGCACAGACCGTATGCGCGCATGAAGTTTGCGTTGCTGGGGATCATCAGCACCATATTATCCGGGATCAGAGGCTTTGTCTCTCCGGTTTCCTCATCCAGATACACTTCGTCATAGCCGTAGATGTCCACGCCGGGCAGATTCAGGTGGCCGTAGTAGTTCAGACCGCCTTCCAGCTCCTTGGGTGCCATAGCACCAATGTCGAACCGGCGCTTGTCCATCAGATCCAGAACATTGCTGTCGCTCATAAAGTGGTTTGCGGCCAGCTTGCCCATAATCACCATGTTTGCATTTGCAAAGCCGTTGCGGCTCACCTGCCGCTTCCATTCGCGCAGGTTGCCCATGGTATCGGCAGCAGACTTACCCCACTGCTTCGTGCCCTCCAGATTGATCTTGTTGGTGAAGCCAAAGTCGATGACTTCATCCACGCCCTTGCCCTTCACCTTCAGCTGACCGGTGGTAAGTACCTGGGCTGCCATCCACTCTTCGCGGCGAGTGGTCATGTCGTTCAGCTTGTTGTATTCCTCGGTCAGCTTTTCTGCTGCACGGTCAGCAGGGGTGCGGCCGGAGTAGATATCCTCACCGGGCAGGCGCTGCAGGAACATATCTGCGGTGGTGACAGTTGCCGGGTTGATAAGCGGCGGTGCATAGGACTTGGTCTCGTAGCCCTCGTTCTGCACGATCTCGCCACCGACCATGGGATGGACGAAAGCTGCCATCTTGCGGTTGCCCTTGACGATATCAATGTCAACGTTCTTAGTGGGGAACGTCTTAACCTTGGAGAAGAAACGATCGCGCAGGAAAGTGCAGATTGGGGGTGCGGTGCGCACAGCCTCGGCCAGATACCGCGGCTCATAAATGTTGATTTCGTTTGCCATTTTTGTTTCCTCCTATCACTTCAGGAAAATGCCCAGATTGCGCAGAGGAACTTCAACGTCGTCCACGCTCACGTTATTGGGCAGCACCAGGCCGTCAGCAAAGAACTCGCCGGTCAGATAGACCGACACTTCCTTGTTTGCGTCTGCGCTGTCAGCAGTAATGCCGTACAGGCCGGTCAGGACTGCCGTGCCTGCGCTTGCCGGTGCCGCAATAGGCTTCACCTTGCCGTCTGCAATCAGCACGGGGGCGTGTGCCTCCACAGCTTCGCTTGCGGTCTTGGTTGCCTTTGCGATACCAATGTCCACGCCAGCAATGAAATACTTCGGCGCGGTGCTGAAATCTTTTCTTGCAAGATCCATACTCATGGTTCTTTCCTCCTTACTTCACACCGTTTGCCTTGCGGATCGCGGCCAGGAAAACGTTTGCTTCCGCGTCCTTCGGATCCGGGTCAGCGGGCGGCGGATTGGTGATGTTGTTCGCGCCGGAAGTCTGGGCGTTGGCCTTTGCCTTGTCCAGATAATCCTTGCTCTGCTTCTGCTGCTTTGCCTTCATGCTGGCAATGACGGCCTTCGCAAAGGATGCGGAATCAATGGGCTTCACAAACTTCGCCTCATTCGCTTCATCCTCCGCGCCGGGCAGAGTGGCGTTTTCGATCTCCTGAATGCGGGTGCGCTCGGCATTGATAGCCTCGGTCTCGATCTTGGCTACCATATCCGGGCACGCCTTGCGGAGATCGTCCACGGTCTTGATGTCCTTAATGTCCATGTCTGTTACCTCCCCATGGGTTTTGTTCCCCGGCTGATCCGCCTGGGGTGTATTTTCAGGCTGGGCCGTGGTCTTATCCACCACCCGGCTTCTGACAAAGTTCGGTGCTTTGTTGAACGGGGTGTTCATACTGATGCTGTTGACGAACAGGATGCCGTTGCGGTTCTCCACAACAGAATCGTCCGCTTCGTCGTCCACCTCGTCCACAAAGCCCTTCTCCTTGGCTTCCGTTGCCGTCCACCAGTTCGTTTCATCCATCCACTTGGCGCATTCGTCCTCGGTCTTGCCGGACTTCTTGGCGTACAGGGTGACGATGCTGCTGCGGATGGTTTCCAGTGCTTTCAGGCAGTTGTTGAGATCCTCTGCGGTCAGGTAATCGCAGACACCCATACTGACCGGATGCACCATGTAGCTGCTGTCTGCCGCCGCCACCACCTTGTCTGCATGGCAGGCAACAATGGTTGCTGCACTGGCACACAGGCCGTCGATGTGGGCGGTCACGGTGGCCGCGTTGCGTTCCAGCATATTGCCAATGGCCTGTGCTGCAAACACATCACCGCCACCGGAGTTGATGTACACGGTGATTTCTTTCACATCGCCCAGGGCGGCAAGGTCATCCGCAAACCGTTTCGGGGTCGCGGCATCTTCCCACCAGCTGCGCTCGGAAATATCGCCGTAAAGCAGAAGTTCCGCCTTCTGGTCATCACCGGCCAGATTGCGGAACTGCCAAAACTTATCATTTGTCATCTTCTGGTTCGTCCGGGAATTTGGTTTGCTCATTTAGCCCTACCTCCTTCATTTTTTCCATTTCGCTCTTGCGCTGCCTCATGTTTGCCCGCCAGTTTCCACCGGTCATCTGTGCAGTTTCCTGCTCATTTGTGCTGATGCCCTGCTGAACACGCAGAATCGCCGCCTCGATTTCTTTCTTGGCATCCAGATTGGTGCGTGCAGGACCGTTCCATGTGCAGCCCATGTAGGCTTTCGCCACAGCCTGGTCGTCAAAGAAGCCGGGCGCATTGATGCGCCCACGGGCTACTGCCTCGGCAAACCATTTTTCGTAGGCCGGCTGGCAGAAGTCCGCTGCAAAGCTATCCCGCAGCACACCGCAGGTGCGCCAAAACTCGTTCAGTGCGCCGCGGCTTGCGGAATAGTTGGAACTGAATTTCTTGTAAAGCACCTCACTGGGGATCTCTACGCCGGTCGCTACCTGATTGGACATGGCCGACATGAAGCCGTCAAAGGTCGTGGTCGGGTGCTTCGGGTCGAACGTATCCGTGCTCTCTCCCGGTGCAAGGTCGAACACCGCGCTCGGTGCAAGGTCGATGCCCAGTTCATCGGGCGGGGTGTTCGGGTCCTCCGCCTTATCCGCCGGTTCCTCGCCGAACGGTGCCTGACTGGTCGGGTTTTCATGCTTGATAAACAGCGTGATGGACGATGCCACGATAGCCGCCGCCAGCTCTGCTTCTGTGTATCTGCCCATCTGTTTCAGCGTGGGCAGCACCGGAGCCAGCAAGGGCACGCCGCGCCGCTGCCCGGCACGCTCCCTCTGTGTGACGCACAGAATGTTCGGCTCTCCCGTTTCGGGGTCGCGGGCTTCTACCCGCGTCCATGTCAGCGGCACCGTGCTGTCGTAAGCCAGCGGATGCCGACTTGCTATCCAGTACGCCACCACCGCGCCGTCCCGGTTCGTTTCCACGCCCTGCACGATCTGGAACACGTCATGCTTGTCTATCGTGCAGGGTGCCATTATGTCCGTGCGGTCAGGGCTGCAAATCAGATCAGCCTCGATCAGTCGCAGCCGCAGAGCATACGGCCAGTGCGGATGTTCGTCGAACTGCACCACCGCAAACACATCGCCGTTCATCAGGAAACTGGTGAACGCCAGCGTCTGCAACCGCCAGAAGTTATCCATGCCAGCAGCATCGCAAAGGGTGCTGTCCGCCCAAAGTTCAAATTCGCGGGAGATCTGCGCCTGCAATCTGTCTGCCTGTTCCTCGTTCAAGTGCAGATAGTCCGCATCCACCTGCGGGGTCGGCACAAGGCCGCTGCCCACCACGTTGGTGCGCAGGGTCTTGATGGCACCCGTTGCCAGAGGGATGCCCATATAAGCATCCCGGCTCCGTTTGCGCAGAATATCAAGATTATCTTCGATATCCTCTTTTGCGCTGCCGCCGCCAACGTGCCAGCTTCGCATAGCGCGGGAAATGCGGCTTGCTCCGTAGTTTCCGTAGCCGGTGCCGTTGTTCATGACGGACAGTGCGGCGCGTGCCACAGCGCGGCGATACCCTTTTTCAGGGCTGATTGCCGCAATGGCTTTATCCAGAATATTTGCCATGTAGTCCACCGTCCTTACACATCATGCGGCGAGAAGTGGTAGATTCGGTTTCTGCCCCGGCCTTTTTCTTCTGCTTCCGCTTCGGCTACTTTCTTTTCCCAGAAGATAATGCTCTCCCGGATCTGTTTCAAACTGGCACGGGTCAGCATCATCTGTTCGATCTGGTAGCTTTGCCCTGTCGAAACAGCAGCTTCTGCTTCCATCCACATATCAAGATGCCGCTGCGCGGCTTCTTTTGAGATGATCGGCATTGTTTAGATACCTCCTGATCTTCTTCTGCGGTACTGGCGCGGTGCGGTCTGGCGTGGTGCTTCCTCTCCGGGGATCTCCAAACCGGGGGGATTGCTGATTTCCAGCGCCGCCGTTGCGTAGTTCCGAACGTCAAACGCTTCGTTACGTTTCTGTGCCGGGTCTTTCAGCTCCCACCGCTCCACCTTGCGGCCAGACTTCCAGCGTGTGACCTTGTGCTCCGCAGTAAGCATCTTGAAATAGTTTTCGTCATACCCGGCATCCTCTGCCGCCGGGAAGTGGCAGTAGTTCGGGCCTTTGATAAGCACCTTCAACCGGGCAAGGACATGGTTCTTGCCGGTATCAACGCCCAGCGTAAACAGCTCGCCGCCTACGCGGTTGTTCTTTGTGGGGTTGCGCAGGTATGGCACATCCATACCGCCACGGCCTTTGATGGGCCAGATGTGCCGTTCCTCGCGCTCTTTGCAGAACCGTATGACCTGATCCGGGAAGTGGCCGCCGCTGTCCATGCAGACACACCGCAGGGACAGTTCCGTGCCGTCCTTCTTTTTCCAAGTCTTTGATAGGAAATCGTCCAGATCTGCCCAGACCTGTCCACGTTTCAGATCGCCGTAGATGCGCTGGTACCGGATGCCCCAGCTTTCTCTGCCGATACCCCAGCCAACCACTTCGGCCTCGAAGCGGTTGTCCTGCGTATCGACACCGGCTGTCAAATACACCACGCCGTCCGGGACTTCGGCCTCGTAGAACTCGCGGCGGTCCAGCAGGTTGTTTGCTTCCACCGTTTCGCCCGGTTCTTCCCACGGCAAGCCAAGGTCAGTGTTCACAAAGACCTGCATCTTCTCGTAGTCGCCGCGCTGTGCATCCAAGTCAGCAGCAATGAAGTCCTCCACAATCTTGTCCCACCCGCAGAGGGTGGAGCCGATCTTGTTCATGTGGAAGCCCCGCACAGACCGTTCCGGGTGTTCTGCGTGCCACTTTCCTTGCAGGCTGTTCTTCTTCCAGCGGTATTCGTTGTCAAGGCAGCCACACTCGGCGCAACGGTATTGCACGCCGCCTTCCGGCCACTTTTCCTTGTCGAACACCATGTTGTCCCAAACAAAGGGTTGATAAAAGCCGCAATTCGGACAAGGTACCGTCCATTCCTCTTGGGTGGATGCGTTGAACTCGTCCAAAATGCGGCTGTTATTTTTGTCGGTGGGGGTAGACACCAGCACCGTCTTGTAATCCCAGTAGGTCGTTTGGCGCTGCTCGGCCAGCATGACCGGGTCGCCCTCTTTGCCGGCGCTGGCTTTGTAAGCGTCCACCTCGTCCGCCAGCAGCACCTTGATGGGGCGGCCGCGAAGATCGGTCGGGGCGTTTGCGCCAACGATGGTCAGCTGACCTCCGGCAAAGTTCTTTTTCATGATCGTGTTGCCAGAGTAGCGGCTCTTATTGTCCACAAGGCCCCGGAGCACCGGAGTGTCCCGGATCATGGTAGCCAGACGGTCTTTGCTGAAACTCTCGCCCAGGTTCACCGTGGGCTGCACAATCATGATGGGGGCCGGGTAATAGCTCATGTAGTACCCGATGGTGTTCAGGATCAGCCCGTCCGTCTTGCCGGACTGGGCACACATCATGGCAACCACCTTGCGGATGTGAACATCCCCGATGGCATCCATGATCTCCCGCTGGAAGGGTGCATTGTCCGTATTCCAGCGGCCCTGCGCTGCGGATGCTTCCGCCGACAAGCGGCGGTAGTTATCTGCCCACTGACTAAGGGTCAGGTTCGGGGGCGGCTTCAGCGCACCCAGCGCCCGGCTGAACATCTGTGCAGTCTGCGGTTCCAGGTGGATCATTGCCATTGTTGCCGCCGCCTTTCTTCACACAGCTGCCAAACGGGCAGAACTGCTGGATCTCATTCAGCCGGATGCCCCAGACACAGCCCCGGCATTTATTCTTCCTGCTCATCTTCGGGTTCCTCCCCCGCTGGTGCTGCCAGCGCAATTTCGGGGTCACTCAATTCTACAAGTGCTTCCTGCACTGCTTTTTGCAGAATGTCGTGGGCTTCCGCCGGGTCGGTCAGCTGGGCCATGGTACTTGCGTACTTAGTCGGGATGGTTTCCAACCGGTTCTTGAAATTGGCAAAGATGGTTTTCAGGGCGCGTTCCACGTCCTCGGTGCGGTGCAGGTCGCCTTGGGCTTCCTCCATCCGCATTTTCTCGATCTTGCCGCGGGTTTCCTCCCTCTCGGCACGGGCAGCAACAAGGCGGGCTTGATCGTCTTTGTTGCCGATCTTGAAGTTCAGGTATTGCCGGACGCAGACCTTCATGTCAAAGACACCGGGCCGGACTTCGGACAGCACGCCCTGATCCCGCAGGTTCCGCACCTGACGGTCAGTGATACCCAGCCATTCGCCAACGGCCTTACTCGTGTACAGCATCTTTGTCACCGTCCCCCGGTTCTCCGATCTCGCCGGTCGCCCGGATGCGCAGCAGTTCAAGCCGCTGCTGTTCGGTTTCCAGGTGCAGCTTGTCCATTTCGTTTTTCTGCATCTGGGCCGCCGCAGACAGGATGCGGCCATGAATTTTGTTCAAGGCTTCCTGCAGCTGCAAGATACGCTGTGCCGGGGTCTCCTTCTGATACATACCGATCTGCTGGTTTGCGCCGTCCCGCTTCCGCTTGCCACGTCCGCCGGGTACTCGCATATCCATGACGCTGGATGTAATCATCTGGTCAGGTGGTAAAGCCTGATACTCTTTGATCTTGTCCAGAATGTACTTTTCCCGGAGCAGCAGTACACCGATTTCGTGGGAAGTCAGCTCGGTGCTGTTCCGAGGCGCATTCTCTACAATCTGTTTTTCTTCCGGGGTGAGCTTGTCAAAGAAGATGGTCGCATAGGCTCCATCCTTCATTGCATTCTCATTCCCGACAGGTGCCCCGCCGCCGGGGTTGCCCACGGCGTTTTTGTTTCCCGGCTGTCCGCCGGGCTTCCGGGGTGCGGGCGGGCCCCACCCGTCCTTTGCCTTCCAGCGGCGGACCGTATCATATTTAAGATGGAGATCGTCCGCCAGCTGTCGAAGATTCGCTTCTCCGTCCTTCTCCATCCGGGCAATGTACTCAGCGCGGGCGGCATCGCGCTCATCGCTTCGCCTTGCCATTTGGTTTTCCTCCAATAAAAAATGCCCCGTCTGGCAAATCATCCAGGCAGAGCATTCAGTTTCGCCGCCGGTCCTGCGGCATTTCTTCGGGTCGCTTACAACTTGTAAGCAACAGTGTATGAAAAAGGCCCCTCGGTTCGCCGCCGTGGGGCCTCTCTCCATAATTCCACTGTACTAAGTATAGCACCAAAACCGTCTTATAACGTCTTATCTTTTGCCGGTTGTGGCTTTCAAATGTAAACACTTTATGACATAGCCGCCATTTTGCCAGCCCCGGTAAGATGGTCTATCCCGATTTTGTTGACCTCAACAAAATCGTCCGGTGAACATCTATCCGATGTCGCGCTTCCACAACGAATGACCGTTGTGGTGC
>OHBE01000949.1_pt1 | contig 28566 bp, 18 predicted proteins | sample 1577231 | NCBI WGS metagenome assembly OHBE01 (sample SAMEA3541506, study PRJEB24748) | human gut metagenome | biome: human gut; feature: human-associated habitat; material: faeces | place: China | collected 2012 | reverse complement strand
CCTACGCTTTTACCGTGCAAAACAGCCGCTTTTAGAACGCAAAACAATAGGTTTTACAAAGCGTTGATGCACAGATAGTTAAGCAATAGTTATGCTTGTGAAAAATATTTACAGCGATACTATCTTAATTTTGCTTATCAAACAAGCTGTCAAGGCTAAATATCGGCTGTCTTAGACGATAAGAAACGAATGCGCAATGCTGTAGTAGTGGTGCTGCCAATGCGGTATGTTTCACTTGAACGACGCCCCACCAACCACATAATTTCGCCGTTTCCATCGACCAAAACAAGTTGTTTGCGCTTGCTGACAGCATCTACTTTCAGGTTTGTAAGGTAGTCGCTGACTAACTTTGAGCCCCTCATTCCGAAAGGACGGAAACGGTCTGCTGTTGCTGTACGGCGCAAAACGAGTGGGAAATGCACATTTGCCTTGTCTACAACAATCTCATTTGATGCAGTAGGAATGGCGAAGTTGCAGTCTACCGCCTCTTCTTTTATTTCGATACTGCAGTGCTCCGAGTAGATGTATTTGCCTGTTTCGGGCAGTTCCAATCGTTTTGGAGCAGTCTTTTCACGCTGCGAAACAAGCATCATTTTTCTATCGAACAGAAGCGTGTAACTATCTGTTATGTATTCTTTCCCACTTTCTGATAATAATGAAGAAGCGATACTCCTTACCTGTGGCGAAGTAAAGCCGTAGGGAATGAGCAGATAAAAGAGGAAATATTCGGGCGAAACATAGGCTTGCAGTGCTGCGATGTCGATGCGAAGGTTGGGCAATACCTGTTTGGGCGTGCCGTCTTGGAGATGCGAAAACAAAGTGTCTGCATCGCCGTTTTCTACCGACACGATACTTGAAAAGGCACTTTTCAGCGACGCATTGATGATTTTCTGCGCCTCGCCGATGCTTTCCGACATCTTCATAATGGTTTCGTCGAACGACGGGTTGATTTCTTTCAGCGTTGGAACAACCTCTAATCGCAGCTTGTTGCGCTTTACATCGGCTACAAGATTGCTGCTATCGGTAACAAAGGCTTGTCCTTTTGCAGCCAAATAAGCCTCTATATCGGCTTTGGAACAAGCAAGAAGGGGACGTATAATGTGTTTGTTGCGGGGGCGAATGCCCATCAATCCGCGCAAGCCAGTACCACGTACAAGGTTCAAGAGCACTGTTTCCACCGAATCATCTCGATGGTGTGCCACGCAAACAGCATCGGCACCAATATCTTGTCGTAGGGCTTCAAAATAGTTGTAGCGCAGTGTACGCGCTGCCATTTCAATACTTACTTTATGCAATTCTGCATATTCTGCTGTTTGAAAGTGAGTTAGGTGTAGTTTAACACCTTGTTCTTTGCATAGGTTTATGCAATATTCTTCGTCCCGTTGGCTCTCTTTGCCACGCAAATGGAAGTTGCAATGTGCTGCTTCAACGCAATAACCTAACTCTTTGAGAATAAGCAAAAGAGCGACACTGTCTGCTCCTCCCGAGAGTCCAACGATATAACGGCCGTCTGGGCGAAGCAGTTTATGGGTATCGATGTATGTTTTTACCTTATTCAACATAGAGTACTAACCCCTTCAAATATTCGCCTTCGAGGTGATAAATATTAATAGGGTGGTCGGCAGGCTGGTGTATTTGGTGCAGTATGCGTACCTTTCTACCTGCTTGAGCAGCAGCAGTAAACACAGCTTGGCGGAAGCTTTCCTTTGTAACAACTTGCGAACAGCTGAACGTAAACAATATGCCGCCTTTCTTAATGCGTTCAAAACCTTTCACGTTCAAGCGGGTATAGCCACGCAATCCGTTCTTCAATGCACTGCGATGCTTGGCAAATGCAGGAGGGTCGAGCACGATTAGGTCGTACTTTCCATCGTTGTCGTCGAGATATTTGAAGGCATCTTCGCAGATGGCAGCGTGTCGGTTGTCGTTCGGAAAGTTCAATGCAATGTTCTTGTTGGTAAGTTCCACCGCCTTTGCAGAGCTGTCTACGGAGTGCACCATTTTTGCTCCGCCACGCATCGCATAGACCGAAAAGCCGCCCGTATAACAGAACATATTCAGCACCGAACGTCCTTTTGCATAATATTCGAGCAAGCTGCGGTTCTCTCGCTGGTCGATAAAGAAACCTGTTTTTTGTCCTTTCAGCCAGTCAATGTGGAACTTCAGTCCGTTTTCAATGGCAATATTGTTGTCCGTATCGCCGTAAAGGAAGCCATTTTCCTGTCCTAAGTCAGCCTTGAACGGCAGCGTTGTTTCGCTCTTATAGTAGATGCTGTCTATCTTTTCGCCCATAACGGCACGCAAGGCATCAGCTATTTCGTAGCGAGCGACGTGCATTCCCACCGAATGAGCCTGCAATACGCACGTTTTTCCGTACACATCGACGATTAATCCAGGCAGATTGTCGCCCTCGCCGTGCACCAAACGATAGGTAGTATTAATGGTTTCGCCCGTTGCAGCTACGCTTTCTTCAGGCCGGATTACGCCAATCGCCTCTCGTACCGCCACAGCAGCCTTCAAACGGCTTTGCCAAAAGTCGGCATCGATGGGCACATCGTGAAACGAAAGTATGCGAACGGTGATGGAACCGATTTGAAAATGCCCCACACCGATGAAGTTTCCACCGTGCGTATAGACCTTTACGAGTTCGCCTTCTTCCAGTGTTTCGTCCATTTTAAGGATTGCACCAGAGAATACCCAAGGGTGTAAGCGCAGCAAACTCTCTTCTTTTCCTTTCTTTAAAACTATTTTCTTGTACATATCAATCGTTCTTTTGTGTGCCGTTGGTGTCGGTTTCACCGATTCTTTCGGCGTTTTTCGGTTGTGGTTCGGGCACTATTACAGTTTCGTAATTCTGTGTATTGTGCAGTTCCTGCAGTCGTTCGTAAATCTGAATGCACGTCCACGCATCGGTTGCAGCGTATGTTTTCTGCTGCTCTGTCAGTACGGGTGCTTCCCAGTTCGACAGCTGCTGGCGTTTCGTAATGCGTTCGTGGAAGAGGTTGGCATACAGTTTCTGCAAGCTAAGGTCTTCTATTCCGAACTGACTGACGATGTTTTGAAGGTCGATGAACCGCCCTTTCTTGAAGTTGGCACGCTGGTGCAGCATCATAAAATCGTCGTGCAAAGACAGTCCAACCTTCAATACGGTGGTGTCTTCGAGCAGTCGAATGATGCACGGCGGCATACCGATGAGGTTCAAACGGAAGAGAAAACAAATATCTCTCGTGCTTACCTGCAACAGCGCAACCTTATGATGTTGCCCCTTTTTGAACACCGGGCGTGTTTCGGAATCAATTCCAAGAATGTCCGCCGACAGCAAATAATCAACGGCTTTGTTGGCTTCTGCTTCGCTAAGAACCACCACTATCTTGCCTTGAAATGTAACACGGGGCAGGTCTGGAATGCTCTTTTTATCGAACTTGTTGTATAATTTAGTAATCATGATGTCTGTTTCGTTTTGCAAAATTAGCAAAATCTTCTGAAAATATGCCTGATTATATGGCAAATTTTTACTACTTTTGCATTTGGTTTAAACATTTGATAATGGCAAAAAAGAAAACGGAAAGAACTCCGAAAACATTTAGTGAAGCTATTGGCGCACATTATATAATAAACGATAAGACAGGCTTTGTATTTGGTTTGGTATTGTTTTGTCTTGCCGTCTATATAATTTTTGCCTTTGTAAGCTATTTCTCAACAGGGCAAGCCGACCAAAGTCTGGTTACGTCGCTGCGCCCCGGTGAGATAGAAAACAGCGCAAAAGAGTTTCAGAACTATTGCGGTTCTGTGGGAGCGTTGCTGTCTTATTTCCTCATATCGCGTTGCTTCGGTATTCCCGCTTTTCTTATACCTTTATATATCATACTTTGCGGTGTGAAAATGATGAAGGCTTACGAGAAAGTAAACCTTTGGAAGTGGTTTTTCGGAACGGCTTTGGTAATGATATGGAGTTCTGTTACCTTTGCCAAATTCCTGACACCGCTGATGAGCGAAAACATTTTCAACCCCGGAGGCGACCACGGAAAGTTCGTTGTAGAGTATGTTGAAAACATCATTGGTTCGCCGGGGCTGCTTGCAATCCTCGCTGTTACGATGATAGCATTCCTTACTTACCTTACTTCGGAAACCATTACGGTGGTGAAAAAGATGCTGAACCCAGTGGGTTATCTGCGCAACAAGGTGAAGTTTACGATTGTTCACCACAACAACGGTAAGGAGGAAATAACCGAAAACACCGATGGAATGGACGAAGAAGCGGTGGAAAAATTCTTGAATACCGAGCCTCAGACAGTGGATTTCCTCGACGACAACCTGCCCGAAGCGATGATAAAGCCAAGCACGAAAGGCAAGAACGCCAACAAAACGGGCACAACAGAAGATGCTGCCGATGCTGAAATAGGTATGACGGTAGACATTCCTGTGGAACAAGAGAAGGCACAAGGCAAGGTGGTAGCAGGCGCAACAGACCTTTCAACCCCCATTAATCCGCACGAACCCTTTACACGTTGGAAGTATCCGACCCTTAATTTGCTGAAGCAATACGACTCGGACAACAACGTGAACTTCGTGGATAAAGAAGAATTAGAGGCGAACAAAAACCGCATTATAAAGGTGTTGAGCGACTTCGGCGTACAGATTCGCAGCATTCGTGCTACGGTCGGACCTACCATTACGCTCTACGAAATCACACCTGCACAAGGTGTGCGCATCTCGAAGATTAAGAACTTGGAGGACGATATTGCGCTCAGTCTTGCTGCCATCGGCATTCGTATCATCGCACCGATGCCCGGCAAGGGCACCATTGGTATAGAAGTGCCAAACGCAAAGCCTTCTATCGTGTCGATGTTCTCTATTCTGAACTCACGAAAGTTCCAAGAAAGTACGATGGAACTGCCAATTGCGTTAGGCAAGACCATTACCAACGATGTGTATATGGTAGACTTGGCGAAGATTCCGCACTTGCTTGTGGCAGGTGCAACGGGTCAGGGTAAGTCGGTAGGACTAAACGCCATCATCACTTCTCTGCTATATAAGAAGCACCCGAACGACTTAAAGATAGTGCTCGTAGACCCTAAGAAGGTGGAGTTCAGTATTTATTCGCCTATTGCCAAACCCTTTATGGCAGCGGTAGAAGAGAATGAAGACGAACCGATTATTACCGATGTGCAGAAAGTGGTGAAGACGCTGAAAGGTCTTTGTGCGCTGATGGACAGCCGCTACGATATGTTGAAGGTTGCAGGAGCACGCAATATAAAGGAATATAACAGGAAGTTCCTGAACCATCAGCTTAACCCTGAGAACGGCCACGAGTTTATGCCGTACATCGTTGTTATCATCGACGAGTTCGGCGACCTTATCCTCACCGCTGGCAAAGAGATTGAAATGCCAATCACACGTATTGCCCAGCTGGCACGTGCCGTTGGTATTCACATGATTATTGCGACGCAACGCCCAACTACATCTATCATTACAGGTAACATCAAGGCGAACTTCCCTGGCAGAATAGCTTTCCGTGTGGGTGCTATGATGGACTCTCGCATCATTCTCGACCGCCCCGGAGCGCAGCAGCTTGTAGGTCGCGGAGATATGCTTTACCTTAACGGAGGCGAGCCAACCCGTGTGCAGTGTGCCTTTGTAGACACGCCCGAGGTAGAGGATATATCGAAGTTCATTGCCACGCAGCCCGGTCCTGTTGCACCGTTGGAGATACCTGAACCTGCTACCGATGAGGGCGGAATGGCTGGTGGAAGCCTCGACGAGAACCTCGACCCGCTCTTTGAAGATGCTGCCCGTGCTATTGTGCTGACCCAACAGGGTTCTACAAGTATGATACAACGCCGCTTTGCCATTGGCTACAACCGCGCCGGTCGCTTGATGGACCAGATGGAGAAGGCGGGTATCGTAGGTGCAGCACAAGGCTCGAAGCCCCGCGAAGTGCTCATCAGCGATGAAACGAGTCTCGACTCGTTGCTTTCAACATTGCATAAGTAAATATAGAAGGAGGTATAAAGACAATGAAAATACAACGTTACATTTTATTCGCTTTGGCATTCCTATTGGGTGTCAATGCTTTCGGACAAAGTTCTGCAGATGCAAAAAAAGTGTTAGACAATGCCGCTGCCATCGTTGGACGCCGTGGCGGAGCCGCTGCCAACTTCTCAATTACCGGTGGAGAGATGGGCAGAACATCGGGTAGCATTGCCATTAAGAACAACAAATTCAAGGCAGTAACACCCGAAACCACCATTTGGTTCGATGGTAAAACGCAGTGGGCATATATGAAGAATACGAACGAGGTAAACATTTCCACGCCCAACGAAGCGCAACGCCTGTCGATGAACCCCTATGCTTTCATTACAATGTACAAGAGTGGCTACCGCCTTTCGATGAAAACAACTACCGACTCGTACATTGTTCACTTGCAAGCCATTCACCCTGCACGCAGTATGCAGGAGTTTTATGTTACCGTTTCGAAGGCTTACTATCCGCAACAGATAAAGATGCTGCAAGGCAAGAAGTGGGTAACGATTAACATCAGCAACTTCCGTGCTGCCTCGCAGGCTAACTCTAACTTCCGTTTCAAGCATTCCGATGCGCCTTCGGCAGAGGTTATTGATTTGCGGTAAGGGTGGTGTTTGGTTGTTCTTTTTAGTTTCTCTAGAAACTCTAGGGACACTAGGAAAACTAGAAAGAATAACCCCAAGTTTGTAAAGATTATTCCGAAGAAAAACGGTAATTTCGATTTGACATTGCGAAAGCGGCTGTTTTGCGATGCAAAACAGCCGCTTTTACCTTGCAAAACCTACGCTTTTGGAATGCAAAACAATAGGTTTTACAAAGCGTTGATAATGAGAATGTTATACAACACTTATGCTTATAAAAAATCTTTACACTTTTATCGTCTGTTTTCCACCTATATAATAAGGTGTGTGGGCGAAGTAGAGTAGGGCGGTAAAGGATTCTTCCGATTTGGAAAGACGAAACTATGCGCTTACTTGCAGTAAGTATATGCGGTTGCAAAGTTTCTTTTCAAGCAAATGTTTGTAATTGGTTGCCACTGTGCTTAAAGCTATTTTTCAGTCTTTCTGTCGCTTTGTAAGCTCCTTTATATTGATAGATTTCAGTTCTTTCAGATAGGCAGCGTGCGCCTTTTCCACCTTATTATATACGTCTCTGTCCCACGCATTGTTGGGGGAAATGCCTAAAAGGGTAAACTTAGAAGCAGGTGTGGCTTCCAAACGGGCTACCATTTCGCCCACAGTTATGTTGCTTGTGTCGTGTGTAGGCGTGTAGGTTACCTCGTCGGTGGCAGTAGAATGGTTTTCCGAAATAAGTTCCACCTCTTTCAGTTTGTGGAGAATGTCCACCGTAACACGCAGCGGAATGCGTGTCAGTGTTTTTAATTCCAATGCCGTATAGGGACTTTCGCCGTCTGAAAAGCGTTGGCAGATGTAGCTCAACACAGTGGCACTCATCACGAGAAGGTCGTTATGGCACACGTCTTTCGTTTCTACAAGGAACTCGTAGTATTCCAAGTTCTGGTTGGTATAGCTAAGTTCGGCGCAGAACAGGCAGATATACCACGACGCAAGTATCCACAACATAAACAGCGGAAGTGCTGCAAACGAGCCGTAGATGGCGTTGTAGCTTGTAAGGAATATCTGTCCGTGAATGTAAACCGCTTGCAGACAGAGCATCAACAGGCTGGCTATCATTGCAGGCACTATGGTTTTCGAGATTTTTACCTTCGCATTGGGCATGAAAACATAAAGCGCGATGAACATAAGAGTGAGAATTACCCACGGCACAATGTAGCGGAGCGAGAAGCCAGCAATGGTTCCAAGAACACGAAGACCGTTCAGATTTTCCACAAAACTGTAAAAATAGATGCTCAAGCCCGACATTATGATGATGGCAATAGGCACGAAGAACATCATAGCGGTGTAGTCTATGAGCACCCGACTGAAGGGGCGTGTGTCCTTTACCTGCCATATACTGTCGAAAACCCGCTCTACGGTGTTTATCAACGAGAATACACTGTAAAGCATAATCACCAATCCGATACCGATGAAGATGCCTGTTTTGGCGTGAGAAAGGTAAGAACGGGTGAGTGTCAGCAGCCAATCGGCAGCTTGTGGTTGCGCCGACAGCATTTCGCGGAACTGTGTTTCGATGAACTTACCGAAGCCAAAGCCGTTCGCAATCGCAAATATCATAGCAGCAATGGGCACTATTGCCATTATCGTAGAGAACGAAAGCTGCGTCGTAGCTGCGATATGGTCGCGTTCCAAGAAGAATTTTATGGCGAGATAGAGCTTTTGCAGCTGTCTGATAACTATGTTCCTGCGTTTCGAGCGTTGCTCTGTTTTCAGCCACATTCCTGTGGTCAAGAAGTATTTTATGTTGTCTATGTCTATCTTCATTGTCGTTCCTGTTTCGTGAAAGGGTAGGAGTTACTGTGCAAACTTAATAAAAAAAGGTGAAATCAGCAACGATTTCACCTTTTTATATTTGTGCATATTGTAACTTTCAGATAAAAAATCAGAAAGCAGCCGTATATGATAAACCTTGTTTTTTACTTTATCAAATCCACCGAACGCTTAATAAACTTGTCGAGCGCAGCACCTTTCAGCATACCATTTTGCAAGAGTGCGAGGTCTATAAGCTGATGTATGGCGTTGTTGCCCTTTGCATAATTGGCGATTACATCGTTCTTTTCGGTGCGCTGTTTGCTGAGCGATTCCTCCGTGTTCTTGAGGTCGTCTTTCTCTTCTTGCGTAATTTCTTCCGCCTTCTTCTTGCCTTGTTCTTGGCGCAAAGCAGCTTCACGAGCCTGCAAGCCCTTTATTTCGCTGAGGATAGGCTTCAGCTTTTCGGCTGTCTCGGCATTGCCTTCTTCGAGTATTCGCTTCACAAGTGCGTGGTCAGAGTTCAGCACAATGGTGTAAGTGTCAGGCATTTGCGCATAGAAAGCCATACCTTGCTGATATTGGCTCATCTCTTTCATACGGCGCATATATTCGTTTTGCGTTGCCACAACAGGCTGTGCGGTTTCGCCCAATGCTTCTACTGCCACCATAAATTCAGCTTTCTCCATCTTAGGCATCTGCGATTGGAATGCCTGCGTGAGCAAATCGGTGTCGTTTTCGGCAAGTTTCTGCTCGTTGTCAGCGTTGTCTTTCACAATGATGCGGTCGATAACGTCAGAGTCTACACGCACGAAACGCGACTTTTCGAACTTCTGTTCGAGCATTGAGACAGCAGGAACGTCCAACTGTCCGTCTGCCAAAACAACAGAATAGCCCTTTGCACGTGCCGCCTCGATATACGAATACTGCTCCTCCTTATCGGTTGCGTAGAGGTAAATAAGCGTGCCGTCCTTGTCGGTTTGGTTGTCTTTGATAAGTGTGCGATACTCTTCGTATGTGAAGTTCTTGCCGTCTACGTCAGTAAAGAGTGAGAAATCCTTTGCACGGTCGTAGAAATCGGGCTGCGAAAGCATACCATAGTTCACGAAAAGCTTCAGGTCGTTCCACTTCTCTTCGTATTCCTTGCGGTTCTCTTTGAATATTCCGTTCAGACGGTCAGCCACTTTCTTGGTGATGTAAGTAGATATTTTCTTCACGTTAGCATCGCTCTGCAAGTAGCTGCGGCTTACGTTCAGCGGTATATCGGGCGAGTCTATGACACCGTGGAGTAGGGTAAGGAACTCTGGCACAATGCCTTCCACTTGGTCGGTAACGAACACTTGGTTGCAGAAAAGCTGTATTTTATTGCGCTGAAGTTCTATGTTGTTCTTCACACGTGGGAAGTAGAGGATACCTGTGAGGTTGAAAGGGTAGTCCACATTAAGGTGAATCCAGAACAACGGTTCGTCGTTCATTGGGAAAAGTGTGCGGTAGAAGCTCTTGTAATCTTCGTCGGTCAGTCCTGTTGGTGCCTTTGCCCACAGTGGTTCCACGCTGTTTATAACGTTGTCTTCGTCGGTTTCAACGTTCTTTCCGTCCTTCCATTCGGTGCGTTTGCCGAATACAACGGGCACAGCCATAAACTTGCAGTACTTGTTGAGTAGGCTCTCAATCTTCTGTTTCTCCAAAAACTCCTTGCAATCGTCGTCGATGTAGAGCACAATGTCTGTACCACGACCCGCCTTCTCTGCATCTTCGAGCGAGAACTCTGGGCTTCCGTCGCAGCTCCACTTCACTGCCTGCGCATCGTCGCGATAGCTTTTCGTAACGATTTCCACCTTTTTAGACACCATAAAGGCTGAATAGAAACCGAGACCGAAGTGTCCGATAATAGCTTCTGCCTTATCCTTGTACTTGTCTAAGAAGTCTGTAACGCCCGAAAAGGCTATTTGGTTGATATATTTGTCGATTTCTTCGGCTGTCATACCGATACCGTTGTCGCTGATAGTGAGCGTTCCAGCCTTTTCGTCGAGGCTTATACTGACTTTAAGGTCGTTGGTTTCGCCTTTAAATTCGCCCGTTGTAGCAAGCGTACGCAACTTTTGTGTTGCATCTACAGCATTGGAAACCATCTCACGAAGGAAGATTTCGTGGTCGGAATAGAGGAATTTCTTGATAACAGGAAAGATGTTTTCTGTTGCTACACCTATTTTACCTTTTTGCATAGTTGTATGTTTTATTTGTTAATTTCTATCTGCCTGTAGTTTTACAAATAGTGTGCCAAAGTATGTTAAGTGACGAAAGAAACCCTTAACCGATAGGTCTTTATTCGTCTGTTTTTCGGTTTCGCAGCAATTTTATTGTTCTTTCTTTCGCTGCTTTCTGTTTAATTTTATACTTTTGCATTCACAATTAAGTCTATTAAAGCAAGATAAGAATTAACTTACTATATATAATAAGGTGGAAAAAAGCAATTTGGAAACCTAAAATATATAAGTATTAACCACATGAGTGCAAAGAAAATGGTAAGCCGTGGACAGGTACATGTCTACACGGGCGACGGCAAAGGCAAAACGACAGCAGCTTTTGGACTGGCTCTGAGAGCCTGTATGTCTGGCAAAAAAGTATTTATAGGGCAATTCATTAAATCGATGCGCTATAACGAAACACGCATTGCAGATTTCTTCGAGAATATATCTGTCGAACTGTTTGGCTGTGGCTGTATGCTGATGCGTGCACCCGACGAGGCGGACAAGCAGCGTGCGCAGGAAGGCTTGCGCAAGTGCGCGGAGTGCTTGAAGTCGGGCGATTGGGACATGGTGGTGTTCGATGAAATAACGATAGCACTGCATATGGAACTTATTGGTATTGATGAACTTATAAAAGCACTCGACAACAGAGCCACTAAAACCGAAGTTGTGCTGACTGGCAGACACGCTCCGCAGAGGCTAATCGACTATGCCGACCTTGTAACCGATATGCAGGAAGTGAAGCATTACTATGCCAACAAAGGACTTTTGTCGCGCGAAGGCATCGACCGATAAACACACAAGATAAAGCAAACAAGTGTTTGTTTCCGTACAGAAAAATATCAGCAGAATACGACTATCAATCGTTCGTTTTGTCAAAATAATTCCCTTAAAAAGTGATAACTGCGCTTTGACGTTGCGAAAGTGGCTCTTTTGCAACGCAAAACCTACGCTTTTACCGTGCAAAACAGCCGCTTTTGGAATGCAAAACAATAGGTTTTACAAAGCATTGATACAGAAGTGGTTACACAATAGTTATTGTTGTGAAAAATATTTACACGTTTCCTGCAGTTTAAAAGCTGCATTTTTGCAAACTAATGTGGATTATGATAAATAGTATTTATGGCTTTTATATCATCGAAATATTGCATAAGTCAAGGTAAAAACAAAAATCCACGTTATGACAGAACACTATCACAACGTGGATTTTCAATAAATCTTCTGTTTTAAAAGAAAAATATTTTATACTACATCGCCTGTATCATCGACTGCTACTTCTTCTTCGCCACGTTTCACATCGCCTGCATAAGTAACGAAATAGAAACCTTTATTCGGTGTCCATTCCATACAGAACAATTCCGAAGGAGCATTAAAGCCATTGCGCTTGATATTGCGAAGCACCCACGCCGAAGTACGGTCGCACTGTCTTAATGTGCTCTCAACTATCTCGCCATTGTTCACAAGCAAGAAAGAAGCCGACATATTTCCTGGAGAAAGTACGGTTACTGCACCGTTGGCTTCAAAAAGTACGTCTTCGACATCAAACATAGAGAAGATTCCTTTCTGTCTTAACAGCAGGCGGAACTGCTCCATTTCGAGGCTGTTACGCTTAAAGTTCTTGAAGTTTATAACACCGTCTTTCACGAGAAGCACGCTCTCTCCCTTGATAAAATGGCGCAAACGAGCCGACCGCATAGCAAAACGAACAAGCATATTGAATGCCGTCCACACTGCCAAGGCAAAGAGAATATGCCACATAGACATATCTGGATTGTACAAAACACCACCGACCAAAGCACCTATCACGAAAGCACTCACGGTGTCGAGCGGTGTAATCTGTGCCAACTGCGCCTTTCCTGTTATGCGCAGAAATACCAATATGCCTATCATACCTGTGATAAGTTTCAGGGCAATATCTATGTAAGGCTGCACTAAATATATCATTTGTTTTGTATTTTATTTATTATACCATTATAAATATAGAAGTTGCATCTTTGCAACGAGGTTAAAACGGCGGTCTGTCGTCGGGCGGTGGCAGCGGGTCGTCGTTCATTTTGCTGCCAATAATTTCGCCACCGAAATCGTTTGGCAAGCCTGCAGGCATAAAGCTGTCCTCGTCAGGATTGGCAAAGCGTGTGTATTCGCCACGGAACGATAGCAGAACATCATCGGTTGCACCTTTACGGTGCTTGGCAATAATGATTTGCGCCTTGCCGTGGAGGTCGTTTCCCTTCTCGTCTTGGAAGATTCGATAATATTCGGGACGGTGTACGAAGAGCACCAAGTCGGCATCTTGCTCGATAGCTCCCGATTCGCGCAAGTCGCTTAGCTGTGGTCGCTTGCCCTCGATGCCGTCGCGCTGTTCCACGGTACGGTTGAGCTGAGAGAGTGCCAACACAGGTATGTTGAGTTCTTTCGCCAATCCTTTGAGCGAACGGCTGATGGTTGAAACTTCTTCCTGACGACTGCTGAAGCGCATTCCGTTCGCATTCATCAGCTGAAGATAGTCCACCATAAGCACCTTTATGCCGTGTTCGCGCACCAAACGGCGTGCTTTCGTGCGGAGTTCGAACACCGACAGTCCTGGCGTATCGTCTACATAGATGGGTGCGCCCTCCATTTTGCGAATGTTGTTGTCGAACCGTTCCCAATCGGAAGGGTCCAACTGACCGCTCAAAATCTTGCTACCCGAGATGGAACAAACGTTCGACAGCAAGCGGTTCACCAACTGCACGTTGTTCATTTCGAGCGAGAAGAAAGCCACAGGCACACGGCTGTCGATGGCAATATTCTTGGCAAGGCTGAGGGCGAACGAGGTCTTACCCATCGCAGGACGCCCCGCAATGATGACAAGATCGGACGGTTGCCAGCCTGCTGTTATCTTATCCAATTGTGTAAAGCCCGTCGAGATACCTGTCAAGCCGCCGCTTTCTTGGTTCTGGGCTGCTTTCAGCAACAGTTCGTGCGCTTGTTTCACGATGGGGTCTATCTGTGTGTACTCCTGCGCCATATTCTTTTGCGAGAGTTCAAACAGACTTCCTTCGGCTCGCTGCATCAGTTCGTCCACATCAATGGTCTCGTCGAACGCTTCCGTCTCTATCATTGAGGCGAACTGTATCAGCTGGCGTGCCAAGAATTTCTGCGCCAATATGCGCCCGTGATATTCGATATGAGCCGACGATGCCACGTGCGAGCTCAGCTCAACGATGTAGGCAGGGCCGCCCACTTCTTCCAATTCGCCACTGCGTTTCAGTTCTTCTGCCACCGTCATAATATCGACTGGCTTCTCGTGGAGGTTCAATGCCTGTATCGCACCATATATTTTCTGGTGCCGAGGGTCGTAAAACGTTTCCGGACGAATCATTTCCGACACGACGGTGAAGGCATCGCTGTCTATCATCAATGCACCGAGCACTACTTTTTCTATATCTAATGCTTGGGGCTGCAAGTGCCCAAACGATGTATCGATAGGCGCGGCAGGGCGTCTACGGGTACTTTTTGCGCTATTACTTTTCTTTTCTGGCATAACAGCTACAAAATTAATGAAAATTCTGCAAACTCTCGCAACTTATCCATAATGATTTTCTATCTTTGCAAAAGGTTATGGCTGAACACCCCCAACTATTTACCTTCCACCATAAAACATAAACGCAAGAAAAATGATAGTATATCCGAACTGTAAAATAAATTTAGGTTTGAACGTGGTGCGCAAGCGTACCGACGGCTACCACGACCTTGAAACGGTGTTCTACCCCGTACCGCTCACCGACAAACTCGAAGCTACCGTTGGCAACGGAGCCGATACCACGTGCTCGCTTTCGCTCAGTGGCAATCCCATAGAGGGCAACGCTGCCGACAATCTGATAGTGAAGGCGTACAATCTGCTGGCTACCGACCATCGTTTGCCGCACGTAGACTTCGATTTGGAGAAGCACATACCGTCGCAGGCAGGACTTGGAGGCGGCTCATCGGACGCTACCTACACGCTCCGACTGCTCAACGAGCTGTGCCAGCTGCATCTCGACTCCCCCACCCTGCAACACTATGCAGCCCGATTGGGTGCCGACTGCGCCTTTTTCGTTACTGCCGAACCAACGTTTGCTACTGGAATAGGCGACGTTCTCACGCCAATGGCTGACGAATGTGCCCATCTGAAAGGCTTATACTTATTAATTGTGAAACCGTCGGTAGCCATTTCCACCGCACAAGCCTTCTCCTTTGTAAAGCCACAGCCCCCTATTATAAGATGTAAGGAAGTAGTGGCGCAACCCATTGGCGAGTGGCGCAACCGCCTTGGCAACGATTTTGAAGTGTCAATCTTCAACATTCACCCCGAAATACGTAGCATAAAGCAGCAGCTTTACAGTATGGGAGCAACCTATGCGCAGATGTCTGGCAGTGGCAGTGCCTTCTTTGGCATTTTCAACGAAGCCCCTACCCGACTTCCCGCAGCCTTTGACGGAATGTTTACCTACCTCTGCCAATTGTAGAACGCACTTATTTTTGCAGGTAATAAGCACATAAATAACTTGCAAACACTTGATTTATATCATTTAATCGCATTATTTGGAAATTTTACAAACAATTGTTTGGAGGTTTCATAAATGTTCCCTAACTTTGCAGTACAAAAATAAAAATAGAATAGATTGTTTAGGTTATAAAAATAGTTGTTTAAGTTAAGAAAAGTATTTAGGTTTCAATAGGATTATTAAGGTTAAAGATTAGTTAAATTAGGATAACACGTTTGATGCAAGATTTTGGTTCGACGCCGTGAGGCGGCAACCCGAATCAAGCTCAACATAAATAGATTTTGATTTTAAATAGCTTTGGCACGACTTCGGTCGTGCTTTTTTTATGAATTGCCATTTTGGGCAAAATGCACGAGATTTTCGGCAGGAACTCGAAAAAAAACTTAATTCCACTGATTATCTTTGTGTTTTCTTTGTCAGTTTAGAATATTTTTGTAATTTTGCACCCTGTTTGGAATAGGTATCAATTAACGAATTACAAAACTACAGATAGAGATGTCTAAGATTTGTCAAATCACAGGAAAGAAGGCACAAATAGGTTGCAATGTGTCTCACTCAAAGCATCGCACAAAGCGCAGTTTTGACGTAAACCTCTTCAGCAAGAAATTCTATTATGTAGAAGAAGGCTGCTGGATTTCATTGAAGATTAGCGCAGCTGGTCTTCGTACAATTAACAAATTAGGCTTAGACCGTGCGTTGAAGCAAGCCGTATCCAAAGGTTATGTAGACTGGAAGGATATTAAAGTTATAGGAGACTAATATCGTGGCAAAGAAAGCTAAAGGAAACAGAGTTCAGGTCATTCTCGAATGCACTGAAATGAAGAGCAGCGGTATGCCAGGAACAAGCCGTTATATCACTACAAAGAATCGTAAAAACACTCCTGAGCGTATGGAACTCAAGAAGTACAATCCGATTCTGAAGAAGATGACTCTTCACAAGGAGATTAAGTAAGCACACGTTTATTAAATAGTTAAAGTACATTAGACTATGGCAAAGAAAGCGGTCGCTACCCTCCACGAAGGTTCAACGGATGGTCGCGCATACACAAAAGTTATCAAGATGGTAAAGAGCCCTAAGACTGGTGCTTACATCTTCGACGAAAAAATGGTTCCTAACGAAGCCGTTAAAGACTTCTTCAAGAACTAAACACTCATATTTTTAAGGTATAAAGGGGAATGCAAAGTACTTGCACTCCCCTTTTCTTTATCCCCTAACCTTGCTTTTTTCAACGCCCAGCATACTCTTGTTGTTTAGTCATCATATGCCCCCTACCCTGCAATCGAACAAAAAACACACTCGAAAGCACCACGAAAAATCATTACAAACTACGGCTTTTGCAAACCACACGTAACACGCTGATAATCAACAACTACGCTTTGGCGTTCCAAAACCTATTGTTTCGCATCGCAAAACCTACGCTTTTGGAAAACCAAAGAAAAAGCATTGATTTTCTGTAAAGATATTTCAGCAACCATAAAGTGTAATTAGCAGACAGGAAATCAGCTAATCTTACGCCCGTAGATACGAAAGAATGGCGTACAAAGGAATATTCGTAATGTTTTCCTGCTCACGATAATCAGACATCGAAAAGCGCAGACCATACAGTTCCTTATGTTCCGAAAGGAAAGTTTTCAGCGATTTAGCTCTCAGATTTTCTTCCGCTTTCACTTCGATGGGCACAATGTTTTCTCCTTGCTGCAGTAAGAAATCTATCTCCTGCTTGCTGCTTTCCTTACTGTAATAACCGAACGTAGCATCTGAAAGGAACTGCAACTGACTGCAAACAAAACTCTCCGTAAATGCACCTTTACTCTCTTTCATATCGTTGGGCAAAAGCAGCAGGGTGGCAGGGGTATTGCTCATTGCGCCAAGTAGTCCGCAATCGAGCATATAAAGCTTGAAAGCCGAAATATCTTTATACACCGACAAGGGCATCGAAGGAGCTGTTATACGGGCTACCTTATATACCAAACCCGCATCAACAAGCCATTGTATAGCTATCTCAAACTCCTTGGCGCGTGCGCCCTTACGAATAACGCCATAGACAAATTTTCGGTTTTCCTTAGACAACTGCGAAGGAATGGAGTGCCACACCTGCCCAATGCGAATGGCTTCGGCGGTCGGGGCGTGCTTCGACATATCCTTATTGTAGGCAAGCAGTATTTCTTTCTGTACCTCTCTAACCTTTACAGCATCGTTCGTGTCGATATATTCCTGCACGGCTTCGGGCATTCCACCCACGAAATAGTACTCGCGCAACAACTGTATATACTCGTTTCTAAGTCCCTGCACCATAGTCCAGTTCCGTGTTTTCAGAATCTCTGCCAGCTGCTGTCTGCCCTTTGCAAGTATAAATTCTTCAAAATTCATCGGATACATCTGCAACGTGTTCACCTTGCCCACAGGATACGACTCGCCACGATGCAGGGCAATGCCTAACAACGAGCCAGCCACCGCAACGTGATACTGGCGTGCCTCTTCGCAAAAATACTTCAACGAAGATAGACCTCGGGGCAGTTCCTGTATTTCATCAAACACTATCAGCGTATTCTCTGGCTCAATGGGCACATTCGTAACAGCACCTATCGAAAGCAAAATACGTTCCATATTATAATCGGGCGCAAACAAATCGGAAACCATAGCATTGTTGTCGCAGTTCACATAGGCAAGATACTTGTATTGCCGACGCCCAAATTCTTTCAGTATATGCGTCTTCCCCACCTGTCTTGCCCCAAGAAGTATCAGGGGTTTACGGTCGGGGCGATGCTTCCACGCAATGAGCTTGTTTAATATTTCTCTTTCCATAAAATACTATACAATAAGTTGTTACAATTGCAAAGATACACTTTTTCTGCCGAACTTCAAACGTTTTACTACATTTTTATGTACGAACTTTCTTGTGCTAAACACACTTTTATAAACGAACTTGAAGCTATTCATTACACTTTTACATACGAACTTTTCTGTAAAATCCACACTTTTATGAACGAACTTTAAACTTTTCAAAAAGAAATCACCTCATTTTTACCACTCACATTTCCACGTTTCGCAACCGCAATCAAGCAAAAACATACTTGAAATCACCACGAAAAATCATTACAAACTACGGTTCTCATACACCACACGTAACACACTGATAATCAACAACTACGCTTTGGTGTTCCAAAACCTATTGTTTCGCATTCCAAAAGCGTAGGTTTTGCACGGTAAAAGCGGCTGTTTTGCATCGCAAAACCTACGCTTTTGGAAAGCCAAAGAAAAACACCCGATTTTCTGTAAAGATATTTCGTGATAGCGATAAGGGAGTTTTGAGGAAACAAAGAGGATATTTTGCCGAAATTAAGTATATACTTTATCAAGTTGTTCATGTTTCCTGAAAATCTGCAGAATTATTGCAAATTCTTCGCAAAATATTCTTCTAACTCCTTTAATCTGCCTATATTTGCAGAAATACTACGATGTTATGATTATAGAATTTAGCGTAAAGAACTATCGTTCAATAAAAGATTTGCAAACTATCAGCTTTAGGGCGACAGGTCTGAAAAGTCCAGCTGGTAGCGAAACAGACTCTAACAATATTGTTACAAGCAATGGTGTATCGCTCTTAAAGACTGTTGGTTTGTATGGAGCGAATGCAAGTGGAAAATCAAATATGCTGATGGCGTTAGGCCATTTTGCAAAGGCAGCATCTCTCCTATCAATAGATTCAGAATTGATAACCCCCCTTTACGACCCTTTCCTTTTTGAAGAGTCAGACGAAGGTTGCTTTTTCCAAATTGTATTGCTCTTAAATGGCAAGAAATATCGTTATGGTTTTGTAGTAAATAAGGTAAATGCTACATCGGATAATGGTAATTCTTCTGGTTTTGGCATCGAAAGTGAATGGCTTTATGGCAATGTAGATAAAAATATGAAATGTTTATTTCTACGTGTAGGCGATGAGGTGAAAGAAAATAATCTGCCCACATCGGAAGGTATCATTATACCAACAAAAATTCCATACCCATACACATTCTTTTTAACACATGCTGCTGCATTTGAGGCAGAGGGAATTCCTGCACAAATTATAAGTTATTTAAGGTTACGCATAATAGATAATTTTGTGTATAAAACGTTTTTTAGAGGGAGTTCCATAAAGGCGATAAAAATATTTAAGGAAGGCTTTCTTAAAATTCTGAAACAATTCAATATGAATTACGAAGATATTGAACTTATAGAAGATAAAAGCAGTACAGATAAAGATTATTTTAATTTTTCACTGAATAAAGTCTTATTGAAAAGAATGTATCCTATTGGCAATAATAAGTCGTTATCAATGAATCTTGAAGATAGAGAGTCGGCTGGAAACAAAAAAATCTTCGATTTAGCAGGGATACTTCTTGCGGCATTATATGGGAAAAATAGCCCATTCTTAATTGTTATCGACGAAATAGACAGCAACTTCCATCCTTCTCTGCTCATCAAATTAATTGGAATGTTCAACAATCCGAAAATAAACAGAAACAATTCGCAGCTGTTGTTCACCAGCCACGATACTAATTTGATGTCGCCTTCTATTATGCGTCGCGACCAATTCTACTTCGCCGAGAAACAAAACGACGAATCAACAAGACTCTATTCATTGGCTGATTTGCGTGGAATACGCAACGATGCCGATTTTGCCAAACAGTATCTTGCAGGCTATTATGGTGCTTTGCCTGTATTAAACGACTATATGGAAACGGAGGAGGACGAGAATGGAAAACAGTAAAAAACCTTGGGAACTACGCTCGGACGACACCCGAACAGAAGACAAACTACCTACTTTCACCATCTTTACTGAGGATGCAATGTCTGAAAAATTATATTTTGAATCTTTTCAGACAAAGAAGTTAAAAATCAATGTAGTAGAAGACCAAAAAAGTAAGATGGAGAATATCTTCAGAGCGATAAAGCATTGTGAAAAGAATAAAGCATTTGACGAGGGGATACACATATGGTGTGTGTTTGATAGAGATTTCAATGGCAATCCAGATGAACTAAACTTAGACGAAATATCGTTTGATGAATCGCCACATACAGCTAAAAGGAATAATATAAAAGTGGCATGGAGCAACGATTGTTTTGAACTTTGGGTATTGTTACACTATGAAGATGTAGACGAAAAGGAACCCTTACTGCGCAATGAAAACTATGAACGACTTACCGAGATTCTGAAAGTGGATAAGAAAATTAGTAGCGATTTTCACGTAAATATAAAACAAGGAACTTTTAATTATTTCAATAACTTTAAGAAGAAGAAACGCTTTAAAAACTACATCTTACCTACTCTGAAAGATCCAACACGCAGAACAACAGCTATAGAACGTGCGGAAGAATTAGAAAAATATCACGCAACTCGCAACGTTGTCCCCCACGAAATGTGCCCATGCACAATGGTTCACCATTTAGTAGAGGAACTTTTGCAATATCAATAAATACCCTAAACACAACCCTACACCCAACTTTTTCCCACAAACTGTTGCATTAGCACCCTTTTTTTTAGTACATTTGCATTTTAAAATGTATTGTCCCACTCGTTGGGAGTAATTTATGCGCATACGGAAATCTATGAAATGGCTGATAGCTATTGTGTTAGCTCCCATTTCGTTGTTTATACTTTTAATCGTCCTTCTTTACTTCCCCCCTGTTCAGAAATGGGTTGTAAAGAAGGCTATGAACTATGCTTCCGAACAAACAGGGACGGAAATCAACATCGACCACGTTTCGCTCAGCTTCCCACTCGACCTTAAACTCGAGGGGTTCACGATGTTGCGACCTAACGACAGCATTCCGCAAAGGCGCGATACGGTAGCCGATGTGAGGGAGCTAATAGTAAATGTGCAATTGCTACCCTTGCTTAAAAACAAGGTGGAAATAGACCAGCTTACTTTTAAAGGGCTGAAAGCCAATACGATGAACTATATTGGCGACTTGCAGATACGGGGCAATTTGGAACGATTGCACGTTGTTTCGCACGGCATTGACCTTAAAAACTCGACGGCATTGCTCAATCAAGCCGACATTCAAGGGGGATTTCTCGACATCGCTCTCAGCGACACAATGCCGAAAGACACATCGAAAGAGAAAACCATCTGGAAGATTAATATCGACAAGCTGAACCTTTATCGCACGGTATTCCACCTGCGTATGCCTGGCGACACGATGGTGGTGGGTGCCAATTTCGCAAAAGCCACAGTCGGCGGAACGGCTATCGACTTATATAATAATGTGTATCGGGTGCGCCAAATAAATTGGCAGGGAGGCTCACTCGCCTACGATAAGACGTACGAACCGAAGGCAAGGCGCGGTTTCGATGCTGCCCACATCGCACTCTACAAGCTCAATATTGGCATTGATTCGCTTTCGTATAGCGACAAGGGGACTTCGGCAAACATTCGGGCAGCCAACTTTGTGGAGCGTAGCGGACTGACTGTGCGTGATGTGCGCACTCGCTTCAAGCTCGATAGTATGCGTCTGTATCTGCAACCACTCTACTTGCGTATGCCAGAGAGCGAAATCCACAGCGACATTGTAATGGATTTGAATGCCTTTGCCGACGAAAAGCCAGGCAAAATAGCCGTTACGGTAAAGGGATTCGTGCGAAAAGACGACCTGCAACCGTTCCTTGCATCGGTGCCTGCAAAGACATTACGCGCCATTCCTACGAAACGGATTAACATAGGCGGCACACTGCAAGGCAATATGAGGGCTTTGACAATGAGAAAGTTGTACATTGAAATGCCACAGCACTTCCGTGTGAATGCCAACGGCAGGGTTACCAACTTGCAAAGTACGAAGAGCCTGCGGGCAAACCTCTCCATTAACGGCAGTCTGCAAGACATACGCTTCGTAAAACAGCTGTTGCCAAAGAGCGCAACCCGCACTATCGACATTCCTAAGGGTATCGGCTTCAACGCTAAGATAAAAGCGAGGGGAACACAATACGATGCCGATATGTTCCTATACGAAGGAGGTGGCAACGTGGCAGTAAAGGGCAGCTACAACACAAGCAGCGAAACCTACAACGTTACTGCAAGAGCTACCAACCTGCAGTTGCAGCACTTTATGCCGAAAAGCGGTCTGCATCCCTTCACAGGTATCATTTCGGCTTATGGAAAGGGCACGGACGTACTCAATCCGAAGTCGTCGTTGCGTTTGAAAGCGAACATTAGGCAATTCCGTTTCGGTACTTACGTGCTCGACGGAATCGGTGGCGACATTACTATGGCAGGCGGAACAACCACCGCTCACATTGTTAGCACGAACCGTATGCTTGGCGGCGACTTCACCTATCGGGGTAAACTGACCGACAAATTGGTAGACGGGCACTTGCGTGGGTGGTTGCGCCGTGTAGATTTGCGACAGCTTGGTGCTATGAAAGAACCTTACGTGGTGTCTGTCTGGGCTGATATAGACGTGCGGTCGAATATGAAGAACAACCACTACGTGAGCGGACCATTGCGCCAACTCGTACTGACGAGCGAAGGACGGCACGGCACACAACGCCTTGCAGCAGGCGACTTGGACATTACGGCAAGCGTTAGCGGAGCAAAAACAGACGCCCACTTGAAGGGAAACCTTGCCTATGCCAACCTGAAAGGATTGGGCTTGATGGACAAGCAATATATCGTGGGTACGCAAGCCAACATTGCTTTCCGTTCCGAACGAGCCAACCACTACACCTTAGAAGGTTATCTTGGCAACTTGAAACTGAACGAACAGCGTGGCGAGCAAGACATTTCGCTCTTCGATGGCGACCTGAACATTCACGCAAATATGGCAGGCAAACGACTGAACGGCAGTGCCAACGGACTCATACGCCATACCGACATCTATCAACTGGGCTTAGTGGACAAGCCTTTCGCATCGAACTTCGCAGTAAATATGGAGTTCGACACCGATATGGCAGACCAATTGAAGGTTCGAGGTATGCTCGGTAACTTGCAAGTACAGACCGCTGACGAACAATTTACGCCTGGCGACGTAACCATCGACGTGCTTAGCCGTGCCGATACCACCCACGCCGTGATAGAAGGGGGCGACTTTGTGCTGAGCACAGATTGGCGTGGAAGCTACAAACACGTGCTGAAGGCTGGACAAAACATTGCCACCAATCTAAACAAACAGATTGAAAACAAGCACATCGACCAAATGGCAATACAAGCATTGCTGCCTGTTGGGCGACTGAAACTCGTAAGCGGAGAGGGCAACCTCTTCAGTAAGCTGCTGGCACAGCAGGGATACGTCTTCAAAACAGCCGAAATCGACCTCACGTCATCGCCTGCAAAGGGACTCAACGGCAACATTTTTGTCGATTCGCTTGCCTACAACGACCTGCGTGTCGATACGCTCATAATGGACTTAAACACCAACCAAACAGGGTTGAATTACTCATTGCAGATTCTAAACAAGGCGGACAACAACTATCCTTACAAGGGTCTTGTGTACGGTTCGCTCTTTGAACGAGGTATGGACGCATCGCTCGCCGTTACCGATATGAACGACAAGATAGCCCTTGCCCTATCGGCACAGGCTGAAATGAAAGGACAAGGCATCAACCTTTCGCTGACTTCTGCAAAGGTAATCCTCGGTTATAAGAACTTCAACGTAAACGAAGAGAACTATCTATACATAGGCCGCAACCGCCGACTATCGGCAGAAATGCAGCTGCTTGCCGACGACGGAGCAGGTCTGCACCTATACACCGAAGACTCCGACTCTACGGCATTGCAGAACTTTACCGTATCGGTGAACAAGTTCGAGCTTAGCCAGTTGATGAAAGTTCTGCCGTTTGCACCGAATCTATCGGGTGAATTGAACGGCGACTACCACGTTGTGCAGACTGCAACCGACCTTACCATATCGAGCGATATGGGCATCAAGAATATGGTGTACGAGCTGAACAGCATGGGCAACGTGGGTGCAGAGTTCGTCTATATACCAAAGGGCAACGGCACACATTATATAGATGCCATACTGTCAAAAGATGAAATGGAAATCGGAAAGCTGTCGGGAACGTATGACAGCAGGGGCAAAGGCAGTCTTGATGCAGAGTTTACGATGGATAAGTTCCCACTGAATTACATCAACGGATTCGTTCCCGACCGCATCGTAGGCTTGCGAGGAACGGGCGAAGGCACTCTTACCATGCAGGGACCGCTCAACAAACTCAATGTAAATGGCGAGGTTTATCTCGATTCGTCGTACGTTTTCAGCGAACCATACGGCATTGAAATGCGCTTTGCCAACGACCCTGTGCTGATTAAGGACAGCAGGGTGGAATTTGAAAACTTCGAGGTTTTCGCCAACAACAATGCACCGCTGAACATCATAGGCTACTTGGATTTCTCGGATTTCGACCGTATGTCCACCGATTTACGTATGCGAGCACGCAACTTCCAAATAATCAGTGCAAAGGAAAACCTACGCTCCGAAGTGTACGGAAAGGCGTTTGTAGACTTCGACGGAAGTATGAAGGGACTCCTTTCGTCGCTCCGCTTAGAAGGAAAGATGGACGTATTGGGCAGCACAGACCTAACTTACGTGATGCGCGATGCACAGCTTGCCACCGACAACGAGTTGGAAAACCTCGTTACATTCACCAATCTAAACGATTCAACCGTAGATGTGGTGAAGCGTCCAGACATTCAAGGCTTCAGCATGAAGCTTGGTATAGGCATCGACGACCAAGCCCACATCGTATGCGCACTGAACCCTGAGCGGTCGAACTATATAGACCTTATCGGCGGAGGGTCGTTCACAATGCAGTACGACCCTACGAATGGCACACGCTTAAGAGGACGTTATACGATGAACAGCGGACAGATGAAGTACTCGCTGCCTATCATTCCGCTCCGCACTTTCCAAATACACGAGGGCAGCTACATTATGTTTACAGGCAATCCTGCCGAGCCTATACTGAGCATTACAGCCACCGAACGAGTGCGCACCAATGTGCCTGACGGCTCGGGAAATGGCAGACTGGTAGATTTCGATGCTGGTGTGCGCCTGACAAAGAAGTTCCCGAATCCTGGCATAGAGTTCATTATACAAGCACCGGAAGACCAAGAAATGCAGGGCAAGCTGAACACCAAGGGTGTGGGAGAACGCTCGAAACTTGCCGTTACCATGCTTGCTTCAGGTATGTACCTCGACGGTAGCAACAGCGCAACAGCGAATACAGCCATGAACGGTGCACTGATGGGCTTCTTGCAGAACCAAGTAAACGCCATTACAGGTCGTGCCTTGAACTCTATGGGCGTAAACATTACAGCCAATATGGAGAGCACTGCCGATGCTTCGGGCAGTCTGCACACCGACTATACCTTCAAGTTCTCGAAGCGATTGTGGGACAACCGCCTCCGCATTATTATGGGTGGCCGTGTATCAACAGGCTCTCAGATGTCCGAACAGAACGGTGCGTTCTTCGATAACTTCTCGTTGGAATACCGCTTGAACCAAAAAGAAACGCAGTATCTTAAGCTTTACTACGAGCGAGAGGCTTACGACTGGCTCGAAGGCAACCAAGGCGAGTTCGGTGCAGGTTTCATGTGGCGACGCAAGCTGCAACATTTCAAAGACATCTTCCGCTTCAAAAGCAACAAGGAACAGCCACAAGAACGCGACAGCTTAATAAAATTTGCAAATGAAAAGAAACAATAGACATATCTTCCACAGCAGTTTTGCAAAGTATGGCAACCTATTTTGCGCTGCGTTCGCCTTGCTACTGATGCTCACGGCGTTGGCAGCGTGCAGCACAACCAGTGCTTTGCCCGACGGCGAACAGCTCTACACGGGCATGAAGTCTACGGAATACACCAACTACAAGCAAAATGCGCACTTCAACGCTGTACGCGAAGAACTCGACATCGTGCTTGCCACGAAGCCAAACGGCTCGCTTTTCGGCAGTCCGTCGCTTAAATCGCCATTCCCTGTGGGCTTGTGGCTATGGAACGCCTTCTCGCCCGACACCACCAAGTTTGGCAAGTGGATAACAAAAACCTTTGGTTCGCGCCCCATCACCCTATCTACCGTGTCGCCCGACCTGCACACTGCCGTGGGCGAAAACCTGTTGGACAAGCGCGGATACTTCAATGGAAAAATCACACACCAGCTTGTACCACAGCCGAATAAGAAAAAAATAAAACTGAAATACACCGTGAATATGGGGCATTTGTGGACGATTGACAGTCTGCAATACGTGAACTTCCCACCCGCAGCCGACAGTTTGATAATGGCTGCCCGCCCCAATGCCGTCATCAAGAGTGGCGCACCCTTCGACGTAGCCACGCTTGAGCAGGAACGCCAACGCATAACGAACCTCTTTCGCAACAATGGCTACTATTTTTACAAGAACAACTATGCCAGCTATCTCGCCGATACGACCTCCGTTCGTGGCAAAGTGGTAACACGCCTGCAGCTTGCCGATTCGGTCAGCGAGGCGGATTTGCGCAGATGGCGCATCGGCGACATCACCGTAAACCTTCAGAAAACGTTCCTCGAAGAACTGCACAACCAGCGTCAAAAGCAAGACTTCACGGTCAATTTCAACAGAAGTCGCTCGCCATTACGTTCACGCGTAATAGCCAATAACTTGCAGTTCCGCCGTGGCGACCTCTACCAACAGAACAAGCACACCGAAACAATGGAACGCTTCAACGCTACGGGACTGTTCTCATCGTCAAGCATTTCGTTCAAACCACACGACGAAACAGACACCTGCAGCACTCTCGACGTTACGCTCGACTTCCTTTTCGACCGCCCCTACGACTTCTATGTGGAAGCCTACGGACGAGGTAAGACCTCTGGAAAATACGGCCCCGAAGTTGTTGTCGGTTTCACAAAGCGCAACGCTTTCCGTGGTGCCGAGGTGCTGAACCTGCGTGCGCACGGTGCTTACGAATGGGCAACGAAACGCAGCGACGACGCCACCTCAAAAGGAAGCATAAACGACTACCAGTACGGAGCAGAGGCAAGCCTGCAATTCCCACGCTTCCTCAACCCGTTCAAGACACCGCAACGCATTCTCCGCGAACGGTTGCGACGACGCGAAGCAGCTACTTTGGCAGCAGGAAAACCATTGACGCTGAAGCCACATAAAACCTATTTCGAATCGCCAACGACAACTTTGAGCGCATCGGTGAACATTATCAAACGTGCACAATACTTCAAACGCCACGTGGTAGCAGGCGAACTCACTTACAGCTGGTCGCCAAACGAGAGCAATTCCTTCATTTTCAAGCCCCTGTCGCTCACCTATGAGTATATGCACAGCGTTACAAACCGTTTCAAGGAACTCATCGACAGCGTGCCATATCTCGAAGTTTCGATGGCAGACCAGTTCATTCCGAAGTCGGTATTTCAATACACGTACCAAAGTCCAAAGGGTTACGCCAACCCCATACGCTGGTGGTCTACCGTCAGCGAAGCCTCCAACCTACTCGCTTTGGGCTATATGGTAGGCGGAGAGAAGTGGAGCAAGCAGGGCAAAACAATGTTCAAGAACCCATTTGCACAGTTCGTGAAACTCGAAACCAACTTCACCAAACTCTGGGCACTGTCTTCCAAGTCGTCCATAGCGGCTCACGTAAATGCAGGCGTAATATGGGCGTATGGCAACAGTAGCATTGCGCCCTACTCTGAACAGTTCTTTGTTGGCGGTGCGAACAGCATCAGAGCCTTCAACGTGCGTGAAATAGGTCCCGGAACCTATCGTTCGGCAATGCGAACACGCTCGTATGTGGAGCAAACAGGCGAAGTAAAGTTCCAAGCAAACTTAGAATACCGCCCCCACCTCGTAGGAAACCTCTACGGTGCCCTCTTCCTCGACGCCGGAAACGTGTGGACATTGAACAACGACGACAGCCGACCGGGTTCGCAATTCAAGCTTGGCAACTTCCTCAAAGAGTTGGCTTTCGGCACTGGTCTTGGCATACGCTACGACATCGGCTTCTTTATGCTCCGCTTGGATTGGGGCGTAGGTCTGCACGTACCTTACGAAACAGGGCGCAACAGACTTTATAACATTCGCCATTTCCGCGATGCACAAGCCCTGCACCTCGGCATCGGACTACCTTTCTAAACCACAAAACGAACATTGGAGTGCAATCCATTACGTGCTTAACACCCACCATAACAAGTCGGTAGGTATAGGAAGAAGTCTTTATACCGACTCACCCACAAGCACACCTTCGTACTTGCTGCACCCCTTTTCGATGCCCCGAAGTTTACGAAATATATTTACAGAAAATCGAGTGTTTTACTTTGGTTTTTCAAAAGCGGCTCTTTTGCGATGCAAAAGAGCCGCTTTTATCGTGTAAAACCTACGCTTTTGCATTGTAAAACAATAGGTTTTG